>JAEEGK010029652.1_pt1 | contig 10890 bp, 5 predicted proteins | sample 8958771 | NCBI WGS metagenome assembly JAEEGK01 (sample SAMN16246547, study PRJNA631951) | gut metagenome | biome: gut microbiome; feature: rumen; material: SC-attached | host: Bos | place: Iran: Karaj | collected 2018-10 | reverse complement strand
TTCTTTTTCTTTTTTTTGTTTTTCTTTTTCTTCTCTTAATTTTTCTTCTTTTTCTTCTTGAATTCTCATTTTTTCTTGATTTTTTTTTCTAAACTCTTCCATTTTATAAGCATAATCAATAATATTTTTAATTTCTCCTAATTGTTGTTTTTTCATCATTTCTAATTTTTCTAATTCTTTTTTAATTGCTTCACTTTGAGGTTCTTCTTCATTATTTCCAGTATCAAAATTTTTTTTAGTATTATTTTCTTTTTCTTCACTCTCTTTATATTCTTCATTTTCTTTTTCAATTAATTCATTTCTTTTTTTTTTTGCTTCTTCAATTTGATCTTGTCTTCTTTGTTCATAATGATCATATCTTTTATCTTGAACTTCTTCTGATGCATTTTTTAATTCTGGATGTAAAAGAAGATATTGATCTTTTTCTATTCTGTATAATTTTGTTTCGTCTAATCCTAATTCTAGTATTGCTTGCTTTGAATGAGCTGTTTGAACTCTTTCTTTTTTATTATTGAAATCTATTGTTTCTAAGTTCTTTTTTTCACTTGTGTCTTCTCTTTCTTTTTCTGACATTTTTTTATTTTTATTTTATATATTTTTTTTTTTTTTTTTTTTTTTTTTTTTTTGTTTTTTTTTTTTTTTGGATTTTTTATTTAAGTTCTTTTTTTTTTTTGTTTTGAATTTTATTTTAATTTTTGATATTTTGTTTTTTGGGTTTGTTATTTAAAAATTGCTGAATGAATGTTAGGATTAATGGAATTAATTTTTTTTATATAAAGTTTTAGGTTTTTTTAGTTTGAGAATAAGTTGTAACTTATAAAAAAAAATTATTTTTTTTTTGTTATTCAAATAAGGTAAATAATAAATTATTTCATAAATATTTTATATTTAAAATTTCATAATTTTTTTCTAAAATTATTAATCCTAAATTAAATAATATTAAAATATATAAATTTTTTTTATATTTACTAATTAAATTTAATTAAAATTTTATTTAATTAATACTCTAAATCATCTCTTCATCATAAATAAACATTCTAATCAAAATTAAACAAAAAAAAAAAAAACTAAAATAATAAATAACCAAAAACAATACATAAATTTAATCTAAAAATTAGGTTTATTCGATTCTTTAATCAAAAGTCTAAAAGGTCTAACACCATCAGTACTTCCTTCACTAATCCAATAATCTTTTTTACTTTTAGGAATCCTTAACTTCAAAGGATTAACCTTAAATAAAATAACAACAGCATAATATTTTTCTCCAATATGTAATCTTCCAGCATAAGATTCAGCAACATTAATATCAGGTGTAACATAAACTCCAATTCCACATTTAGGATATAAATCATAAGTATCAGGATTTATATTATCATCATATTGAAAATTTTGTCCACTTCCTTGTTTTAAATTTTCTTTATAAATCGAATCAACAACTTTCATAATATTTTCATTTGACATTTGTTTACGTGCTGTACCATGATAAGCATTTGCCCATTCACCTATATTACCATCACAACCTAACCATGAATTATCTCCATTATCATATTTATCATATATATTAAATTCATATGATGTCCAACCATATGCTGGAGTATATTCTTTTCCTCCTATTATTTTTTTACTTTCACTTTGTTTTACTACTCTTACTTCGTAATTGTATATTAAAAAATCTGGAATGTAAGCTTTAAAAATATGAATTGGGAATTGAAGAAGAGATTCATCTTCTGTGAAAAATATTTTTCTATTTTGTAAATATTGTAAAAATTCTTTGTAATACATTCCTGTTCCTAATGTTTTGTGAAGAAGTGTTACTAATGAATGAATTATATTATTATCATATATACATTCTGATGTTATTATTAATATTATTTTTGTCATTGTATCTTTTGAATATGCTGGATCTAATTGTGTTCTAAGTTCTAATAATTTTCTGAAATTAAATATGAATTTATCTTTGTTTAATAAGGAAAGATATATTAATGTTAATTGTTCGAAACATTGAAATGAATAATTTCTTTCTTTTGATGTTGACATTTCTAAATCTATTATGTTTTCATATTGTTCTATTTGTAATACTGTGTCTTTTTCATTTTTTGCTTCAGTAAATAAAATATCTAAATCTTGTTCTTTCTCATCATATATTTCTGTTTCATAATCTTCTCCATCTTCCTCAATATCATCAAATTGCATTTTTCTATAATAAAATATTATTTAATATATTTATTTATATTAACTCTTTGGTAAAAAATTAGAAAAAAAACAATTAATTTTTTAAAAGGTTTTATTTCTTTTTTTAAATATTTGAATATTTATTTTTTTGATTTTTAAAAAAACATAATAATCTATGATTCATTGAAAAAAAATTTATTTCTTTCCTTTAATTGCTTTATGTCTTAAAACAGCTCTTTTTTGTCTAAGTCTCATAACTTTAAATCTATCAAAATCAGTCAAATTAGCTCTTTTCTTTCTTCTTTCCATTTTTTTTGAATAAGAAGATTCTTTGAATTTATCATCTAATTTGTAATCATCAATGGCTTTAACTAAAGCATCTTTATGAATTCCTCTTTGAATATCTAATTTAAAGTCAGTTAATGATAATCTTTTTAAAGAAATTTCTTGTCTTCTTACTCCTTCTTTTGGTCCATGAATTAACACTCTTGATGTTGTTAATATATCAACTACCACTGCCAATTTACCTGCTAAGGGACCGTGGTTAATGAGAACTACTCTTCCTAATTCTATAAATCTTTTGAAAACCTATATTTTTTGTTATATGACATTTTTTACCATTTGGATATGTAAATATTAATTTTTTTTTAATTTTAATTTTAATATTTTTTATTTTTTTTATTAATAAATAATTAATTTATTTAAAAAAATTATTAATTATGACGTAAAAATCAGAAGATATACTATAATACTTTTTATATATGTATTAAATTTGTTTTTTTTATGAATTTTTATTGAATTTTTAATATTTTTAGATATGAGAAATAAATAATAAATCTTTATAAATAACATTTTATTATTATTTTTTCATATTTCACATATCTAAATTCATAAAAAAAAATAATTATTAAAATATATATATCTGTAAATAAATTATATTTAATTTCAAAAAAAAAATGGGTTCATGCAATACAGTCAAAGAACAAGTAACAATACAAATAAAAAATGCTCCATCAAAAATATCAGATGAATCAAAAGTCTCAGAATCTGATTACATAATAAATAAAGATTTTATAAATCATTCAGACATAAATCAAAAATACAAATTATCAACATCAGTAGGTACAGGAGCAACAGGTACAGTATGTATAGGAACAGATAAATCAGGAAAACAATATGCAATAAAGAGAATAAATAAAAAATCTCTAAAAAATAAAAATTTATTATTAAATGAAGCAAAAATAAGTTTATTAATGGATCATGAAAACATAATAAAAACATATGAAATATATGAAGATTTAAAAACAATATCATTTATAATGGATTTAATAGATGGAGGTGATTTAGTATCATTTATAAGTAAATCACCAAATAATAAATTAGATGATAACACATCATTAAATTTAATAATTCAAATATTAGAAACATTATATTATTTACATAATGAAAAGAATATAGTTCACAGAGATATTAAGCCAGAAAATTTACTTGTTGAAATATTAGATGATGGAACACCAAAATTAAAATTAATAGATTTTGGTTTTGCTTGTGAAATTAAAGATAATTTAAAAGAAAATTTAGGTACTCCAATGTATACTGCACCAGAAATTATTTTAGGTAAAGAATATAATGAAAAAGTTGATATTTGGTCAACTGGAATTTTATTTTTTAATTTATTAACTGGAACTCAACCTTATAATACTTTACATTATATTCCTTTAGATGAACAAATTGTTAATAATTCTATTCCTTATAGTAAAATTTCAAATTCTAAATTTAAGGATTTTATGAAAAAGTTACTTGTGAAAAATCCTGAGAAGAGATTAAGTGCAAAAGATGCTTTGGATATTGCTTATGATTTAAGAGATGATATGGAAAAATGTGAATTGTTAGAACAATTTGAATTATTAGATAGTAAAAAAGAAGGAAAGTTATCTTTACAAAATTTAAAACAATATTTCAAATTGAATATTGAAGGTGAAGATAATAGAAAAGTTGATTTTGAAGAATTTTATAATATCATTATAAATTCAGTGAAAGTTTGTTAATTAATATAAATTTTAGTTGAATTGTAAAATGAAATTAAATTGTAAAGTATTTATAAATATAATATTTATATGACAACACAATTTGTTTTGATTTATTTAAATCCATATGTTAAATATATGATATATTTATTATAAATAATTTATATATCATAATCTATAAATAAATAATAAAAACTGTCTATTTATTCATTTTATTTATTTAAATAAAATTTATTATTAATATAAATTAAATTAATAAAAAATGTCTGATGAAGATTATTTTTTAAGAGAAAGTCGAAATAGTAATTATTTAAAAACAAAACATCAAAAGTATATATCAATAGATGATATAGAGGATAAAAAAATAAAAAATGTCAGAATAACATCACCACGTTCAAAGGAAGCAATGAAACAATTAGGTTATAAAGACTGTGATTTGAACTATTTAACATATGATGAATATAAAAAACAAAATCCTAATTTTATAGGAGAAAAAGAAAACATTACAAAATTTAGATATGAATGTTTAGAAAAATTACGTCAAGAAAGAATAAATAAAATAAAAAATGAAAGAGAAAAATTAGAAGAAGAAGATTATTATTCTTCAAAAAAAAATAAAGACATATCTAAATTTGAAACTGAAATTGATAATACACAATTTAAAAGTACAGCAATTGAAAATCAAAAGAAAGAACTTCAAAGATTAAAAAATAAAAATAAACTTGAATTAATTGGAAAAGTAAAATATGAATTAGAAAGAGAATTAATGAAAAAACAAGCAGAACAAAAATTGAAAGAAGATAATGAAAAAACAGAAAAATATAATAAAGCTTTATTAAAAAAAAGAAAAGAAGAAGAAAAAATAAAAAGAGAAAAAGAAATAGAAAAAGAAAAAAAAGAAAAAGAATTAGAAGATTATCAAAGAAAATTAGATCAAGAAAGATATTTAGAAGAAATTAAAAAAGCAAAAGAAGAAGAAAAAGAAGAAAAAAAAAGATTAAAAGCAGCTAAAATTAAACATGAAGAAGATGAAAAAAAAAGAATTGAATTTCAAGAAAAAGTTAATAAAATGTTAGAAGATTATAGAACAATGGTTGAAAAAAAAGAAGAGGAAATGAATAAAAAACAATTAGAAAGGCAAGAATATTTAAAAGAGCAAAGAGAAAAACTAAAAAGTGAAAATGAATTCAAAGCCTTAAAAAAAAAAGAAAAAATTGAAAAAAATTTTCAAAATTTAGAAATAAAAAGAATGGAAATTGAAAGAGAATTTAAAGAAAAAGAAAAAAAAAATGAAGATAAGAGAAAAAAATTTGAAAAAGAAAGAAAGAAACTTGAAAAAGAAAAGAAAGAAGAAGCAAAAAAAAAAGAAGAAGAAATGATTGAAATAAGAAAAAAAAATGAACAATTATTACAAGACAAAGTAGATCAATATTTTGAAAAACAAAAATTATTAGAAATAAGACAAAAAGAAATAGAAGAAGAAAATATCAAAAAAAATATTGAAGAAATGAAAAAAAGAAAAAAGAAAGAAAAAAAAAGAAAAGAAATATTAGAAAGAAATGAAGAGATTTTAGAAAGGAGAAAAGAAAATATATTACATACATTAGTATTAAAAGAAAAAAATATACAAAAAGTACAGAGAGATAAAAGATTAGAACATGAAGAAAAAGAAATAAAACAAATTAAAAAATCTATGCAAAAAGAAAGTATAAGAAATCAAATTGCAAATAAACAAGAATCAAAAAGAGAAGAATATAAAAAATGGATTGAAGATAAAAATGAAAAAGTTCAAGAATTTAAAAGACAAAAAGAATTAATAAATGAAAATAAAAGAGTTATAACTGATGAAATAGCAAGAAAAAAAGAAGAATATTCAGATAAATTTCAACAAATATTTCATAAGAAAAATATTGATGAAGTTACTTTACAAGCAATTCAAGAAATGTTTCCAGAAAATGAAGAAATTGCAAATTTAATTGAAGAATATAATTCTTTAAATCAAAAAGAAAAAGATGAAAATAAAAATAAAAATAAAGAAAAAGAAAAAAACTATGAAAATAGAAGTCAAAATCAATTTAAATCTGGAGCAAGTAGTAGTTTTAATTTTAATGATATTGATAAAAATAGAAATAAAGAAAATAAAAAATATAAAGAAGATTATGAGAATGATTTTGTAAATACTTATTCTAGTCAAAATAATAAAAAAACGTATTCTCAAAATAAAAAGACTGAAATTAAAAATGATAATTATAAAGAAAGTAAAAATTATTATTCTATGAATAAAAATGAAAATTATACTCATAAAAATTTTTATAAAAATAATGATGATGATTTTAATGATCAAGTTTCAAATCTTAAAAAAAAATTTGAAAATACTCAAAAAATTAAAGATTTTAAAAATAAAATGAATAGAGAATTGTTAGAAATACTTAAAAAAGAAAAACAAAAAGAAGAATTAAGAGAAAGAAAATTAGAAGAATTAGATAATGATGATCAAGAAAGAGAAAATTTAATGAAACAATATAAAGAAGAAAGATTAAAAAGTCAAATGATGATTACAAAAAAAAATAATGAAATAAAACTAAAAGTAAGAGATTATGAAAATCAATTAAAAAATGAATATAATTAAAAAAATAAAAAAAAATAATAAAAAAAAATACATAATTTAAATATTAAATAAACCATTTACAATATTTTAATATTTTAATAATATTAATTATAATATTAATTATAATATTAATTATATTTAAATATAATATAATTATTTATAATTTCTAAATCTTAAAAAAATTAAAAAAAATGGAAGAAATAGAAAAAATAGATTTAGAAGATTTAATAAAAACATTTAAAGTAACAGACAAAGAAGCATTTAAATTATATTTAAAAGACATTTGGAATGACTTATCTCAAAGAAATGTAGAAAAAAACATAGCAGGAATATCAAAAATAACATTCTCATCTTATTACGATCTCCCAGGAATAATATCAGATCGTTTATTTAATGTTTTTGATTCAAGTAGTTTAGGTTTTTTAAAATCAACAGATTTTATAAATGGAATGACAACATTATTTTGTGAAGAATTTGAAGTTTGTTGTCCTTTTATTTTTAAATTTTATGACTTTGATAATGATGGTAAAATATCAAAAGAAGATATAAGAACAGTTTTATCTTATGTTTCATTAAGTCAAGAAATACAAAATTATAAAGATCGTGTTGTTTCACAGAAAGAATTATATGAAATTATAGAAAAATGTTTTGCTAAAATAAAAGGTGATAAAATGAATTATTTTGATTTTAAAAATGTAATTGAAAATGAATCATCTGATATTTATTTAATGATATTATTATTTTTATATGAAAAAAAACCATTTAAGAAAAATTCTTTAACTTCATATTCTAAAAAAGTAAATAAAGACTCACTTCCACTTTCTCCTAATGTAAAATCACCTAAAAAATTAGTTGCTTCACCAACAAAAAATTACTCATTTTCACCTTATCAAGTTATTACTAGACAAAGAAGAAGAACTGTTACTTTAAAACAAAGTGAATATTTAAAAATGAGAGAAATGTTAGATAGTGAAGTTGATATTAAAAGAAGAGGAAGTAGAGTTGGTACTGTTGGTAATAATGATATTATTAAATTAGTTCCTACTTTAAAAGAAAATAAAGCTCCTTCTAAATTTAAACAAAGTGAAAAAAAACCACTTCAAATTCAAACTCAAACTCAAACTCAAAATCAAATTGAAGATGAATTTTATAGTCCAATTCATAGAAAAAATAAAATAAATTTAAAAGAATTAGGTAAAGATAAAAATTTAAATGTTAATATTAGTGATAATAATAAAAGTATTGAGAGAAAAAATAAAAAAAGAAATTCAATTTTATTTAATGATGCTACATTAAAACCAATGTTTAAACAAGCAAAAATAAGTGGAAATGAAAATAAAGATACAAGTAGAAGTAGTTCAATTTTATCAAGTGATTTATTAGAAATAAAAAAAACTAATGCTACAGAAGAATTAATATTTGATGACTTTAAAGATGAAGAAAATTCAGAAGATGAAGAAAAAGAAAATTCAGTAACTTATGAAGGTTATTTAATAAAAGTAGTAGATAAAAAAATGAGAAAAATATGGTTTAGATTAGTTGATAAAGATTTATTTTATTTTAAACATGAAAATGATGATTTACATAAAGGAATGCATCATTTAAGTGGTGTATTTATTCAAGAAGAAGAACCAAAAACTTTTAATGGGAAAAAATATTATTGTTTCTCAATGATTTATCCAAAAAAAAACAGATTATATTATGTAGATAATGAAAAAGATTATAAAAATTGGGTAGAGAAATTAAAATTATCAACAGGATATACAAATTTAACAGATATATATGAAATAGAAGGAAAAATAGGAAATGGTAAATTTGGTTTAATTAAAAAAGGAATAAATAAAAAAACAAGAAAAGAAGTAGCAATAAAAATAATGTCAAAGAAAGATATGACAACTCAAGATTTAGAATTAGTAAGAACAGAAATAGAAATATTAAAAATATGTCAACATCCAAATATAATTCAATTATATGAAGTATTTGAAAATTTAGATTACTTTTATATAATAATGGAATATTGTAAAGGAGGAGATTTATTTTCATATTTAGAAAAACGAAATTTCCATTTACCAGAACCACAAGCATGTAAATTTATGCATAAAATGTGTGCAGCAGTATATTACATTCATTCATATGGTATAGCACATCGTGATTTAAAACCAGAAAATGTATTAATGACATCAAATGATGATGATGCAGATTTAAGAATATTAGATTTTGGTTTAAGTAAAATTATTGGACCAGATGAAAAATGTAGTGAACCTTATGGTACTTTATCTTATGTTGCTCCTGAAGTTTTATTAGATGTTCCTTATGGGAAAGAAGTTGATTTATGGAGTTTAGGTGTTATTACTTATTTAATGTTAGGTGCTGCTTTGCCTTTTGATGATAAACATAATGAAGAAGAAATTGCGAGAAAAACTTGCTTGGAAGAACCACCTTATAAAGGAAGTATTTGGAAAAAAATTTCGAAGGAAGGGAAAGATTTTATTAATAGATTATTAGAAAAGAAACCTGAAAAAAGAATGAATATTAAAGAAGCTCTTGAACATGAATGGTTTCATAAGTTTGATAATAATAAAGTTGTTTTGGCTAGGAGAGATTTTGATAAGAAAGATAGTGATTTTGAATTGTATACTAATCCTGAAAGTGATTTAAAGAAAAATTTAGAGAAATAATTTTTATTTTTTTTTTTTTTATGAAATTTTATAGAATATTTTTTTATTATTTTTTCGTTTTTATATAAAATTAAATTTTAATTTAATTGAATTTTTTAATTTTTTATTTTTGATTTTTTTTTAAAAATATAAATTATATTTCATTTGAAAATTGAAATTAAAAATTAAATTAATGGAATTTGAAAAAATAGAAATTCAAAAAGCAGAATCATTCAAAAAAGATATATCTAATATAAAAACATTCACAAAAAAATTAAATGATTTATATAATGCAGAATTTAATGAAGCTTTCAAACAAATATTAACTATATCAAAAGAAGATTTTATGACTTTTATATCAAATGGAGTTCAAATTTCCTTAAGTGAATTATATGGAGAAGATATTTTTGAAAATGAAAAATTAATAAATATCCAGAATAAAAACTTAAACTTAATTGAAAGAAATTACCAAAATCATTATATTAAAATAGATAAAGCATGGAAAAATTTTGAAAAAATAAAAAACAAAAATAATAATAATTATTATTTAACAAATTTTAGAAAGCATTGTTGTAATACTGATGATATAGCATTTCACAATTGTCAAATAGAATCAAATAGTAAATATATATCAGTAGAAGAAAATAAAATAATAAAATATGTGATTTGTTCAGAATGTAAAGTTGTTTATTTTTCAAATTTTATTTTATGTTATTGTTCTCATTGTCATATTGATTATTATTCAAGTATTTTATCAAAAGATGAAAATCCAAATTTATTAATAGCAACATGGGGAAAATATCATTGTCATAAATTAATAAATGAAAAAATGAAATGTATAAAATGTAAAAATAATTTTTATCTAAATCTCCAAACTCAAATGTTAATGTGTTTAAATAAAAAATGTAATTTTATAACAAAACCATCAAGACTTCTTTGGACTTGTACAATTTGTAAAGAAGAATTTAAAAGTGATGCAATTGTATATAATCCTTTACAATATGAGTATTTAAAACAAGTAGTAAATCAAACTTTATTAATAAGACATAAAGCTCATCCTAGTAATATGCCTTGTTGTGATTTAAATATTTTTTTTACTGAATATTTTCATAAAAAAGATTGTAATGGAATTTTATATTTTGGTGAATTAAATCATAATATTATTATTGTTTGTGATAAATGTAAAGCTATTAATTTTTATGAAAGATTTATTTGGACTTGTCCAAAATGTGGTATGAGATTTAGAGATAATAATATTAGTAAGAAAAAATCTTTTAATCATATTTTTCAAAGTAGTAGTTTTCATTCTATTAAATTTATTCAAAGTGAAAGAAGTAGTATTGAATCAAGTAGAAGAAGTGTTAATATTGAAACTGATAAAAGTAGTAAAGATAGTAATGTTAAGAAAAAGAAAAAAAAAAGATCT
>JAEEGK010029649.1_pt1 | contig 10892 bp, 7 predicted proteins | sample 8958771 | NCBI WGS metagenome assembly JAEEGK01 (sample SAMN16246547, study PRJNA631951) | gut metagenome | biome: gut microbiome; feature: rumen; material: SC-attached | host: Bos | place: Iran: Karaj | collected 2018-10 | reverse complement strand
GTTGGAGAAATTGAAATAGGTGCGGTACTTGGCCGCGGCAGGATCCTGCTGACCGAGTTTGGGCACCTTGGAGCACACGCGGCGCGTGCGGAAGATGCCGCGGAGGTTCTCCCGGACGACGGCCGTCTCGGAGAGCCGCTCCGCGATGATGTCGCGGGCGCCGGCGAGGGCGTCCTCCGCAGAGGTCACCTCCCCTTTCACGAACTTCTGCGCATCGACCTGCGGATTGCGGGACTTTCCGCTCCACAGGAGATCCGCCAGCGGCTCCAGGCCCTTGGCCACCGCCACGGTGGCGCGGGTCTTCCGCTTGGGGCGGAAGGGCAGATAAAGGTCCTCCAACGTACTGGAATTCACACAGTTCTCAATCTGCTCCCGCAGTTCGGGAGTCAGTTTACCCTGCTCTTCGATGGTGCCGAGGATGGAGGCCTTCCGCTTTTCCATTTCCGCGAACGCCTCGGTCCAATGCTTGATCTCCGCTACTTCCACGTCCGACAGGCCGCCGGTCCTTTCTTTCCGGTATCGGCTGATGAACGGGATGGTGCAGCCCTCCGCAAAGAGTTCCGCACAATTCTCCACTTGCCAGTCCTTCACCTGCAGCAACGCTGCAATGTGCCTGACATACAGATCCTTCATCTCCCTACTTGATTTCGAACAGCTGAAGGAATCCCGTCATCATGAAGACTTGCCGGATTTCGCTGGAAAGGCCCTCGATGACCACGTTTCCGCCGGCGGCGGCCGCCGCCTTGCGGATGCTCAGGAAAATCCGCAGGCCGGAACTGCTGATATAGGTCAGCTCCGAACAGTCCAGGACCAGCTTGCGGTCGGCATGGTCCAGCAAGGGCTGGATTTCATGGGTGACTTCCACGGCGGCGGGCGTATCCAGACGTCCGACCAGGCGGGCCGTCATCGTCCCCTTGGTTTCAGTGATGTGTACTTCCATTTGTTATCGTTTTTTAGTCATTGACAGAATGTTCTTGCCTTCCTCCCGGGCATAGCTTACGTGGTCCATGATGCTCTTGACAAGATAGATGCCGAGACCGCCGACGGGACGGTCCTTCACGTCCAGAGTGAGGTCGGGATCCGCCACGGACGTCGGGTCGAAGGGGACGCCGCTGTCCGTGATGATGAAATCGAGACGGTCCTCCCGGATGAAGGCTTCAATGTCCACCAGGCCGTCGGAACCCTGCGGATACGCATAGAGGATCACGTTGGACACGGCTTCTTCCAGCGCCAGGTTCATGCTCATCGCCAGGGACGAATCCATCTTTGTCTCGGCGGCGATGGTTTCCATGAACGCGGCCAGCTGCGGGATTTCCCGGATATCGTTATGCAGGATCAGGTGGCGCTCCGACCCGGAATTCGGCGCCGGATTCGTGAACCGGACGATCAGCATGGTCAGGTCGTCGCTGGGTTCGCAGCCGCGGATATGGCCCTTCACCTCGGACGCCATCGACTCCAACTGGGCTCCGGCCTTCTCCCCGCCGTGGCGGTAAACGGCCTTCAGCATCTTTTCCGCGCCGAAGAGGACGTGGTCCATGTTCTCCGCTTCCGTCAGGCCGTCGGTGTACAGGAAAAGCCCTTCGCCGCTGGCGAGGTCGGTTTCCTGCTCCTGGTAGCGCATCCCCTGCTTGATGCCCAGCGGCAGGTTCGGGATGACGTCCAGCGGTTCGGCCAGTCCGTCGCCCATCCTCACGGGCGCGTTATGACCCGCGTTACAGTATCGCAAATGGCCGGAGGACAGGTCCAGGACGCCCAAGAAGAAGGTGACGAACATGTTGTTCTCGTTCGTCTCGGACATGGAGTCGTTCATCAGGGTGACGATTCGGAGCGGGCTCGTCTCATGGGCGGAAACCGACCGGAAGAGGCTGCGGGTGACCGCCATCACGAGCGAAGCGGGAATGCCCTTGCCGCTCACGTCGCCGATGCAGAAATAGAGTTTGTCCTCGCGGATGAAGAAGTCGTACAGGTCGCCGCCCACCTCCTTGGCAGGCACGATCTGACCGGCCATGTCGATGTCCTTCGATTCCGGGTAATGCGGGAAGGTCTTGGGGAGCATGGCCATCTGGATGTTGCGGGCAATGCGCAGTTCGCTTTCGATCCGGCTTTTCGTGTCGGACACTTCCCGCAGGCGACGCTGGTTCCGGATGGCCGCATACAGGATATAGCCCATCAGGAGAATACCGATCAGCTGGAGGAGGATGACGAGGAGTCCGACATGGAGGACATCGGCATAAATCTCCTTGTAGGGAACGACGATGGCCATCGACCAGCCGGCGCGCTCGATGGGCGCGTAGAACACGTACTCCTTCTTACCCTTGTCCCGGATCAGGCGGCTGCCCTTTTCACCGGCGAGCATGGCCCGGGCTACTTCCAGCGCGGCATCGTCTCCCATGTCCTGCGCAATCTCCTGAAGCGTGTAATTCATGACCAGCGCCGGAGCCGGACACACCATCAGGTGGCCCGTTCCGCTGGCCATGATGCTGTACGCACCGGGATATTCTTCGACGCTGCCCACCTGGTCGGTGAGCCAGTCCAGAGAAACGTCAGCCGTCAGGACGCCGGCGACGCGGCCCACATTGTCCGTCACGGGGACCGAGTAGGTCGTCATCACCATCTCGCCGCCGCCCTCGTCATAGTAGGGTTCGGACCAGTGTCCGCTCCCCTTCTCCAAGGGTTTGACAAACCATTCCTTCGTCAGGTAGTCATAGGTCTCGGTCCCGAGCTGGGTGGTGTCGATCTTCTCCCGGTCACGGAAGGCATAGGGGGAATAGAGCCGTCCTTTCTTCGGGAAATAGTTTTCCGTGAAGGCGATGGTCGATCCGTAGATGACATCGTTATTGTCCACCATGCGCACGTTCACGACCCAGAGGGAATCCGGCATGCTGTGGATCACCCGCCGGAAGAGGCCTACGTTGTTGCGCACGGCCGTCTCCACCTGGTCCATCACGTCGTTGATCCGGAGATTGGTGGTTTCCAGCTGGTCCTCCGCGCGCCGGGTGGCCTCCTTGAGAATGGTCCTCCGGGCGAAATAGTATTGGACGAGGGATGTCGCCTCCAGCGTGGCCAGGGCGACAATGACCATCGCGAGAGCCTGCATCAGGGAGCGCTTCCCGGATTTGTTCAGTTTAGCCATGGTTTCAAGGTCGAAGGATGGGAGAAAGGGCTTCCCGGAATACGGGCATCGGACAATTCATGTCCCGTTCGATGATGATGGTCTTCAGGCCGGCGAAAGGCCGCACCTCCGCTTCGATGTCCTTCAGCGGACGGTCGGTTCCGAAATAGACGGGGGCGAAGGCCTGCCAGAAGCGGACGGCAGTGGCGGCTTCCATGTGGAAGGCTTCCCGGACAAACTCCGGAGAACTGAGGAAGGCGGTCGAATACACCATTCCTATGTCAAAGAGCGGATAGCCGTAGCAGAAATCGCCCAGGTCGATGAAATAGCGCTTGTCCCCCGCGAAGATGATGTTCCCGAACTGGAGGTCGCCGTGAAGGGCTGTGTCCACATCGGGTGCGTCCTGGATGAACCGCAGGAGGCGGTCCTTCTCGACCTTCGTGAAAAAGGGGTTCTCCGCCAGCTGGGCGGCGAGGCGGTCCTTCACGCAGTCGAAATCGGCCGTATTCACATGGGTGGCATGCAGCTGGCGGCACAGGACGGCGAATTCCTCCGCATACCTCGCGACATCCTCCGGATGATTGCCGACGGCCCGGGCGTAGGAAATCTTGTCCCGGACGCGGCGGAAGCGGATGCCGAAGCGGGTTCCGTCCGTGACGAAGTCGCCGGGCTCCGGCGTCGGGATGCCGGCGGCGTACACCTTCCGGGCGAGGATCATCTCGTCCATGGGCTGCTGCACCTTGCCGGGCGTGTATAACTTGAGCATGACGTCGGGGTCGCTGCGGTGATTGTAGCTCATCGCGTTCGCGCCTTCGCCGGCGTACTCGTAATCGGCCATGTCGACCGGAATGGCTTTCAAGGGATCCATAGGCTTATTCTTTGGGGAATATCCGGTTCACCAGGAACTCGAATTCCTGGTAGGCGTAAGTGTCTGACAGGTCCGAGAGCGCATCCAGCAGGGCGTGGTAGCGCCATGCATGGGCCGACTTCTCCTTGATGTGGAAAAGATCCCAGAAGACCTCTCCCTTGGACGTGAAGTCGCGGGCGATGGCCCGCATGTTGGACAGTTTGTCGCCGAGGGCGACGATTTTCCCGTCCCGGGAAGCGTTCCTGAGCCGTTTGAGCGCCTCCTCCTTCCGGGCACGCCAGTCCATTCCTTCGTCAAGCCGGTCGCTTTCCGTGTCCACGAGGCCGGCGACCCGTTCCCCGAACCGGGCACGGAGTTCGTCCAGCGTCACATCCGTATCCTCCACCACGTCGTGGAGGGCGGCCGCGGCGAGGATTTCCTGGTCATCCGTCATCGTGGCGGCGATGACCATCGCCTCCATCGGATGGACCACGTACGGGAAACCCTTCCCCCGGCGCGGCGTTCCGGCGTGGGCCTGGACGGCGAAGAGAATCGCCCGGTCCAGCAGGCTGGTGTCCATCTTTCTTTCCATGGCGGGTCAGGATTTCGTATGCATGAAGGAGAGGCCCTTGGCCTGCTCCACGATGTATTCGGCCATCATGTCGTTGCTTTCGGACGCGCCGTTGAGGGTGTCCAGCATCAGGCGGATGCCGGCCCGTCCGCTCCCCCTCTTCAGCAGATAGGCGATGCAGAGGTTCTGCGGGCCCACGGAGGAGGACAGGATGTCCAGGTCCGTCAGGCTGATCTGGTAGCAGGCCAGCTGGTATGCGGCGTCGGCATTGTCGCGGATGAGGTCCGCGACATCGCCCAGCGTCTTGAATCCCAGAAGTTTGAAGAGAGCCAGATACGGCATCAGGGAGACCTCCTGGATCTCCGCCTGGTTCACGGAGGCGATCCGCCGGTTCAGGGCGTCGAAAGGGCCCAGGTTCAGGAAACTCCGGAAAGTGTCGCCGTCCAGCGGGACTTCTTCCAGATGGCCGGAGGCCACGAGGGACTGCACCCGGCGGCGGTAGTCGTTGATTTCCGTGCGGATCCGGCTGAACTGCTCATCGACAAGTTCCAGCATGCCGGCGAGCCGGTTCATGTTCCGCATGTATTCCACCGGGACTTCCACGTCCGTCTTGTAGCCGGTGTCGTGGTTCATGTTGGCCCAGGCGTGCTGCAGGATGGTCCGCATCTGCACCTCGAAACGGTACGGGAAATCGGGATGCCGGCAGATATAGTGCAGGGACATGTAGCCGAAGCGGTCCACCTCATGAATCTTCCGCTTGTCCACGGAATTGTCCCAGTCAATCTCGAAAAGACGCTCGACCACCGAGGCGACCTTGTCCACGTCGTCCACGTAGAAGGTGATGATCCGCATCCCGAAAATGTCGGTGATATCGGCGAGAGATCCGTATTTCGCGCCTTTCAGTTCCAGTTTTCCCACGAGGGACTTCTCCTCCTTGACCCGGCTCTCGATGGAAGCGACGACAATGCCGGCTTCCTCGAAAAGGGAATGCACCTGCGCAGGAATGGTCTCTTGCATCTTTGCGAAGACCGGGCGCTGCTCCCGATACTCTTCCAGGATGGCCCGGGCATGGGGGTCGAGTTTGTAGTTGTCTGCCATATCAGGATGTCTCTATGTCTTCGGTGAGATAGGTCTTCACCGCAATCCAGTCGAAATGGTTGCACCTGGCGTCCTTTACTGCGTCATAGTCCGTCAGATCGGGAAGGCGGAGGAGGAGTTCGTCCCGCTCGCCGCACACGTAGCCGGCCGCCAGATGGGAAGTCGTCCAGCGGAGATGCGACTGAATGGCCAGGTATTCCAGATGGCCGGCGTCCGCGCTCTTGTCCGGATAATGGCTGCCTGCATAGACGTTGGGAATACGCGTCGCCGCCTCGGCGAGGTCGGGACCGGCCAGCACCCGCATGGAAGGCAGGAAGGCGGAGCAGGACAGGTCCTGGTTCTGCCGGCGCAACAGTTCCGTGGAACCCTCCACGTGGTTTTCCGTGCGGGAAGTCAGGCGCTTTGCGCGCTTTTCCCAGGTGTCGTTTCCGCCGATGGAGTGCTGGAAGGCGGCGTAGAAGCGGGCCGCCCGTTCCTTCATGCCCTTGCCGGAGATGGAAGCCAGGTTCCAGACAGTCTCCGACATGCCGAAGGGACACAGGACGGGATTTCCGTCCGGGTGATAGGTCCGGTTGTAAAAGTCCAGGATGCCCCGCGTGCGTTCGTCCAGCTGCTGGGCGCGCACCAGGATCAGGAAACGGGAAAGGTCTTTCCCCGACTTGGCCGCCGTTTCCAGCAACCGTACCGCCACCTCGATGTTCCGGGCGGGATCGCCGGTGGCGACGACCACGTAATTCAAGGTGTCGACAATATCGACATACCGCTGCCAGAAGCGGTCGGAACCGACGGCACCCTCGTTCCAGACCAGGGCTTTGTCTTTCCGGAGACCGGGATAGCGGACCAGGAAATCCCCGCGGTGGGATTCCATGTCATCGTCGAAGATATCGAAGGTCGTGGGCACCCGCTTGCGGTTCTTGCCCACGAAGGAGCCGAATTCGTACAGGAAACGAAGCGCTTCCTGGCCGGTATCGCGGAAGCCCACGCAGAGCGCGTGGAAGCCGGAGGCCACATATCCCAACGGCTGTCCCTCGGCATCCCGGGCGACCTCCACCGTATGGATGGGGTGCCATTCGGGCTTCTGGAACTTGACGTGGGTGACGGCGAGCTGGTGCGGGTCAATCAGGCGCACGCGGCCCCGTTCGGCCGAATAGCCGGCATGGGTACCGCTCATCCGGTCCACGAGGCAAAATACCTTCGCATTCACGCCGGAATCCGCCAGCAGCAGGTCCAGGAGCCGGATATTGTCCGCCTCATCGCCGAGGATATAGACGCTGGTCCGCTCGTTCCGGAACCAGTCCGACAGCCTGCGCAGGCCGACGGCGCTTTCAAAGCTTTCCTCCCCGTGCGCGGCAGGCATCCGTCCGCGCAGGAGGACGAAGCGGTCGCTGCCCAGTTCCTCGTCCAGCGAGATCTCCTTCCGGTGGCTCACCAGACTCGTGAAGATATCGCCGATGGAGATTTCCGTATGGACATCCTCCTTTCCGGGAAGGTCGACGAACATCACCACGCCCTGGTCGCCCCGGCTCCCGTCGCTTTCCCATTCCCGGAGGATGGACTGCGCCAGGCGCTTCGCGTGCGGGGTGACGCCGATGAAGACGTGATTCTTCCGGTCGGCCAGGGCGCTGCGGCGGTGGCGGGACAGCCAGAGGCGGTCCTGCAGCCGGCGCGGCAGCATCTGGAACACCAGTTCGATCGAGAAAGCGAGAATCAGGACGAAGACCGTCAGGTAGGCCAGCAGGAGGCCGGGCTCATGGAAGACGACGGCGGCGATGATGTCGTCAAAGACGACGGTATGGCCGACGAACATTTCCAACGCGGCCACGAGGGAGACCAGCACGAGCTGGGCCCAGTTGCCCTGCGTCACCGTATGGTTGGACAGGGACAGCATCACCACGTGGATGGCCGCGCCCAGCACCAGGAGCGTCAGGAAGAAAAGCAGCAGCACACCCCGTCTGTTCTTCCGGAGCAAGGCCTTGACGAAGCGGACGAAGAAAAACACCGCCACGCCCAGGAACACCACCCAGGCGGCCATCACAGGCGTAGATACCGGAAACTCAGTCGGATGCATCAAGTTCTAATGGTTAGCTGCCACAAAGATAAGAAAAAAACGGCACCCGCCTACTTCCCGTATTCCTTCACCACCTGGAGCAGGCGGTCCGGATAGTTGGATATGATGGCGTCCACGCCGGCGCCGATCAGGCGGCGCATCTCGTCGGGCTCGTCGACCGTCCAGGTATTGACCTTCATCCCGCGGGCGCGGGCCTTGGCGACCAGGTCGGCATCCACGTTCTCGTGGTAGGCGCTGAGCCATTCGGGGGTGAAGTCCAGGAGGCTCATGTACTCGTCGAAATCCTTCTCGTAATCCTCCACCAGATAGGCCAGCGTGTGACCGGGGTACTTCTCGTGGATATAATTGAGCGCGCGCTCGTCGAAGCTCTGGATCATCAGGCGGTCGCCCAGGTCCAGGGACTCCAGCACCTCCATGCAGAGGTCGACAAACTCGTGATATTCAGGCCAGTTGACGCCTTCCACTCCCCCGTCAATGTCGATATCGCTCTTGATTTCGATGTCGTAGTGCATCGGATAGTGGCCGGTTTCCTTCGTATAGGCTTCCACGGCGGCGATTACGTCCGCGGCCAGGGGCTTCGCAAGCGGCATGCAGCGCTTCTCGGGCCAGGAAGGGTTGAACCGGTTGCCCACATCCCATTTCGCCACCTCGCTGTACGGAATCTCATACAGATAGGTCCGGGGCTCATCGGCGACGACGGGCGACCCGTCCGGGTGCGAGGAGTAGCGCTGATGGAAATACAGGTCGTGGGAAAGGACCACCTGCTTGTCCTGCGTGACGCACAGGTCCATCTCCAGGGTGTTCACGCCCATCTTGACGGCATTGAGCATCGCGGGGAGGGACTCCTCGGGATACAGGCCCATGCCGCCGCGGTGCGCTTCCACATCGACAATGTACTTGGGGGCTTCGGGCACGGCCGCCTCCGCTTTCGGCTTCGGCGCCTTGCCGTACCGGAGCGTCGCCGTCACCGGATAGTGGTCGGAGACATATTCCACGCCCTCGTACGGCTGCCGGACGACACTGAACTTGTCACAACCCTTGAAACCGGCGTAGAAGACATAGTCGATGGGCGGGTTGCCGGAAACCTTGCCCCAGTCATGCCAGGTCGGGCCGTTGTCCGTCACGCGGGCCGTCTGCCGGGCATCCAGCATCAGGGTGCGGAGTTCGTCCAGGCAGGGGTCGTCCGGGTAGACGTTCATGTCGCCCGTGAGAATCACCGGCCAGCCGTCCGGATTCATCGCGCCGATGCGTTCGACCAGGAGCAGCAGCCCCTTCCGACGGGCTTCCTTGCCCACATGGTCGAGGTGCGTGTTCACGAAATAGAACGGACGGTCCGTCGCCTTGTCCCGGAGGAGCGCCCAGGTGGCCGTCCGGCGGCACACGGCATCCCAGCCCAGGGAAGGCTGGAACGGCGTCTCGGACAGCCAGTATGTGCCCCATTCCTTCAGTTCGATGCGGGCCGAATCATAGAAAACAGCCATGTGCTCTCCTTTGCGGACGCCGTCCTCACGTCCTACGCCCACAAACTTGTATCCGGGGCAATGCTCCTGGAAATAAGTGAGTTGGAAATCCAGGGCCTCCTGCACGCCGAACACGGCGGGATGCTGGTCCATGATCATCGCACAGGCGGCATCCTTGCGGTTGTCCCATACGTTGTCACCGTCCTTCGCCGTTCCGTAGCGGACATTGAAGGACATCACCGAAAGAGGCTCCACTTTCTTGCAGGACTGGCTGGAGAAGGCCAGGAAAGGCAGCAGATACGCTGTAAGGAAAAGTAGTTTTATACGCATTTCAAATACGTTTCAGTGTCAGTACACAAAGATAGGAAACCGACGAAAGAAACGCAAACGAAAGCGGCTCAATCTTGGGAGAAATCCCGCAGTTCCTCGCGGTAGGCGTTGAATATCTTGGACCGCGACAGGAAGCCGATGTAACGGCGCTCCCGGTCCACCACCGGAAGGTTCCACGCACCCGTCTTCCCGAACTTCCGCATCACGCTTTCCATGGGCTCGTCCGGGAACACATACTCCGGAGTGGAGCGCATGTAATTGTAGACGCGGGCCGTGTCGTACAAGTCGTTCCGGAACATGTCCCGGCGGATGTCGGAAAGGTCCACGAAACCCTGGAACCGCTTCTTCGAGTCAAGGACCGGGAAGATATTGCGGGAGGACACGGAAACGGCGTTCACCAGGTCGCCCAGGGTATCGTCGATGCGGACAGGCGTGAAGTCCGTTTCCACGAGATCTTCCGTCTTCAGCAGGGTAAGGACGGCCTGGTCGGAATCGTGGGTGAGCAGTTCGCCCGTCTGGGCGATACGCTTGGTGTAGATGGAGTATCTTTCGAACAGGCGGGTGGTCGCGTACGAGAAGGCCGCCGTCAGAATCAGCGGCAGGAGGAGATCGTAACCGCCTGATATTTCAGCAATTAAGAAGATAGCCGTCATCGGGGCCTGCATGACGCCGGCCATCAGACCCGCCATCCCCACCAGGACGAAGTTCGGGACCGGAACCAGGCCGGGGTGCACGAGATTAAGGACGGAAGACAGCACGTAACCCGCGATGGCGCCGACGAAAAGCGTCGGACCGAAAGTACCGCCCACGCCGCCGCCCGCGTTGGTGAAGGTCATCGCGAACACCTTCAAAAGCAGCACAAGGGCGAAGAACCAGACCGCCCCTTCCGCCCGGCCGTTCAGGAGCGTGCCCACGTCCTCGTATCCCTCTCCGTAGAGCGGCGGGAAGAGGAAGATCAGCAAGCCCAGCCCCGCGGCGCAGACGGCCCAGCGGAGATAGGGGCTTTTCATCTTCTTCGCGAACCAGTCCTCCAGGAAAAGCGTCATCTTGATGAAATACAGCGAGCAGAAGCCGCAGAACGCGCCCAGCAGGAGGTAGAACGGGATGTTCCGCATCGAGAAATCGACCAGCGTGCAGGCGAACTGGGTCTCCCGCCCCAGGATGAGATAGGATACCATCGTCGCCGACACCGAAGACAGCAGCAGCGGCAGGAGGGAACTCATCGACAGGTTGAACAGGAGGATTTCCAGGGTGAACAGCACGCCCGCGAGCGGGGCGTTGAAGATGCCCGCCACCGCGCCGGCCGCACCGCAGCCCAGCAGGAGCGTCATCCCCCGGTAGGAAAGGCCCATGTAGCGACCCAGGTTGGAGCCGATGGCGGCCCCCGTATAGACGATCGGGGCCTC
>JAEEGK010029647.1_pt1 | contig 10892 bp, 9 predicted proteins | sample 8958771 | NCBI WGS metagenome assembly JAEEGK01 (sample SAMN16246547, study PRJNA631951) | gut metagenome | biome: gut microbiome; feature: rumen; material: SC-attached | host: Bos | place: Iran: Karaj | collected 2018-10 | reverse complement strand
TCATTGATGCCCCAGACGCCGATGTCCTGTGCGCTCCTGGCGATATGCTCGTGCGCCAGAAGGACGGGACGCTTGCCCGCGCTCAATGCGCGTATCTCTCCGGGGAAGAAGAGGCGCGGATTATCGAGGCAGTCGAAAAGCGGCACGGTAGTACCAAGTTTCTGGCGTTGCTTCCCGATGTCGTGTTCCATGCGGCACCAGAGCCGCAACCCGACACAACCGGCCCGAGCGAAGAAGAAATGTACGCGCGGGCGTTGGAAGTTGTCCGCACGACGAATCACGCGTCCACATCGCATCTTCAGCGTACGATGGGTATCGGCTACAACCATGCCGCCCGTCTCATTGACCTGCTGGAAGAGCGGGGCGTCATCGGCCCACAGGTCGGCGCACAGCCGAGGGAGATTCTGAAGCCTTAGCGAAGTAATGTGTGATAATTTCTGATTCCAATATTTCAATTTCGCATCAGTTTGTTTCAATTCGGCATTGAGTTTTAGGGGCATAAATGCTATAATAGTCGCCAATCACCCTTAAAAGGTATTGGATCGATATGGCATTGTGCTACAAGAAACTTTGGAAACTCTTGATTGACAAAGACATGACCCGCGCATCCCTGCGTGAGGCGACTGGCATCGCCCCCGCCACGATCTCCAAGATGTCCAGGGGCGAGTCTGTCGGTGCGAATGTCCTTGAACGCATCTGCGAATCGCTGCAATGCAACATCGGCGACATCGTGGACTATGTGCCAAAGTCGGTCGAGGAGTGTTCTGGCAAGGGAAAGGCGCGTTGAGCCGGGGAGAGGGAGTATGGCATATCAGAGCGAAGCGCAGCTTGAGAAGCAACTCATATCACAGTTGAGCGGACAGAAGTTCGCCCCTGTCGCCATTGCCGACGAGAACGCGCTGGAGGCCAACTTCAAGGCGCAGTTCGAGGCGTTCAACAAGGACAAGCTCGACAAGCCTCTCTCCGACAAGGAATGGGAGCGGGTGTTCAACCTCCTCAAGGGCAAGTCCATCTTCCAGAGCGCGAAGGTGCTGCGCGACAAGTTCGTACTCGAACGCGACGACGGCACAAAGCCGTACCTCTCGTTCTTCAATCCCGACGACCCCACGAAGAACATCTTTCAGGTCACGCACCAGACCACAATCGTCGGCAAGTACAAGAACCGCTACGACGTGACCATCCTCGTGAACGGCCTCCCGCTCGTGCAGATCGAGCTGAAGCGGCGCGGAATCGACATCCGCGAGGCCGTCAACCAGATCATGCGTTACAAGAAGCACTCCTACGGAGGGCTGTTCCACTACGTCCAGATTTTCGTCGTGTCCAACGGCATGGACACAAAGTACTTCGCCAACTCCGACAGGCAGCTTCTCTACTCGCTGGCGTTCTTCTGGACGGACAGGCAGAATGTCCGACTCACGAACCTGAAGGACTTTGCCGAGTCCTTCCTTGCCCGCGACCACATCGTGAAGATGCTTTCGCGCTACATGGTCCTGAACGACACGGACAGGATTCTGCTGGTGATGCGTCCGTATCAGGTCTATGCCGTGGAAGCCCTCGTGCGGCAGGCGACGCTCACCTCGAAAAACGCCTACATCTGGCACACGACCGGCGCGGGCAAGACGCTCACCTCGTTCAAGACGGCTCAGATTCTCGCCGCCCGCCCGGAGATCAAGAAGGTCATATTCCTTGTTGACCGCAAAGACCTCGATTCGCAGACCACCGAGGAGTTCAACAAGTTCGAGCATGGCTCCGTGGACGCGACGGACAAGACGGATGTCCTCGTCGGGCAGATGAAGGACAAGAGCCGCCAGCTCATCGTCACGACGATGCAGAAGATGGCAATCGCCGTCAAGGGAACGCGCTACTCGAAGGTGATGGACGCCTACAAGAACGAGAAAGTCGTGTTCATTATCGACGAATGCCACCGCAGCCAGTTCGGAGACATGCACCGCGACATCGTCCGGCACTTCGCAAACGCGCAGTTCTTCGGCTTCACCGGGACGCCCCGCTTCGAGGTGAACGGCATGACGGAGGGGCATCGCGTCCTCACCACCGAGACGCTTTTCGGCGAGTGCCTGCACAACTACCTCATCAAAGACGCCATTTTCGACAACAACGTCCTCGGCTTCCACATCGAGTACATCAAGACGATCAAAGGCAACTACGAGAAGGAGGACGGCACGCTCGTCGAGGGGATCGACACGGAGGAGGTGTACGGCGCGGACGAGCGGCTGACGCTCATCGCAAACCACATCATCAGCAACCACAAGTCCAGGACGCGCAACTGTCAGTACACGGCCATCTTCGCCGTCTCGTCCATCCCGACGCTCATCCGCTACTACGACCTCTTCAAGTCCATCGACCACAACCTCTCCGTCGGCGCGATATTCACCTACGGTGCGAACGAGGACGCCGAGGGCAAGGACGAGTTGAGCCGCGACGCCCTGGAGCGCATCATCGGCGACTACAACGCCCGCTACGGCACGAACTTCTCCACGGATACCTTCGCCGCTTACCACAAGGACGTCTCGGATCGCGTCAAGGGCAAGAAGACACAGCAGCTCGACATTCTGCTCGTGGTGGATATGTTCCTCACCGGCTTCGACTCCAAGCCGCTCTCGGTCCTCTATGTGGACAAGGAGCTTCAGTACCACACGCTGCTTCAGGCGTACTCCCGCACGAACCGCGTGGAGAAGGAGACAAAGCCGTTCGGCATCATTATCTGCTACCGCAACCTCAAGCGGCGGACGGACGAGGCGCTTGCGCTCTTCTCGAAGATTCCCAAGCCGTTCGACGGCGTCGTGACGCCCGGCTTCGACTACTATGTAGCCAAGTTCAACGAGTACGCGCTCAAGCTGAAGGAGGTCGCGCTCTTCCCGGAGAACGTCGATACGATGCAGAGCGAGGAAGAGCAGCGACGGTTCGTCGTCGTATTCCGCGAGCTGACGAAATACCTCCAGTCGCTGAAGACCTTTGTCGAGTTCACCATCGACAAGTCGCCGCTCGTCATGTCCGAGCAGGAGTACGAGGACTACAAGAGCAAGTACCTCATGCTCTACCAGAAGAACCGCAACGCCCGTAATGTGGCTTCCGTCCTGAACGACGTTGATTTCTGCATCGAGCTGATGGAGTCCGACCGCATCAACGTCGCCTACATCATGAACCTCATCCGCAACATCCGGTTCGGGAACGAGGGCAAGAAGAACGCGGACATCGAACACATCAAGGAGGAGATCGACCGCACGGACAATCCGCAGCTCCGCAAGAAGTCCGAACTCCTCAAGAACTTTCTCGACAGCATCGTCGTCGGCCTCGATAACGCCGAGGAGGTCGATTCCGCATACAATGACTTCGAGAACGAGCAGAAGCGCAAGGAGATCGAGGCGTTCGCCAAGGCGGAGGATCTGCCGCCCGACCTCATCGCCGACCTTGTGGCGGAGTTCGAGTTCTCGGGCGTGATAAGCGTCGGCGGCATTCGCGACCGTATCGAGAAGCCGCTTCCGCTCCTGAAGAAGATCGATCTGGGCAACCGGATCGCAGACTTCATTTCCACTCTCACGGAGAAATACCAGTAAGGAACACCTGCAATGGAAGAGACGATACAGGCACACCAGAAGGCGCTTTGCACGAAACTGTGGGCGATGGCCAACGCGCTTCGCGGCAACATGGAGGCATACGAGTTCAAGAACTACATCCTCGGCATGATTTTCTACTACTACCTCTCCGACCGCACGGAGAAGTTCATGGAGAAGAACCTCAAGAACGACGGCTTGTCATACGAGGAGGCTTGGGGGAAAGACGAATACCGCGATGCGCTCAAGCAGATATCCCAGGAATCACTCGGCTACGTCATTGAGCCGAAGTACCTCTTCCGAAAGATGGTGGCGATGGTCGAGAACCGATCCTTCGACATCGAGTTCCTGCAGGCGGCGATCAACTCCCTCATGGAATCGACGCTCGGCACGGAGTCGCAGGACGATTTCGAGGGGCTGTTCTCCGATATGCAGCTCGACTCCACGAAGCTCGGCCACACCGTCAAGGATCGCAGCAAGGTGATGGCCGAGATCATCTCCTCGCTCGATGGCATCGGCTTCTCCGTGGAGGACACGCGCATCGACATCCTCGGCAACGCATACGAATACCTCATCGGCCAGTTCGCGGCCACGGCGGGCAAGAAGGCCGGCGAGTTCTACACGCCGTCTGGCCCGGCAGAACTTCTCTGCCGCCTCGCCTGTCTCGGTCTTACGGACGTCAAGGACGCAGCCGACCCGACCTGCGGTTCCGGATCGCTCCTTCTCCGCCTCAAGAAGTACGCAAACGTCCGCAACTACTACGGGCAGGAGCTGACCTCCACTACCTACAACCTCGCCCGCATGAACATGATTCTGCGCGGCATCGGCTATCTCCATTTCGACATCCGCAACGGCGACACGCTGGAGAACGATATGTTCGGCGAGCGCAAGTTCCGCGTTCAGGTCGCCAATCCTCCGTACTCCGCCAAATGGTCGAGCGCGCCGTCCTTCATGGAGGACGAGCGGTTCAACGAGTACGGCAAGCTCGCACCGAAGAGCAAGGCCGACTTCGCGTTTGTCCAGCACATGGTCTGGCACATGGACGATGACGGACGCGCCGTCGTACTTCTCCCGCACGGCGTCCTCTTCCGAGGCGACGCCGAGAGCGTCATCCGCCGTCACCTCATCGAGAAGATGAACGTGCTGGACGCCGTGATCGGGCTTCCGGCAAACCTCTTCTTCGGAACCGGCATCCCTGTGTGCGTGCTCGTGCTGAAGCGCGACCGTGGCGCGAACGCCGCGAACATCCTCTTCATCGACGCATCAAAGGAGTTCGAGTCCGGCAAGAACCAGAACATCCTGCGCGATAAGGACATCGACAAGATCGTCGCCGCCTACGAGAAACGCGAGGATGTGGAGAAGTTCGCCCATGTCGCCACGATGGATGAGATCGCCGAAAACGGATTCAACCTCAACATTCCTCGGTATGTCGATACGTTTGAGCCTGAGCCTGAAATCGACCTCAACGCCGTGGCGAAGGAGATACGCGGCCTTCAGGGTGAGATCAAGGACATCGACGCGAAACTGAAGCCGTACTTCAAGGAACTCGGCCTCGATTTCCCGTTTGCATAAGGGCGGCAGGACATGAAAATCAAGCCTACATCTGAAAAGGCGAAATCCGCCTCAAAAGTATCCTCAAGAAGTCATCTTGGGGATACTTCATGCGTACCGGAATTACGCTTCCCACACTTTACTACTCCTTGGGAAACGACCCCATTGTCTCGGCTCCTGCGATTCCAGAATGGTGTAAACGCTCCAGCGGAAAAGTACGGCAGAGGGGTCAAGTTCGTCTCGGTCTCTGACATCATTCAGAACGACTATGTGACCTATGACAATATCGTGGGGAGCGTAGATATCGACGATGCGACATTGGAGAGGTATTCTGTCGAAAACGGCGACATGGTTTTCCAGCGCAGTTCCGAGACCGTAGAAGATATTGGCCGCGCCAGTGTGTATCTCGACAATCGGACGGCGACATTTGGAGGCTTCGTTATTCGCGGCAAGAAGATCGGTGAGTACAACCCGTACTTCTTCAAGTGCCTGCTGTACAGCAACGAGGCTCGGCGTAAGGTCATACGGGCAGGTGCGGGCGCACAGCACTACAATATCGGCCAAGAGGCGTTGGCCCAGATTCACCTTCATTTCCCGGAAATGGCCGAGCAACGCCGAATCGCCGATTTGCTGCTTCTTGTGAGCAATCGGATTGACGCCCAGCGCAAACTCGTCGAACTCCTCAAGAAGCATAAAAGAGGAGTCATTGAGCAGATTTTCGGGCGGCGTCTGGATATGGGCAAAGATGCCGAGAAATGGGATATCGTTGAACTCCGCGACCTCTTCTCGAAGGTTGCGCGCCGGAATAGGGACGGGAAAGTCAAGAACGTCATCACGAACTCCGCAGAATTCGGGTTTATACCGCAAAGAGACTTCTTCGACAAGAGCATCGCCGTGGATGGAAATACGGACGGTTACTATGTCATCCGTACAGGGGATTTCGTGTACAACCCCCGTAAGTCCACAACCGCCCCATTCGGACCCTTCAACAGATACACGGGCACAGAGGATGGGATAATTTCGCCGCTTTACACCTGCCTCGTCCCGAAGGGAAAAGCCAACCCTGAGTACCTCGCATGGTATTTCCGAAGTACGGCTTGGCATCGTTATGTGTATGACAACGGCTCCCAGGGCGCACGGCATGACCGTGTCAACATGACTGACGATCTGCTCTTCGGCATTCCGGTACTTCTGCCGCCTATTGCTGTTCAGGAGCGAATCGCGAATGGTCTCAACGCCATCGATGCTCGTTGGTCTTCTGCAAACATAGTGCTGGCGCATCTTGAAAAGATGAAACGCGGATTACTCCAGCAGTTATTTGCATGATTCAAACGAACAACTGTTGAAGAAGTCCAGACTTCAATGTTGTCAGACGATTCAATTCCGTTTCGGCGTGTTCGCACCGAGCATCTGCCAACGCCATGAGTGTGGCTATCTTCTTTCGTTCATTCTTGTCAGTGGGGAGTTTGTGTTTCGTGTCAAAAAAACCATCTGTTGGTACATTCAGCAAACCGTGGTTTCGCGCACCTTCTGCGCAGATCATGCCGACCTCTCTGTGCCATGCGAACGAGTCAAAGTACCATTTCAAGAACTCAGCATCGTCTTTGTCACCCAACACCTCAAAACAGATGTAAAGCGTAGAAACCGCACCTTGATTATATCGCTCAAGCCTCTTGATAGAGCCAAATGGATATTCGCCAGACGAACTTCTGTTGTAGGCAAACTCTCCCTGCTTCAAAAGATAGTAGCCACTCATGTCCGCGCTTGCCACGGCCTTGGAAAAGAACTCCCGTTGATCAATGAGACCATATTGAGCCGAAATCGTCAGCGGCACATCAGATGTCTTACCGTTCTTTCGCGTCACGCGACGTACAATGTCGCCCAGACGATATGTTTTCCACTTGGCGTTTCTCACCATCCGCACTTTCCCGGGAAAAAGGCCATTAGACAATCCTCTTTTATGCTTCTTGAGGAGTTCGACGAGTTTACGCTGGGCGGCGATTCGAGAATCGAGGAGGGAGAGAAAATGTCCAAGTTTCATTTGTTCTGGAATCGGCGGAATCCTTATGCAAACTTTACCGAATTCGAGTTTACTAAGGATGGGCAGTGTTTGTTGCGATGCCCTTGTCCTCAAGGTAGGTACGATATGGCCGATAGCGTCAAAGATAAACTCAACGTCAAATTCAGGCTTAACAATGACAGCATTAATCTGTTGATTAGTAATCATCGCTCGACTGGCAATGCCGAGTTTGCCAATGATGCCAATACACGTGACAATTATGCCGCCAGGAGGTATTGGGCGACCAAGTCTATATCCCTTGTCAGAAACATATCGTTCGGTTTCAGAAATATACCTTTGTCCGCCTACATCGCTGGGAGAACAAAATGGATAGTCTATGCCATAATTGCTTCTGTCGCTCGTAGGCGGCGTGCTGCCTGTCACTATTGCACCTATGTCAAATAGACGTTGCTCTTTCCACGCTCCCTTGAATCCGGGGAAACGCAAGGGGGGCACGCGCTCCCCAAGATGACTTCTTGAGGGGCGTCAACTGCTGGATTGGTACGCTTTGGCTTAAACGAACAGTTGCTGAAGAAATCCCGTTTTCAGAGACTGCATATTATCAAGATGTGATTGCGCCATAGCGATGTGTGCGTCTATCCCAGTCAGTAATTCCGCAATCCGCTTCTGCTCGTTGATGTCTGGGGGGAAGAGCAGTTGCGTCTTTCCGAGTTGTGACTTGGAAAGAGATAGAACCTTGATTCCCTGCATCAACGGCAACAGTTGACGACGGTATGCTGTCGAATTGAGGTAGTACCCAAGGAAACGAGGGGCGAACGATATCTTTGGACGGCAGGCTATGGTGTGCAAGCCTGATTCAATCAACTTGTCGGCCACGCCTACCAATTCAACGGTCTTTCCAACAGCCTCATCCTCTGCCGTGTCGGCGATGACGATATCCCCATCTTGTAAGAGTCGACAGTCGTCTGACTGTTTGTCGCTAACAAGGAATGGAATCTGATCTCGGTTACAGTCGAGTACATCGCCATACTTGATCAGCACATCACCATAATGAACATTTCTGATCATTCCACCTGCTGTAGTCATTTCGGAGCGCGGCAAGGTGTTGTTTTTCAAGAAGGAAAACACTTCGTCAAATGAGCGGCTTGTCCATGCGTCTTTGAAGCCCGCGAAACGACGCCGAGGCAACTTCGACAATTCGCTCGTGAAAAGGTCTTGAACCAAACCTCTTTTATGCTTCTTGAGGAGTTCGACGAGACGGCGTTGAGCAGTTATTCGAGTGTCGATCAGCTGAAGGAAACCAGCAATCTTGAATTGTTCTTCATTGTCTGGAGCAAGAAGTTTGACACTCAAAAAGTCCGATGCATATATGCGATACTGTCCATAAAGACAGCCTTGTCTGAATCGGAGGACTTTGTGAAGATTATGAGGTCGCTGTACAAGTTCACTGATAAATTCTGGAGCATAGCCATCCTTCATAGTGAATATTTCATAAACATCAGAGATAACGGCACGGCCATACTTGTTTAGCCCGATAGAGCCTACATCAAGATTATTTGAACTGTAAATGAAATCATTAAACTCTGTCCTCTTATATTCCTTGTCTTTACTTTTCACGAGATATTCGCGGTCATATCGCTCGCCTTTCGGGGCAACACCAAGGTTAGCTATAAAGGCCATAAGGGGCGCATCAGGGGATGGTATCTGTCTTTCGTCTCTCGAACACATGAATGTTTCAAGACATTGCTCTTCCCACTCTCCCTCGAATCCGGGGAAACGCAAGCGAGGCACATGCTCCCCAAGATGACTTCTAAAGGATAGATTTCAATAGGCATAGCGGCACGCAAGGTGCGTGTCTGTGATTGTCTAAACACAAAAAGAAAGGTCAAACAAATGACAGCAAATACACAGTTCAAGACCCTCGTGCGCGAATGGCTCAAGGCCAAGAAACCAATGGTCGCCCCGTCCACCCACGCCGCATTCACGCTGATTGCGGAGAACCACCTCGTGCCGCAGTTCGGCGGCATGAAGATCGCCTCAATCTCCGAGGCGGATGTTCAGTCGTACATTCTCAATCTCCATGGGGGCGGAAGGCTCGACGGCAAGGGAGGTGTCGGCGTAAAGACGATCCACGACATCATCCTCGTGTTTCGCCTTGCGATGGAACACGCCTACAAGCTCCGCATCATCCCGCTCCTCAACTGGTCGCTCATCGAATACCCGAAGCCGGACACGCCCCATCAGGTGTCCGCGCTCTCGCAGGATCAGGAGCGCGAGCTTATCCAGCGGCTCTATCTCGTCATGAACCGCCGTTCGGCCGGAATTCTGCTTGCGCTCTTCACCGGCCTCCGTATCGGGGAACTCTGCGCACTCCAGATGAAGGACATTGATCTAACTGCAAAGACGCTAACCGTTGGCAAGACCATCCAACGCATCTACGACGCGAAAAGCGGAAAGACTCGTCTGCACATCGGCCCGCCCAAGACGGCCACCTCGGAGCGCACGATCCCGCTTCCGTCGATGCTGGCCATTCCGCTCGGCAAGTTCATCACGGACAATCCCGATCATTATTTCCTCACTGGGAAGGGCAAGCCCACAGAGCCGCGTACCTATCGGCAGTTCTTCGCACGGTTCCTGAAGAAGCACGGTCTGGCGAAGATGCGTTTCCACGAAGTCAGGCACACATTCGCCGTCCGGGCGATGGAGATCCCCGACTTCGACATCAAGTCGCTTTCGGAAATCCTCGGCCACAAGAACGTGTCCTTTACCCTCAACGTCTATGGCCGCGCCAACCTCCAGCAAAAAACTCGTTGCATGAACCTATTGAACGAGCTGCTGTAGTCGTGCTGTTGTTGGCGGCAAATAATCAAACATTATATTTGATTATCGGACGCACGAAATGATATAATATTAGTCTAAAGTTTGAAAAGCATTTTTTCATGGAAATGAACTACAACAAGCTGTGGAAATCGCTCATTGATCGCCACATGACAAAGACGGAGCTGCGTCTTGCCGTGGGGCTGTCGACTGTTACACTTGCAAGGATGAACAAAGGCGAGAAGATCCGGAACGGGACACTCCGCCGAATTTGCGAATTTCTCAAGTGCAATCCTAACGATGTTGTTGATGTTGCTGAGAGCCAGCAAAAGCCTGCCAGGAGGGGAAAATGAACATTCTTGATGCCGCCTATGATGTCTTACATGCCAGCGGGCATCCCATGTCTGCGAAAGACATGGCGAGTATTCTGTTGGGGAATGGCACTTGGGGTCCTAAGGGTAAGACTCCTGATGCTACTCTTGGTTCCAGGATTTATATGGACATCAAAAGGAACGGGAGTGCATCCCGATTCATAAAGGCTGGGAAAGGAATGTTTGCACTTGCGGGCACACCTGTGGCCATCAAAGAACCTGAGATGGTCAACCATCGGAAAGCCAAAGAGACACTTCCTGCCTGCAAAACCTTTTCGTTTACGGATTGTGCGGAGAAAGTGCTTCGGAGCCAAGGCAGTCATACGCCAATGCATTATCAATCGATTACCAAGATTGCGCTTGATAATGGTTGGCTTGCGACATCCGGGAAGACCCCGGAAGCAACCATGTATGCACAAATCATCCAAGAAATTCAACGCCTTCGCAAGCGCGGCGAGGTGCCAAGGTTTGTGCAATGCGGCAAAGGGAAAGTCGCGCTGTCGGCATGGGACAAAGCAGGCGTAGACTATCAGATTCGGCAGCATCACGAAGACGTCCGCA
>JAEEGK010029644.1_pt1 | contig 10893 bp, 7 predicted proteins | sample 8958771 | NCBI WGS metagenome assembly JAEEGK01 (sample SAMN16246547, study PRJNA631951) | gut metagenome | biome: gut microbiome; feature: rumen; material: SC-attached | host: Bos | place: Iran: Karaj | collected 2018-10 | reverse complement strand
AAAATTTGGTTAGCTATATTTTTTAATTGAATTACTGAACTTCTATTATGTTTTTCATGAATTATGGTTGCTGGAAATTTAACTTTTCTTTTTATTATTGAAGATCCAGTTAATGAATTTTTTGATATTTTTGATTTAAATAATGAAGATTGTCTATTATCTATTGTTGTTAAACTCTTTACTTCTTTATTTACTTTTTCAATCACTGATGAAATTTGTGATTTATTTTTTTCATGTTTCAATGAAATATTTGAATTGGATTCATCACTGATTTCGCAAATATTATTTAAATCAGTAGATAATACTAATATTATAATTTATTTATCTTACATTTTTTTGAAATAGAAGATTTAAATTTTTTTGAATTATTGTACATAATAATTGTTTTAATTAAATTACATTTTTTTCTTCAATATGTTCAATTCTATTTTTTATTGTAAAATTAATTAAATGTATAAATTATTTTCTACGAGTAATTTAAAAAAATATAAAAAAAATTTCAAATTTATAATTCATTCAAAAATTAAAAGTAAATTCAATAATTGTTTTTTAATTAAAAGTATATTTATTATTTTCTATACAAAAAAAAAAAAAAAAAAAAATAAAAAAGTAAAACTAAATAAAATCAACTCTCTATTCTACTCCCTTTAAAATTCTTATTAATTTTTCCATTAATAAACTCAACTTCTCTTTCATTTCCTTTAGGATCAACAAAAATTCCAATACCATTAGGTTTTCCATTTTTAAATTCACAAATAAATTTTTTACCATCAGGATACTTAATTTCTCCTTTACCTTCTTTAATACCATTTTTATATTGACCTTTATAATATTGTTTATCATTCCATTTATATAAACCTTCTCCATTCATAATTCCATTAATATATTCTCCTATATATTCATTACCATTTTTTTTCCAAATAAAATGTCCTTTTCCATTAAAATTATCATCATTAAAATCACCTTCATAATAATCACCTTTATTAAAATAAAATTTTCCTTTACCTTTTTTTTTATCATTTTCATAATGACCTTCATATTTTCCATATTCATTTTCTTCAATTCCTTCACCATTTTTTAATCCATCTATAAAATCACCTTTATATATTATTAAATTATTATTTTCATCTTTTATATATTGTATTCCTTTTCCATTTAATTTCCCATTTTTAAATAATCCTATGTATAATATTCCATTTTCTTTTATATATATATTCCAACCAAAAGGTGTATTTTTATAAAATGTTCCTATTATTTTTGAACCATTTTTATATAATTCTTCTCCATTTCCAATTTTTTCTCCTGTTATTATATTTATTTCTCCTTTATATATACTTTCTATATTTTCTATTATTTCTTCTATTGAATCTGATGTTGGATTATTATTATTTATATATGTTATTTTGATTCCTTTTTCATATTTTTTTGTTTTTGATATTTCTTTGTTTATTTCTTGAATAGGATCTTCTGAATAAAATTCAATCCAATTTGTATGTAATATATTATTATTGTCTTTTATTATTTTTTCAACTTTTTCATTTTTTGATTTTTCTATAAATTTTTCCAATAATTCTTCATTGAATTTTTCTAATTCTACTTTTAAATTTCCATTCAAATATTTTTTCCTAAATAAATATCCTCTTATTATTTTATTTAATTTTGTAATATCATCAGAAGTAAGAATTGTTTTTTTTTTATAATCACAACTATCAATTTGATTCTTTTCAAAAGTTAAATTTATATCTCCTTTCATATCAAAATTAGATTTTAGAGAATCTTCATTATCAATTTTTTCAATTAATTCATCCTCATCTAATTTATTTATATTGTTCGATAAATCTTCATTAATGTTTTGAGTATTTTGATAATGATTACAAATACAATTATTTCCCATAAAGAATTTTAAAAATAATTTTTTTTCATTTTATTTAAATAATTTTAAATTAATAATATAATTAAAATAATGTTTCTTCGTATTTATTTAGTGATTTAAAATTGTCATATTCTTCTATTTCTTTTGTTATATCCATTTCATTTGATATTTGAAAAAATGAAAATAAATCCTTAATTATTATCATTAATATTTTATCAAGTATGATTTCTTTAAATTCATCATATAAATTTATTATATCAGGTGTTAAATTAAAAATAAGTAAATGACTGTTAAAAAAAGAATTTAATATTTTTAATATATTATTACAATGTTTTATAATAGTTTCAATTACTGTCATTTTATCTTTATATCTAATAAAATTCTCATCAACAATAAAATTATTAATATAAACTAAATTATTATATATTACTAAACAAATTTCATATTTTAATTGTAGTGGATTATTATTATTATTTACCATATTTTGTGGAATTAATGAATTAAAAAATTTTTTTACATCTGAAAAAGATGAAACATAATTATTTATATGAGTCTCATTATCTAATATTAATTTATCTAAATTATTAAAAAAATATTTTTTCATAATTTCATCTATTTCATTAAAATTTATTGGTGAATTTTCCAATAATTTTATTTGAATTAAAAATTCTGTGATTTTATTTCTTATTATGTTATAATTATTTTTTTCTAACAATTCTTTTATTATATTTATTAAATATAATTCAAATATATTTTTATAAATTTTTTCATATATTACTTTTTCCTGAATATCAGTTTTAAGAATTAAGTCAAATTTTTCATTGAAATATTTTAAAATTTCTAAGGCAAAATTCTTTTTTTTTTCATTCATATATAAATCAATTTGATATAAATAAACTGTTAAATCTCTATATTTATCTTTTAAATTGTCATCAGTAAATTCTTCAAATATTGGATTTATTTTTAAATTTAAAATTGTAAATAACATTTCATTTGAAATATTCAAAGAATAATTTATACTAATTAAATTTTTTATTAATATATTAACCATTTCATTGACATATATAATACATTTTTTAATTGAGAATAATAATTTTTGTTCTTCAGAAAGTGATATTCCATAATTATAATATTCTAAATATAAATCATATTCTTTATTTCTAAAACATTCAATCATAAAATGTGGAATTGAGAGTAAATTAACAAGATTATCAATGGAATTTGAATTATAGTCTTTGATTAATGTTTTATTCATTTGAATATCATTTATTATATTATCAACTCCTTTATTTATATTATTTGGGTCAAAATATAATTTATTTTTCTCAATAATTTTCATATTTTGAGAAAGTGAACCTTTAATAACATTTGTTTTATCAATTATTTGTTCATATAATTTATATATATTTAATACTAATTCAACTTTTTCTGAAAAAAATTGTTTATATTTCTTTTTTAATTCTGAATTTTCAAAATCATTATTTATTTGTTCTTGAATAAGAGAATCTACAGTAATATTCATTAATTTAAAAATATAAATTTTAAATTCATCTAATATATCATCAGTTTTAAATTCAGATTGTTCTGGAAGAAATAAACTTAAAAAATCATTACTGACTGATAATTCCATTGATATTAATTTAAATAAATAATTTCAAATAAATATTTTAAATAAACTATATAAAAATAATAATTAAAATTAACATATTTTTGTTAAAATATTATTTTTCTATTTTTTCATTAATCCCTGGTAATGATATTTCTTTTGGAGATAAACTTAATTCTTTTTCTTTGCAACATATTTTAAAAACTCCTCTATAAAAAAATAAACAAGGTATACACTTTAAAAATCCACTTAAACAATTAAAATAAGATTGAAAAGTACTCATATCTCCAATTCCAAATAAATCTTTATATCTATTAAAAGATTTTAAAAATGTATTAATTATTAAAATTAATGGAAATAAACCAAAAATTAACATAAATGTTCTAATTGAATTATAATCATCTTTATTATACTTTTTTATTTTTTTTAATTGTTTACAATAAAATAAAATAATTTTAATAAATGCAAAAATATTATAACCAATTAACACAAAAATTATGATAAAGTATATAAACCAACATACTCTAGTCATATCTGTAAAATCTAAATAATCAAATGAACAATAAGTTTTTGCAGGACCATAAGAATTAAAATATAAAGGAAATAAAGTGATTAATAAAGGCAAAAAAACACTTAAACACATTGCTTTTAATAATTCTTTTTTTTCATTAAGAAATTGTCCATCAAGAAATTTTATAGAATCCATAAAAATTTTATTAATAAAAGTAGTCCAACAAATTGATATTAATTCCAAATAATTATGTATAAATCCAAAAATAACACAATTTGTAATATATTTATCAAATAGATAAAGAAATCCAAAAGGATATTTTAGACATTGATATATACTTAATATACACCATAAAAATTTTGATAATATTAGAAAAAACATATAATGTGTTCCTAAACTTACCTTTTTTTCTCCTTTTATTTCAATAGAAGAAAAACTTTCTGAGTCTTTTAATTGTGATAAAATTTCATTTAATCTTTTTTCTTTTTTTTGAAATTTATCACTGATAAGTAATATAATATAAAGAACAATTATAAAGAAACAACTTATTAAACTAATAATAGAACATACTAATCTACCTTTAATAACATTAACAAAATGATTAAAGTCAACTTCCATAAAAATATTTAATTTTAAAAATTTAATTTATCAAAAAAATAAAAAAAAACAAAAATAAATTTAAACTTTATTTATCAATTTCTTGAAATAAAAAATTTGAAATATAAAAATAAAAGCAATAGTAATCATTTCAATAATTGCAAATAAAGTAATAGATTTATTATGTTTTTTAACACTTTCATTATGACTTTCACTTCTTTTAACAACTAAACTTTGTTTAACAGTTAATTCATTCATTTTTTCTTTAATATTATTTAATTTCTTACTTAAATTATCCATTGATTTCCATTCTAAAGCATTATTATTTTTATCATTATAACTTAATGCAAAAGAAATTATATTTTCTTGTTTATTTTTTCTATTATCAATATTAAAAGTATATAATCCAGGTTCATTTAATTCTAATTCATTATAATAAAAATTTGAATTTAATATACTTAAAATTACTCTTGGTTTTACTTTTGGATTTTTTGACTCAGGACCAGCAAAAAAAAAATTTATTAATTGATCTGGTTGATTTACAATAAATGCTAATTTTATTTTTGATTTTTCATTTATTTCTTCATAAAATAATTCATATTCTCCTCCTTTTAAATTTATTGTCATTATTTCTTTTGAATGAAATTTTGAAAATTGAGTTTCAAATTTACTTTTTTCTTCTTGTAATGTTTTTTTTTTATTCTTTTCTTCTTCTTCTTTTTTTCTTTTTTCTTCTTCTTCTTTTCTTTTTTTTTCTTCTTCTATTTTTTTCTTTTTTTCTTCTTCTTCTTTTTTCTTTTTTAATTCTTCTTCTTTTTTCTTTTTTTCTTCTTCTTCTTTTCTTTTTTTTTCTTCTTCTTCTCTTCTTCTTTTCTCTTGTTCTGCATGTTTTTGGGCTGCAACTATTTTACGAACTTTTCTATATTGTTCTTTTTTTGATTTTTTTTTATATTGTTTTTTAGTTACTTTTGCTTGATAATGAACATCATTTTGTTTTTTAATTGCATCTTTTTCAACTTCTTCAGTTAAATTAAATTCTTTTTTCTCTGGAATTATTTTTTTATTATCAGTATCATTTTTTTTATTTAAATCATTTTTTATTGATTGTTGATTTTGATTTTGATTTTGTTTTTGATTTTTTTCTTCTTCAATTTTTTTTTGTTCTATTTTAACTTGTTCATTTTTTTGTGGTTCTTCTTTTTTAGGTTGTTCTTTTGGAGGCTCATTATTAGGAGGAGGGTTATTTTTTTTATGATGAGTCACTGATGTTCTTCTTGTTTTTGGCTTTGATATAATATTTACTAGGAGAAATATATATAAAAAAAAAGATAAATTCTTCATTTTAACAATATTTTATTTATTAGAAATATTGTTTTTTTAAAATTATTTTTAAAGTTAATATATTAAGAAAGCCACATTAAAAAAGAATTTTTTTTAAAAAATGAATCTATTATTTATTTTCTTTTTATTAGATAAATATATTAATTGAAATTAGTAGAAAATTTATAATATAAATAAATAATTAAGTGTTTTTTCCGCAATTGTAAATGTCAATATTTTGGTTCTATTTTTTTATTGAAAAAATAAATATAAAAAAATATTATTTTCAAAATTTAAAAATATTAATTTAAACAATATCAAATTTTATTAGTTAAAATGTATTCATTTAAAATATTACAAAATTACTCTAATGATATGTTTCATTCTTCTGTATTACTATTTGATAAAGACTCATATTTATTTAATTGTTGTGATGGAACACAAAGAAATGCTTTAGAACAAGGGATAAAATTTATAAAAATAAAAGAAATATTATATAATTCATCACATTCAGATTGTTATTTAGGAACATATGGTTTAATAATGTCAAGAGGAGAACAAGTTTTTTCTCAATTATTATCTACAAATGAAGAACTCCAAAAAAAAATGAAAGAAACTACAAAATATGCAAATAAAAATAAAAAACAAAAAGATAATAATGAAACAATAAGAACTCAATCATATTTATTTGGTCCTCCAAATTTTTCACAAAATTTCAAATATTCAAATTATTTTTGTCCAATACAATCATTAGGAAAATATATATATGAATATAATATGAATGAAAATTCATTTGTAAATCAAAATATTTTTTCACATAAAAAAAAAGAACCAAATATAAAAGAAATAAAAGATCAAAATTTAGAAATAATACCAATATGCATTAATCCAAATAATACATCAAATAATAAAAATGATTATTCAATGAGTTATATATGTATTCCAAATTTAAAAAAACCACCTTTTTTAATAGAAAAAGCAAAAAAATTAGGATTAAAACCAGGACCAAATTATTCAAAATTGCAAAAAGGAGAAAGTGTAACTTTAGATGATGGAAGAATAATTAAACCTGAAGATGTATTAGGTGAGTCACATCCATCTTCTGCACTTTATATTTTATATTTACCTACATTTGAACATATGAAATTATTAATTAGTGATAAAATTTTAATTGATAAAATTACAAATAATAAAAATTATATTAATAGATTAGTTGTTCATATTACTCCATTTTATGATATTATTAATAATGAAGATTATATTAAATTTATGAGTTTATTTGGAAAAGAAACTCAACATATTATTGATTGTAAAGAAACTAATAGACAATTTATGTATAATGAAGGGAAAATTAAAATTCAGATTTTATTAAATAAAGTTAGTTCTTATTTATTTCCTGATAATAAAATGAGTTATCAAGATACTCTTCCTAAAAAAGAATTAAATAAAAATATTAATGATATTAATATTGAAAATTGTATTCCTGGAAGTGAATATATATTATATCCACATGAAAGAAGAGGTAAAATTGAAAAAGGATTATATGAAGGAGAAGCATTTTATTACAAATCTACTAATTATGATAATTTTATTAAAAATATTAGTGATATTGAAATAGAAAATTTTGATACAATTGAAAATATAGAAAATAATAAAATAAAAGAAGATGAAAATGTACAAATTACATTTTTAGGAACAACATCAATGAAACCTTGTAAATATAGAAATGTATCATCAATATTAATAAATTTATTAAAATATAAAAAATATGTTATGTTTGATTGTGGTGAAGGAACATTTCAACAAATATTAGAACATTTTGGTATTGAAAAAACAAAAGAAATAATATATAATATTAAATTAATATCAATTTCTCATAAACATGGTGATCATATGCTTGGATTAATTAAATTACTTAAAGAAATTGATATTTTAATTAATGATGATATTGAAAATAAAGAATATATTTATATTATTGTTCCTAAAACAATAATTGAATTTGTAATTAATTCAATTAATTTAGATTTAATTCATAAGAAATATTTTAAAGTTTTTGAATCTAATAATTTTAATCCAAGTAAAATTCAAATATATCAAAATTATTTAAGTCAAGATAATCCACATGAAAATTTTAAAGATATAGAAAAAGAAAAAGACTATAATTTAATAAAGAAAAAAATAATAAATTTCATTGAGGAAAATTCTCTTTTTTATACAGATATAAAAAATAAATTAGGAATAATATTTTATACAGCAGAAGTTTTTCACTGTAATGAATCATATGGAATGATAATAGAATCAAATAATAATGAAACAGATAAAAATTATTTTAAAATTTCTTTTAGTGGTGACACAAGACCATGTAATAATTTTTATAATTATACAATGAATTCTACTATTTTAATTCATGAAGGAACTTTTGATAATGAAATGATAAATGATGCAAAAGAAAAAATGCATTCTACAATTGCAGAAGCTATGGAATTAGGTAAAAATAATGGTTCTAAATATATAGCAATAACTCATTTTTCTCCTAGATATATTAAAACTTATCCTTATAGAAAAGAATTTGATGATGAAAAAATTTTAATTGCTCATGATTATTGCACTTTTTATTTAAGTGATTTAGATTTTGCTTTTAAGTATTTGAAATATTTTGATAAAGTGATGAATATTATTGAAAATAAAAAAGATAAAAATAATATTATATAATATAATTTTTTTTCTATAAAAAATCTTTTTCTTATAATTTATTTTAAAGAATGAAAAATTTAAATATTCAGAAATCAATTATTTTTTAATGTATTAAATATTAGATTAAATGTCTTCTTATTTAATTTTAGGTGAAACTGGAGAAAGTTATTCAATAACATCTAATAAAGAATTAAAAAATATATGTGAAGATTATATAAATACAATCTCAGCAACATCAAATGATATATTAATATATGATAATAAAGGAAATATTTATAACTCAATAAACAAAATGCAATTTTATTCTAATTCAAAATATTTTTTATATTGGAAAAAATATTTCAAAGATGAAATAAACAATTATAAAAAAAATATAGAAAAAAAAATTTCAAATTTATCATTTCCATTATCAATAAATTTAAACAGTATTCCAGATGTAGACTCATCAATGAATATTTTAAAAAAGAATTCAGATATATTAACATATTCCCCTGAAAAAATAATGGAAACTTATAATAAAATGACAGAATTTTTTGACAAATTTAAAAACATATATAAAGAAATGAAAATAAATTTTAAAGTATGTGAAAAGATAAAAGAAAATTATCAAAATCAATATGATGGACTTGAGAATATTTTTAAAAACAATTCAACTTTATATAATATATGTATAAGTAATTTAGAAGAAATTCAAAAAAAAGGAAGAGAAATTCAAAATAATAATAAAAATATAATTAATTCTTATAATGATAGTATTTTACAATTAAAAAAAACAGAAATACATCCTGAAATCATTAAAATGTTGAATAAAAAAAATAATTCATCTTGTAAATATTTAATGGATATTTATTATAATGAAAAAGATATGAATAATTGGAGAAATAATTGTATAGGAAAAGAAAATTTAATATTAGAAAAAATTAATGAAAAAGAAAAAATTATAAATAATTATAGAAATCAAATTAAAAATGAAAAAAATTCTTATATAACACCATTAAAAAATGAATGGAATTCTTATGTAAATGAATATGAAAAATTACTAAATGAAAAATCTCCAAAATTACATTCAATAATAACTGATTTGGGGAATGATTTTTCAACTTTTAAAACTAAATTAATAAACATGGATGAAATATTTTCAAATGATTTATATAATTCAAATCAAAAATATATTAATTCAATAAATGATGATTGTAATATAATAAGACAATTAAATGAAAAATATTCAGATATTTCATATTTAAAAAATTTACAAATTTCATTAGAACCTTTATTAGAATTTACTAATAAAATGATAAATTCAGTTGAAAATTTTTCAATTAAAATAAATGAATTATTTAATAAATTAAGAGAAATTCAATCTAATTTAGAAATTTTAATTGAAAAAATAAAAAATTATTCAATAGGTTTAGATCAAATTGTAAAAGATTTTAAATCTTTATTAACACCAGATAATTTTTTAAAATCTTATTTTAAATCATTAAAAGAAATTAAAAGAAAAATAATATTTAATTATAGAATATTGAATGAATTAGATAATTTAAAATCAATAATATCACAAGAAAATTATACTAGAGAAATATTTTTAAAAGAAAATAAGAATAACTTAACTTCTGATTTAATTAAAGTTTTTAAAATTGAAAATCCTGCTATTTTAAAAATTGATTTTACAAATGAAACATTAAATTTACCAAATATATTTTCAGATAAGGAAAAAGATGAAATGATTAAATTGTCAAAAGTAGAATCAAAAGAAGATTCTTTTTTAACTCATTCACTTCTTACTCAAATAGATGAACTTAATTTAACTTTAAAATATAAAGAAAAAGAGAATAAAGATTTAAAAATAAAATTTGATGAACAAGAAAAGAAAATACAATATTATTTAAATGAAATAAATAATTTATCTAAATCAATTGATGAAGTGACAGAAAATTATAATAATCTAATAATTATAAATGAGGAAATATTTAATAAGAAAAAAAAAGACAAATATTCAAATAGTAATATAGATAATAAAACAAATGAAATATTAAAATTAGAGAAAAAATATTTAGATTTATTAACACAAACAAATTTAATTAAAAAAACTTTTATGAATTATACTAATGTAATTATAGAAAAAAGAAATCAAGAAAAAATGGAAATACAACAATATTATGAAAATAAATATATGGAAATGGAAGATATTTTATCATCAGAGAAAAACTTCAATAGGGAAATTTTATCTAATATTTCTGCATTAAAAAATAAATCTAAAGAATAAATACAAAATGATTTAGATATCAAAAA
>JAEEGK010029642.1_pt1 | contig 10895 bp, 7 predicted proteins | sample 8958771 | NCBI WGS metagenome assembly JAEEGK01 (sample SAMN16246547, study PRJNA631951) | gut metagenome | biome: gut microbiome; feature: rumen; material: SC-attached | host: Bos | place: Iran: Karaj | collected 2018-10 | reverse complement strand
TTAGAAAGATGCGCGAAGGCGCAATTCCTGTAACCGTTTTGGGCGCACGACAACTCGAAGGCACGACATCGAGCATAAACGATGCACTCTCGCGCATGGCTGGCATAACGGTGAGGAACACCGGCGGCGTGGGCAGCGCGTCGCGAATATCGGTGCGCGGACTTGAAGGCAAGCGCGTGGGACTGTACATCGACGAGGCTGCTATCGGGCAGATGTCCGACTACATGTCGCTAAACGATATTCATACCGACATGATTGAACGCATCGAAGTGTACAAAGGCATTGTGCCTTACAGATTCGGAGGCTCGGCTCTCGGCGGAGCAGTTAATGTTGTAACGAAGGAATATCCGCCGGTTTATGTTGATGCAAGTTACGAGATTGCTTCGTTCAACACACACAAATTCAACTGGGCTCTGAAGCAGACTAACAAGAAAACTGGCATCCAGTTTGGTCTTGGCGGAATGTTGACATATGCCGACAACGACTACGAAATGACTCTGAAAAACCTTAATGACCGAAAGGTTAAGCGCGACCACGACAAATTTAAGAAGGCTATGGTTGGCGGCTCGATAAAAGCAACAAAATGGTATTTCGACGAGGCGAAACTGGAACTCGTATTCTTAGGTACAAAGGCCGAAATTCAGGGCATCGACTCTGATATTCGCGAAGCCTACAACCACGGCATAGCTGGAATAGCAGCCTTGACCCTGAAGCGCGACAACTTTATTTTTGCCGGCCTCGACCTTGATGTTGATGCTGCATACTCGTACGGCAGAAACGGAATGTGCGACAACGCAAAATACAAGTACGACTGGGACGGCAACCGCTATCCTTCCATTTCACCCTACGGCGGAGAACTGAGCAACTACGCTTCGGACTCAAAGAATCAGTCGCACGACTTCATTGCCAAGATTAACATGAACTATCTTTTAGACGTTCACAACTCGTTCAACCTCAATGTCTATGCCACTCACAACAATCAGAAACCCGAAAACGAACTGATGGACCTGTCGTTTGGATACAAGACGAATTTCGACAGCAAGACGAGCAGCTTCACCACCGGATTGTCATACGACCTCACACTTTTCGACAGCAAGTTTATGAGCGCAACGACGGTGAAGAACTTCAATTACACTTCCGACACCAAGGTTCTGGAACACACATACATAAACAATCCGCAGCCTGTAAAACTGTCTAAGAACTATTGGGGCGCGAGCGAGAGTATGCGATACAAGTTCACAAAATACCTCATGGCAAAGGCTACGTTCAGTTCCGAAGTCAGAATCCCTACATCCGAAGAACTTGCCGGCAACGGATATTCAGTCTTGCCGTCGACCAACCTCGAGCCTGAGCGATGCAACGGACTCAACGCCGGACTTCTGTATCATCGTGCCAATACCTTCGGATTTATCGAGATAGAGGCCAACTATTTCTACAACCGTCTGAAGAATATGATTCGCTATCAGGCTGATATGATTCCGACAATGGCACGCTACGCTAACTTCGGAACGGTAGACACCAAGGGCGTGGAGTTTGAGGCAAAGGGCGATGTTACTTCGTTCCTTTACATCTACTGCAACGCCACTTATCAGGACCTTCGCGACAAGCGCAAGAACGAACTTGGCTCGACAGGGGCAAACCCTACTTACAACAAGCGTATGCCGAATGTTCCGTACAAACTGGCAAACTTCGGATTCGAACTTCACAAGGAGAATCTATTCGGCGGAAAAAGCCAGAACAGCCGTTTCTTGGCAGATGCATCATACATCGGCGAGTATTTCTACGACTTTGAGATGAGCAAGTATCAGGACCGCAAGATTCCGGAGGCTTTCACGATTGACCTTGGATATGAGCACAGTTTCATGAACAACCGCTGGACTATCACTCTGAAGGTGAAGAATCTGACAGACGAAGCTGTCTTCTCCGACCTGAACCGTCCGCTTCCGGGCAGAAACTATGGTTTCAAGGTGAGATATGTGATGAAATAAGGACAATGGACAATTCGCAATTGAAAGTTGAAAAATCGTTTCAACTAAGATTCAAAGCAGAGGAAAATAAGCCGAAAAATACGAAGTAGATACGGAGTAGCTACGGGGTAGGTACGGGGAAGCTACGTTCAAGGTACGTTCAACCTACGTTCAAGGTTCGGGCAAGATAGCTGATGGGTAAACTGAAAATTGACAGTAGAAAGCTGAAAACCTCCACCAAGATTCCGAATAGGGCTTTCCGGCATGGGACACTCCCCTTCCTCATGTTACTTAGCGAAAGAGTACAATCAAAACAATTAAATTTATTATAGAGATGAAAATTAAGCATTTATTTTTGATTGCAGCATTTGCAGCATCTTTTGCAGCCTGCAACGACGAGAAAGATGACGACAAGTCAACGGCATCTGGCAAGATTCTGTTCTCAACAACAGTTACTAACCCCGACGGAAGCACGGGCAGCGGCTACTTGCAGGCAGTCGACAATATCAGCGGCGGCGTAAATTACAGCAACGCAAACGCCATTCCGCTTGGCTTCGGCGCATATCCTTGCGTTTGCCCAAGCGGCAACATCTATGTCTTCCCCGACTATACTGGCGGAACGGAACTGAAACTGAAGCGTTACGTTCTAAACTCAAGCAACCAACTGGAACTGAAAGGATCTATGGAACTTCCTGCAAACTCGAGCGCGGCAATCGTGGTAGAGGCAAACGCAGAAAAGGCTTATGTGGGCTGTCAGAGTCTTGACATGATTATCGTCTTCAATCCGCAGACGATGACCGAGATTTCGCGCATCGACCTTTCATCGCTCCGCAACGAAGGCGTGGCAGCATATCCAGGAGCACTCTTCATCCGCGACGGCATCTTGTACGTTGCCTTGGAGCAGTACAACTCACAGTGGATGCCATCGGAGAACGCTCTCGAGATGGCTCTCTACAACGTTGCCGACAATAAATTCATCAAGAAGACGCGCAACACTTCCATCGGTCTGTGCGCCCCTTCACGCCCGGTAGACAACCAGTCAATCTTCGAAGATGAGAAAGGCGATATCTACGTCAACTGCACAGGCTCGTTCGGCTATATTCCGGGACTCAACGGAGGCATTGCGCGCATCAAAAAAGGCGAGACGGATTTCGACGAGTCGTACTGCATAGACCTTACAAAGACTAAGGTTGAAGGCTTGAGCTGCGACTATCTTAACGTGATTATGATGTGCCGCTACGTTGGCAACGGAAAAATGTATGCATACGGCTTTGCCTTTGCCCTCGAGCCAGACAATACAAACTCTTACCTTGCCCACATTGGCGTTCCGGTTATTGTAGACATCTACAACAAGACGATAAAAGTTATCGAGGGACTTCCGCTAACCAACGGACACGGCGTTGCAATGGGTCGCCATGGCAACAAGATGGTATACGGCTCGGCAAACACCGAGTATAACGGCTTCAGCACGGTTGACATAAACACAGGAGATATAGAAACAAAGGTGGCTACCGTAACAGGCTTTCCATCATTCTTTTATAGTTTTGAGTAAATAGTGGTGCTTTGGGGAGTGCAGACGGGATTTGTCTGCGCTCCCTTTTTCTTTAACTCGGGGACGGTGGAGTGCGAGATTAACAAAACGTGCTCCGCTATTTTTTTGCACAATCGAAAAATTCGGTTTATATTTGCAAAATCAAACAGCGTTTTGTTTAACTCTAAAAAACTACGCACTTATGCAGATTTTAAAAGACAATGTCCGGAATTCGATAATAAAATATGCCGAAGAGGAGTTTCTTGAAAAAGGCTTCACCGATGCCTCGCTGCGCACCATCGCCGCCCGCGTTGGCATTAGCGTGAGCACAATATATTCGTACTACAAAAACAAGGACGAACTCATGACTGCCGTCTGCCGTCCGTTTATCGACTCGATGATGCAGATAACCAAGGAACGGCACTCCGAAAGCACCACACTCGAGGACATGATGGACATTGAAAAGCAGCAGGAAACGGCTAAGCTGTTCATCAGTTTCGTAACAAAATACCGCGACATCATCCGCCTTATTCTCTACAAATCCGAAGGCTCAACAGTAAACAACTTCCGCGACAACTATACAGATGCCACCACCGCGCACATTCTTTGGTTCTTCGGAAAGATGAAGATGAAATATCCGCATATAAATACCGACATTTCAACGTTTTTCATTCATGCCAACTGCGCGTGGATGCTGTCAATCATCGGCGAGATGGCAAGCCACGACCTCTCCGACAGCGAGTTAGACAAGTTTGCAAGCGATTTTGTGCATTTCTCAACAAGCGGCTGGGCAAGTCTGTTTGGCGTAGATGTAAAATAAAAACACGACTTTTTTCAGGACGAATCCCCACTTTTAGGTATCAGAACGTAAATATTCCCTAATTTTAGTTATTGCCCATACTTGTTTTCCGCAGTAATTTTGCAACAGATTTAAAACAAAAAGTGTTAAGTGCCTGACAGAAAGACAAAGACGTGTAACAAATGCACGTCTCTTTTTTGAAAGCCAAAAGAACACTGTTCGGTTTTAATAAAAAGTTGCATAACTTAAAACCATATAATTAACAAGTATTATGAATATCGAGAAGATAAACACAAAGTTCCGCAGATTCGGACAATTTGTTGTAAATCATCGCATAATCGTGATGATTGCGTTTGCCGCCCTACTCGCTTTTTCGGTAGCAGGACTGAAACGTATCTATTTTGAAACATCGTTCGATACCTATTTCGTAAAAGACGACCCGATGATTCTGAAAACCAACGAGTTCAAGAGCATTTTCGGCAACGACTACTATGTTGCCGTGCTGGTCGAGAACAAAGAGGGTTTGTTTAACAAGAAGAACCTCGAACTTGTTCGCGAACTCAGCAACGAACTGATGGACAGTCTGTCGTATTCCGAGAAAATCACGTCTATCACCGACCTCGAATTTATGGTCGGAACGGAGGACGGAATGGAACTGCAACAGATTGTGCCAGAGGTGATTCCAGATTCAAAAGAGGGGCTCGACTCAATACGCCAAAAGGCTTACAGCAAGGAATATGTGTCGAAGAAACTCATCAGCAAAGATGGCACTATGTCGTGGATTCTGGTAAAACTGCGCCCCTACCCTTCCGACAGTCTTTGGCGCGCGCAAGGGCTTGAGGCACCCGAAAACCAAACTGGTAGAGAGGCGATAAAAATCTGTACAAAAGACAAATACGCATCGCTAAACCCAAACATTGCCGGAATGCCATACATGAACTATGCCAAGGCTCAGTACATAAAAGGCGAAATGTCGCGTCTGATGGTCATAGCAATTATCGTTGCGCTTATTGTGATGACTCTCGTAACCCGCTCATTGCGAGGCGTTCTGATTCCTATCCTCACCTCAATCTCCGCCTTGATTATAGCCATGGGAATCATAGGTTGGCTCGGGCTTTATTTGGACATGAGCACCACGATGATAACCGTAATGCTTGCCTTTGCCGTGGCAATAGCATATAACATCCACGTTTACAGTTTCTTCAGAACACAACTCATAAAACTTCACGACCGCAAGCAGGCTGCCATCGATGCCATTGCCGAAACTGCCTGGCCTGTTATCTTCTCGGGCTTCACGACGCTTGCCGCCATGATGACGTTCCTTGCCATGAACATTGTTCCGATGAAGGCGATGGGCATAAACTCTGCGCTTGCAATCGTGTCGGTTCTCATCTCGATTCTTGTAATTACTCCTATAATGCTTTCGCTCGGAAAGAAGGCTGAGAACAACAAACAGTTCGAAACATCGTTCGAGGGCAAGTCTGCCGGACTTTTCGAGCGTTTTGGCGAATACGTTCTGCGTCATTCAAAGAAGATTATCGTTGTTTCAACCATCATCACAATATTCTGTGGCATAGGCGTTTGCTGGATTGAGCCGGCATTCGACGTTGAGCGTTCGATGGGCAGAAAGGTTGACTATTCGCGCCGTTTTCTTGAACTGTGCGAAACAGAACTCGGAACGATGTACTCTTACGATTTGATGGTTGTCCTGCCCGAGGAAGGCGATGCCAAGAAGCCAGAAAATCTCAAGAAACTCGAGACTCTCGAACACGAAATTGAAAAATATCCGCTGACAAAGCGTCACTCTTCGGTTCTCGACATAATAAAAGACATGAACTGCACGCTAAACGGCAACGACACAGCGTATTATCACGTTCCGAACGACTACGATGCGGTGGCACAGCTCTTGCTTCTTTACGAGAACGCCGGCGGCTCGGAATCTGAATACTGGATGGATTATGAATATCGCCGTCTGCGTCTGCAAATAGAAATCAGCAACTACAACTCTAACGAGATTGAGAACGAGATGAAGCGTCTCGAGGCCCGCGCCAAAGAGCTGTTCCCGAATTCCGAAGTTTCTACGGTGGGCAATCTGCCTCAGTTTACGGTTATGCAGCAGTACATCACAAAGGGACAGATGTGGTCGCTTATCCTGTCGGCCGTGATTATCGGCGTACTGCTGATGATTGTCTTCGGAAACATCAGGCTCGGCCTTATCGGAATGATTCCGAACCTTGCGCCTGCGGTGTTTGTTGGCGGCATGATGGGTTGGCTGGGCTATCCGCTCGACATGATGACGGCTTGCATCATACCGATGATTCTTGGTCTGGCGGTAGACGACACAATCCATTTTGTCAACCACGCGCATCTTGAGTTCAACCGCAAACGAAACTACGAGCATGCCGTAAAAGCGACATTCCGCGTAACGGGCTTGGCTATCGTCATGACATCTGTCATAATATCAGCCACTTTCCTCGGATTCTCGGTTTCTGACGCCATTCAGATGAGTCACTTCGGAACATTGGCGGTGGCTGGCTTAATTTCGGCTCTTCTTGCCGACTTGTTCATCACTCCGGTATTGTTCAAAATGCTGAAAATATTTGGAAAAGAGGAGGAGAATTGACAATTCATAATTGACAATTGACAATTAAAAATGATAATTCATAATTTTTTAGGAATATGAGAAAGATATTATTTTTGGCGGCTTTAGTTTTGGCTGCATATTCGGCAGATGCTCAGAATCTTTCGGGCAGAGACATCATTAAGAAAGTAAAGGATAATCCCGATGGCGACACCCGATATGCCAAGATGAATCTGGTGCTCGAGAAGGCCAACGGCTCTAAGCGCGAGCGCAAGGTGGAATCGTGGGCGATGGATATTGGCAAGGACACAAAGACGATGATGACATTCACTTATCCGGGCGATGTTAAAGGCACGGGATTTCTGACTTGGAACTACGACGAAATTGGCAAGGACGATGACAAATGGCTCTACATGCCTGCCCTCAAAAAAACTCGCCGAATAAGCGGAAGTTCGTCAAAGACTGATTATTTCATGGGAACGGACTTTACTTACGACGATATGGGCGACCGCAATGTTGACGAGGACACTCACAAATTTCTGCGCAAGGAGAAATGCGGCGGATTCGACTGCTATGTTGTCGAGTCTGTTCCGAAGGACAAGCGCGAGATTTATTCAAAGAAAATATCGTGGATTCGAAAAGACTGTTTCATGACCGTAAAGGTCGAATTTTACGACAAACTCGGCAAGCTCCATCGCGTGCTCAATGTGCATGACATAAAGCAGGTTCAGGGCTTCTGGACTCGCGGAAAAATGGAGATGCAGAATGTTCAGACCAAGCACAAGACAATCATCACTTTTTCTGACATGAAGTACAATCTGAAGATTGGCTCTGACATGTTTAACGTTGCAAAAATGGAAAAGGGAATATAAAAATGCGACTGCTTTTCTCATTATTTTTTGTTGTTATTTCCGCCGCCGTCTCTGCACAGGACGACGACGGAGATTTAAAAGTAAAAATTAAAGGTTTTGCCGACACTTACCATGCTGTGAGAACCGAGAGTCCCAACGATTGGATGTCGTCGCGCACTCGCTTGCGCGGCGAACTCTCGGTATCAAAAAACAAATCCGAACTGTTCTTCTCGGCCAATGCCGTCTACAACTCGGTTATTCCCGAATATTCGGGCTTCAACATTCGCGAACTCTACGTCTCGCAGCAGACTGGCGCGTTCGACATTCGCGCCGGAAGGCAGATTATCACTTGGGGCGTGGCCGATGCGCTTAGAATAACCGACTTGGTGTCGCCGATGGATTACAGCGAATTTCTCGCTCAGGATTATGACGACATCCGAATACCCGAAAATGCGCTGCGCGTGAAGTTCAGCAAAAGTTCGTTTGCCTTCGAGGCGATAGCCGTTCCGGTTATTGAGACTTTCGAACTGCCGTTCGACCGCAACAATCCGTGGGCTGTATCGCTTACGGGTAACGACTCGGTTCTTTCTGCCGCAAAACCCGATTTCAAGATTAAAAATGCTGAATTTGGCGGAAGACTGTCGTGGTTTCTCAGCGGAGTGGATTTTTCGGTGAGCGCATTGCGAACCTACAACAAAATGCCGGTTTACTCGCTTATATACCGTTCTCAAAATGAGAAACTTATTGCAATTCCGCAGCACGAGCGAATGACGATGACGGGTTTTGATTTTTCTCTTCCGCTTGGCAAGTTTGTTTTCCGTGGCGAATTTGCAGAGTATTTCAACGAGGCTCAGCAACCTGTTGTAAATGTCGCTCCTGTATCTAAAAACAGTTCAACCGCCCTTCTCGGCATTGATGTCTACCCCGGCGGCGATTGGAACCTCAGTTTTCAGTATGCCCATAAGTACATAGCAAGTTACGATGCGGCAGCCATCAACGGTTATCGCAATTCGGGAACGGCAACCGTTAGGGTTTCCAAAGAATTGTTTCGCAATACATTAAACATCAATACTTTTGCCTACATCGACGTTGCCGAGGGCGGCATTTACGACCGAACAACGTTCGACTATGCAGTGAATGATATGTTGCACATCGCCTTGGGTTTTGATTATTTCAACGCCGACAAGGGAATGTTCAAGATGTACGACAAAAATTCGGAAGTTTTTATGAAAATAAAAGTAAGTTTTTAAGACTATGAAAATCCTTGTTTTTGGTTCGGGTGCATTGGGGTCGCTGATGATTCATTATCTGTGCAAAGCGGGCAACGAAGTAACAGTGGTGGCACGCAGCACCGCCGCCGATTTGCAGCGCAATGGTTTGGTAATCAGACATTATCTCCAACGCAAAACCACCATCGATTTTCCAAGAATCGTGGAAACCGCACCCGAGGACCAAAATTTCGACATCGTGTTTTCGATAATGCAGGGACAGCAGCAAATGGAGTTGTTGGATACATTTATAAAACTGAAAACCAACATTTTAGTGATGGTTGGCAACAATATGGAAGCTGATTATTGCCAAACTAAAATAATGGAAAACCGCAACGATTTGCAACTGCTTTTTGGTTTTCAAAATTCGGCGGGACACCGCGAAAACTCTAAGGCTGTGGTGGGGCGGCTTCCCGTTACCGAACTGTTTTTGGGAGGGCTGCACCAATCCGCACCAAATGAGACTATCGAAATCATCAAAAAAGCCTTTAATCCAAAGGATTACAAGATAACGCCAATCGAAAATATGCACGATTATTTTCTGTGCCACATTGCCGAGGTGATGCCTTACGCATATTTGTGTTACAAAGAGGATTGCAACCTTAAAAAACTCACCCGTCAGGACATCAAACTCATTATGCAAGCCTCCAAGGAGTGTTTTGCATATCTAAAAAGCGCAGGCATCAGTGTTATGCCCAAAGGCGAAGACGGTTTTTATAACGGCGGACTCAAAACATACGCTATGTTTCTGTTATACAGACTAATGTCTAAAACAGTCTTGGGTCGTTTGATGGTTTCCGACCATTGCAAAAACGGTGTTCAAGAGATGATTTACATCGACAAAAAATTTGAAGAATGGCGATTGCAGCACCAAGGACTGCCGATGCCAACTTGGGACAAAATCAAGGTCTATCTATCTGATAATCATTAACTAAATTATAAAAATAATGGAACGTAAACACAAAATCATCGTTTTTTGGATTCTCACAATCTGTGGATTCCTTGCACACACTATCACCGACGCTATGCCCGCATTTTGGGGCGAAAGCATCGCTGCAATGCAACCTCCGACTTCTACGGGTATGATTGCTTTTATGATGTCTATTTCGTATTTGATTCCCGTAATCGCCATTCTGCTACTCATTTACGGTGGCAAAACCGCCAAAACTGTCAACATGGTTTTGGCATTTGTAATGGCTTTGTTCACGGTTTTGCATTTGTCGGAACTTATCGAAGAATTCAACGCTGCTCAACTTGTAATTATGCCTATGATGGCTGTGATTGCTATTATTATGGCAAAAGAATCTTTTAAACTCAGAAAAGAATAATGAAAAATAAATCAAATCTTCTAAGATTGATGGATTTTGCAGGTGGTTATAAATTTTTTACCATCGGCTCCATCGTTTTGGCTGCGGTGAGCGCGTGTCTTGCGCTTGTTCCATTCGTTTATGTTTGGAAAATTGTGGACGAAGTGCTCTCTGTAATGCCCGATTTTAGCAAGGCGCAACATATTGAAGATTACGGTATTACAGCCGTTAAATATTCAGTAAACGCAATGTGCATCTACTTTATAGCGTTGGGTTGTTCGCATTTGGGAGGATTCAGAACTGTGGCAAATATCCGCAAAAAATGCGTTGCCAAAGTGCTCCGTATGCCCTTGGGACACGTTGAAAATGAGGGTAGTGGCAAAATTCGTAAAATCATCATTGATTCTACTGCGGCTATGGACAATTATCTCGAACATATTTTGCCCGACCGCACGGTGGCTATTACCACGCCAATTGCAATGATTACACTTTTGATGTATTTTGATTGGGAAATTGGTCTTATGTGCCTCGCTACCACTATTTTAGGATTTATAATTATGTATGCCTTTATGGTGGGTCCGCAACTCAAAA
>JAEEGK010029639.1_pt1 | contig 10895 bp, 3 predicted proteins | sample 8958771 | NCBI WGS metagenome assembly JAEEGK01 (sample SAMN16246547, study PRJNA631951) | gut metagenome | biome: gut microbiome; feature: rumen; material: SC-attached | host: Bos | place: Iran: Karaj | collected 2018-10 | reverse complement strand
AAAATTTTTCAAACCATTCCTTTTTATATTTCGAATTAAATGAATATTGTCATTATTATCATTATTCAATTATTGTTTTTATCATAATCATCTTTAATTAAATTATTTTTTATAAATCTTTTAGTTTTTTAGATTTGTTTTTTTTATATATGAAATATTCTTATAATATTAAATATTTAATGATTAATTTTTTATTTTTTTTCCATATTAATATTAATCTTCACTGTCTTCTTCATGTTCAACTTTTATTCCTAAAGTTGGTTTATTTCTCATTTTTCTAAGATAATTTAATAATGTAATACATTGATTATGTTCCATTGTTTTATAAAATAACATATTTTTTCTTCTTCCAATAAAGCAATAAGGATAAAAAGGACCATAATAATTTATATCTTCTAATTTTTTTTTTATTTCAGGTTCATGAATTTCAATTTCATTGTCCAAAATATCTCTATAATCTTTTAAAGTTACAAGGTGATCTTCTTTTTTACTTGTATTTTTATTTAATAAATTATTATATATTGTAGTCTTAAACACTTCTGCTTTTGTTAATTCACCTTTTTTTTTTCTTATATTATTTTCAGATGTATGAATTGGACGAACATTTTTTTCTTTTTCATCTAATATTATATAATTTTTAGGTTTAAATGGTGAATTTATATCTTCTTTTGCTTCAGTTAAATTTATTTTATTTTCTATTTTACTTTTTCTTTGACTATAATTAATTTTTGGTAAATCAATTGGAAAAGCTTGTTTATATTCTTCTAATATACTTAAAACTCTTCTATTTTCTTTTGCTGTATTTTTTATAAAATCCAAATATGCTTTTGATTTTTTCATTTCTTTCTCTTTCTCAATTTCTTTTTGTATTTTTTTCCTTTTTTTTTCTTCTTCATAATCTACACTTTCATCTTCTTTATAAACAATATCTTTCACATTTTCTTTATCTTTATCTGTTTCTTTTTTTTGTGAATTTCTAAGAATGCTTTTATTTATAAGTTTTTGTTTCATTGGTTTTATAAGTTCTTTAAAATTAAAAGAAATGTGATGAGGTTCTTCTTTCTTAGTAAATGATTTATCATAACTTGTTGATGATACAGTTTTACGTATATTTTGATTTTGAGTAATATTTGGAGTAATTGGAGTTTTTCTCTCAGGAGAAATATACATTTTATTTCCTCCTGTTCCTAAATAGGAAACAAAAAATTTATCTTCATTCATTGTATTATATAAATCTGATTGATATGTTATTTTATTTCTCCAAACATCAGGCATTTTAACATTTGAATAAACTGTTTCTTTAAACCCTTTTGTTTTTGTTTCATTTAATTCTATCTTATCTTTTTTTAATTGTTTGTCATATGTTATTAAATCATCATAAAAACCTTTTTTTATATTATCAAAATTAAATTTTTTTTTTTTGTTATGACCTTGTTTAAATTTATTTATATTGAATGCATAATATTTTTCTGCTCTTTCTTGTTCTGATAAAGAAAAAGACATGAGTTATATTTAATTATTTATAAATTAATTAGTAAACATTAATTTTTTTTTTCAAAAAATATAAAAATGGATAAATTCGATAAAAAATTATCCAATAAAATACTTTTAAAATTTAACAATGCTAAAGAATGGTCAGATTTAATTCAAATATTAAAAAATTTAAAAGAAAATTTAGTGAAATATTCTTCTTCAAATATGGGTAATTTAACAGATAAAATAACATTATCAAAACGTTTAGCTCAATGTTTAAATCCCAATCTTCCAGCAGGTGTACATGAAACCTGCTTAGATGTTTATTCAATGTTATATGATAATATAAAAAAAAATAATGATAATATATTAGGTGAAGATTTAGGATTATATTCTTCAGGTTTATTTCCTTTTTTTGCATATGCTTCTGCTCAAAATAAAATTAAATTCTTTAATGATATTATTAAAAAACATTATTTAACTTTAGAAAAAAATGAATTCAATTTATGTTTACCTGGAATGGTGGCAAGTATATTGCCTTCTTTAGATGAACAAAATGAAATTATGCAAAAAACTGTAAAAGAAATTTTTAAAGAGAGTAGAGAAAAAATTGGAGATAGTAATTTTTTTGGAATTTTATGGGCTATTATTTTTAGAAATAATAAATTAAGATTATCATGTATTAAATATATTAATGAAGTGATTCCTATATATAAAGAAGTTGAAAATGATGATGATGCAATTGAAGATATTAAAAAAACTTATTATCCTAATCATTCTATTTTAGTAATAAATTCTTTAAAAGTTTTAATAGAAGATAGTGAATTAATTCCACAAAGAATTGCAATGGATTTTATTATATCACATTTTCCAATTAATAATAAAATATTTAATGAAGATGAAAAAATAAATTTATTAATTTCTGGTTTGAAATTATTAATTAAAAATGATTATTCAACAACAAGAAGACTATTAATTTGGTTAATGGGTCCTGGACAAGAAGATGATTTAGAATTAGATGATTTAAACATAAAATATATGATTGAATTACTTATTAAATCTCTAAAAAAAGTTTTTAATATTTCTAATAAAAATCTTTTGATATTTAAAGAAGATTTACTGAATGGAATTAAAATTACTGATCAATTATTTAAACAACAAGTTAAATTAGTTGATTATATTTTAGAACCTATTTCAATTAATATAATAAATGCAATTGAAAATTATTGGGAAAAATCTAATCAATCACCTAAAGATGATGTTATTTTAAAAATTAAAAATTTTTATTCTTATGATCCTGGTTATTTAGATTGTCTTTGGAGTTCTCTTGGGAAAAAATTAAGTATAATTGTTTCTAGTAATAAAAATTCAACAATCACTTTAAACTCTAAAAATAATTATGATGAAAATGAATTAAATTTTGAGGATAATAATATATTAAATGATTTAGATTCAATAATTAGAATTTTAAATTTTTGTTTACTTTACGTTCAATTAGAAAAAAGAGAAAAAAAAATTAAATTTTATATTCCAATTATTTCTTCTTTATTAAGGAGTCTTCAAATATATTCTATTCAATCAACAGAAGATTTAATAAATATTCGTCCAATAATAATGTTATCTTTGAAAATCACTAAAAGTCTTCAATTAGGTTTAAATTCAGAAGAAATTCCTATAATAGAAACGAATGCTAATTTTTTAATAAGAGAAATAAAATTTTCAACAAATCAAGGAAATTCACTTCAATATATTTTAAAACAAAATAAACACAATAAAGAATTGATAGAATTTCTTAGTGAAAATATATTATTATATCAACAAACTTATATAACATTATGTAAAGTAATATTAGAAGAAGAAGAAATATCTCGTAATGATATAAAAATATTTAAACATGCAACAGAATTATCATTAATAATTCAAGAATATATAAATGAAAATTCAAATGAAATTCCAGAATGGATTTTTTACTTAGAAAAAATAATATTTAGTACAAATATATATTTATCTCTTGAGGGAATATATTATTTATTAGATTTATTTATAGTAACTTCAGAAAATCCAATTTATGAAAATATAAAAGCATATTTAAGAACAGATGATATATCAGAAGAATTAATAGATAAGGATTTATTAAGAAATATAATTTCTCAAACTCATGTAAATAAAAATTGTATAGAATTATCAATGGCAAGATTATGGTTATTAATAGAAGAACAAAATCACCAAAAACCAGTAGTAGATTTATTAATTAAATTTTTCATGATAGAACAAAATGTTTTTCAAAATACAATAAGTAATACATTTGCAATAAATGATATTGAACAAAATGTAAATGCAATAAAAAAATTCACTCAATTTTGGAAATTAACAACAGAATTTTATCCAAAAACAATATTTTTTGAAAATGGAGAATGTATATTTAAAATGTTAGATTATTTAGATCATGAACATCCACTTTTAAGACATTTATCTAAATCATGGTTAAGTGAAGCAAAAGATCAATTTAGTAAAATAATAGATCCTTTATTAAAAGTACTTTTAGATAGAGATACAAAATGGTATATTTCATTTAAAAAACAATTATATTTTACTAAAGAATATGATAATAGAAGAATAATTGAAGCTTTTAGAAAATTAAAAAATATTATTATTAATGTTCCTGATGTTGCTGTTAATCATTTTGTTAATAAATTAGTTTCAAAAGATTTAATTTATTTAGATGAATTTGGAAGAGAATTAAAAAGTGTTACAAGATCAATTTCAATAGAACATTATTTAGAATTATTAGTTAGTATAAGTTTAAGATTTATTCAAGGTAAATTTATTGAAAGTATTTCTCAAAGTTTTTACAGAGAAAATTTTTCTGTTAATGCAGCTTCATGTGAATTTCTAGAATTTTTATTAAGTTTTATTGAACCTAAAAGTAGAGTTATGAATATTGCTAAATTAATTGTTGATCCTGTTCTAAACATTTTAACTGAAAGTTTATTGACTAATGATGAAGTTATGCAAGTTCAATTAGTAAATTTATTAAAAGTTTTATTATTAAGTACTAAAGATGAACATTTAAATTTTAAAGATGATGTTGTTTCTATTTTTCAAAATCAAAAATTTCTAAATTGTATTGTTTCTGGAATTCAAATAAATTATATTTTTGTAAGAGGCTATTTTATTAATTTTGTTGAAAGTTGTTTACCTATTTTTAGTAATATTTTAGATAAAAATTCAAATTTGAAAATTGCTAAAAGGTTAATTAATACAACTACAGATTTTTTAGTTAGTAGAATTAAATATAATTTTATTCCTAAAAATGAAAATAAATTAAATTCAATGCAATTACATGAAGATGATAAATATTTTATTGTTAAAAATTATATTGAACAATATAAAGAATTTAAACAATTGGATGAAAATGATGTAAATGTTATAATTAAAGGTTTAAAAAATATGTTATTTCACTTTTTAAATATAACAAACCCAGATTTATCACCATATAAAATAAATTGGTTAGAATTAAAAAAAGAAATATTTAATCAATCTTCTTCAAATTTTTCCATATTTGGATTTTTAGGAGGTGGAAAAAATTCAGATTCAAAAAATAAAGAAAATCAAGAACAAAATATTGAAATTGGTATTCAAATTATAGATATTTTACAAGATGTAATAGCATCTTTCTGTACTGTTTGGGTAAATGATAGTGGACTAAAAAATTCAAAAGATTTTTGTCTCAATGAATATGGAATGTTAGCAAATTCTTTTGAAGAATTTTCTTTTAGTGAATATCAAAAAAAAAATAAAACTTTATTATACAGACAAAATGAACAGTTAAAAGATACCATGACAATTATTTTAAGAAATATTTTTATGAAATATCCTATTGAATTTATGAGAAATTTTATAGATTTATTTAAAAATGAAAATAATAAATATATTGCTAAAGATAAACAATATAAATTAACTATGATTGAAATTTTAGAAAAATTAGATATTCCAATTGAAATTTTCCTTTTGACAATTAATCGAAATATTGATGTAAATAAAATTAAAGACTATAAAAGATCTAAATCTAAAGTTAAAGATATTTATCCTTATTATTTAAATAAAACTCAATGTTCTTATGAAGCTAAAATTTGTCATTTAGTTTATGCCTATATAAACTATAATAATTCAAATTCCAAATATGAAAGTAAAGTTTTAGTAGATATGTGGAATGAATTAATAACATTTATAAATATGATGATTGAATCAAAATCTCCAATGACATTATATTGGTTATATGAAATAATAAATTTATGTTTATATAAATTACCAGTAAATGAAATTACAACAGATTCATCAATAAAGAAGAAATTAAAAGTAATTATTGTAACTTTATTCAATAAATTATTAGATTTATGTATATGTAATAAATATGATTCATTTTTTGAAGAATCTTGTCAAATTATTACTCCTTTGCCTCCTTCAGTTTATGAAAAAATTGCTGTTGAAATTTATGGGAAAGACATATCAAAAATAATAACAAAAACAAAACAAAAAACAAAAATAATATCAGAAAAAAAAATTAATATAAATCCTGAAACAATTATTAAATATGATAATAATATTTTAGATGAATCATCAAAAAAAAAAGAAGAGGAAGTAAAAGAAATAAAAAAGCAACCATCAAAAAATTTTAATGAAATAGATAATTTGTTAAATTATTACAATTTATTACATGATTATGTGGAAAATGGAACAATAATAAAAAATGAAGATTTAATCATAGCATATAAAAATATAGGGTTTATGACATTAAATTCCTTATTTTATACAACAATGAAAAATATATTTAGACAAGATAAAATGTCACCTTATTTTCAAGTTTTAGTCAAAAATTTATTTTCAATAATGAGTGAAAGAGTTTCAATAAATAACATATATATAGATTTATCTACAGAATTTTTACATAATTTAATAACAAATGCAGCTTCAATAACTTGTGGTTCATGTAAACAAATGATAATTGATTTTTTTTTAGAAGGGAATTTTTTTAATATGAATTTAAAAAATTTAAGATTATGGAAAAATATAATTAGTGAATTTGCACATTCTTACCCTAATTTAGTAAGTGATTTAACTGATAAAATGAATCAAAGTGGGGGTTTATTTTCAAAAAATAATGAACAATTTAATATTATTGCAATGAGAAGATTATCTTTTATTATTTATTCTTGTCCTAAAGATGCTTTTTCAAATAAATTAATGATAATAATGGAAAAAATAAAAGAATTAATAACTAAATATAATGAAAATCCAAATTTAGAAAGTGAAATTTTTTTAATGTTAAGAATAATGTTTTTAAGATTTTCAAGAGAAAATTTAATTGAAATGGTTAGTGCGTTATGGCCTATAATATTTGCAGAAATAGTAAATATAACAAATAATAAAAGAAAAAATACTTCCTTAGAATTAAATAATTCTGGTTATAAATTAATAGAATTATTATCTGTTGCAAATATGGACGAATTTTGTTTATATCAATGGATATTTTTTTTAGACACTTTTAAAATAGAAGATTTAGATATTGATGAAGAAAATAGTGAATTAAATAGATTATTACATTCTAATGATAGAGCTTTTAAACCTTATGCAATGGGAATGGTAAAACATTGGGATGAATGTAAAGATTTAATTGAAAAATATAATGAAAGAAAATTTGAAGAATTTGAAAAAAGAACTATAATGATTCATACTCAAAAATTGGTTTCTCAAGATCAATTAGCAAGTATGATTGCAAAAATTTTTGTTTATGTTGGAATTATGAATAATTTTAGAAATATTATAGATTTAGATATTATTGAGGAAGTTATTGAAAAAGATTTCCTTATTGCATATTAAAAATAAAAGTATTTTTTAATTTAAAATATTATATATATTTAAATTATTTTATAAAATATATATAAATTATACTTATCTTAAAATCTTCAAACACAATAATAAAAAAACTTATAATTGAAGAACAAAAAGAAAAGTTTTCCAAAGAATAGTTTTTTTTTCCTTGTCTAAATTTATCATTTTCAATGCTTATTAATTGATATTTAATTAAAGGTGAAATTATTCTTTTTTAAACCTTATTATCACTTTTTTACTACATTTCTCAATATGAATTATAATTTGTTAGGATTAGGTTAAAAGCATAATTATTATTAAAGTTAATTTTTTATTGGAGATTAAAATAATTGAGATATTTTTTTCCTTTTAATTCACTATCAATAATATTTCTACTCATTATAATTTTTTCAATATCTTCTCCATAAAGATAAAAAATTCATCTATTTTTTTTCATTTCTTAAATAAAACTACCTTCATATGATTTATTTATCATATTATTCTCTTCAAATATTTTAATTTTTTTCTTTTTTAAATTACAATTTTTGCAAAAAATATTATTTTCTCATTTTTTTCATTTTATAGTTTTTTAAATAAAACTACTTTTTATGAAAATAATGCATTTTTCTAAACATTGTCAACTAATATTTTTAATAAATTTGATTCTTCTTGTAATATTTTTAACCTTCCTATTCATTTTATTAAATTCAAAATTTGAAATAAGTTAAGGTAATAATCATTAAATTTTTTTATATTTTATTTTGTATTATTTTAAATAATTTTACATATTTAATTATATATTTTATTTTTATATTATCTTTAAATAGTTTTATTTTCATCCATTTCAATAAGTTGTTTAATGTAAAAAATAAAATTACTTATCAGTTCAGTTTCACTTATTCCAATACACACTTGGTTTTCAAATCTAAAATAATTTTCTTTTAATTCTTTCCAAATAAATCCTTTTCCTTCATTCCAATCATCAATATCATCATTTTTAATTCCATTTAATTTTAAATCAATTTGTATTTTCATACCATTTCCAATACATGAAGGATTTGAATTTAAATAACCAAATCTTTTATTAAATTCAAAATTAATTTCTCTTCCAAATTGGTTTAATATTTCAATAATATAAATAAAACTTTGATTTAATTGATCCATTGTTTCAATTTTTTCTGAATGTGAAAATAATTTCAAATGATCAATATCATTCACAATTCCAAATATAATATTATTTTTAAATTCAAATTTAATTACTCCTCTATTTTTTGGATAATTATTATTAAATTTAGTCATTTTTTCATCATGTAATATTGGAATATTATTTTGTTTTATTATATCTTTTCCAGATTTATCTTCTAAAGAATAATAAGTTGCTATATGACTTTTTATATTTATTTTATTTATTATTTTTTTTATTTCATTTTCTATTTTTTCTACATTATTTTTATAATATGTATTACATGAAAAAGGATAATTTTTTAAGTTTCTATAAACACAAATTTTTAAATTTTTTAATCTTTCTAAATTTTGATTTGATAATGGTGTATATTCTTTTAAATTATCTGGTTTAGAAATATGATAATTTTCATCAAGATTAAAATATTGTGAAAATAGAATATATTTGTTTATAAAAGGATAAAAAGTATAATATTCATTTTTATCAAATAAAATAGGGAAATTATTATCTTCATCAATTTTATAAAATTCAAGCACATCATTAATATTTCTTCCATAAGGTGAAATTTTATTTTTTAATTTATCAAAAGTAGCTAAATAAGAAGTTTGAATTATGCTATTGTTTCTTAATTCTAATTTTGGTAAATTAATAATTTTATTGAGTTTATTTAATGTTATTAATCCAGATAATTTCCCAAATAATTTTATCATAAATTCAACTTGGTTTTCTTCATTTAAATGATAATCTTGAACAACCATTAACGAATTTTTTAAAACAAAATATTTTGAAAAATTCAAATTCTTAATTTCATCTTTTAAATTCTTTACATTAATATTATTAACAGTTATATAAATTCTAAATCCTCCTCCTAATAATGAAATATCTGAAGTTATATAACCATATTTACAATTAATAAATTCAAAAGCTAAAGATATTCTTTTCATTATTTTAATACCTTTATTATATAATTCCATAACTTTAATACTTTCATTTATTTTTTTTCCTTTAATCAATAATTTAAAATGATTTGAAAAATTAATAAAAACCATTACAGACATATTATTATTTGAAAAAACTGTTCTATAATTTTCTGTAATATCAAAATGTCCAATTTCACAATTTTTTGCCCATTCTATTTCTTCTTTTAATAGAGGTTCATTTTGTATAATATTTTTATAATCAATTTCTTGAAAACTTTCATCAAAAAATCCTTCTTTTTTCATTTCTAATAATTCATTCATAATTTCTTGTTTTAATTCAATATTTTTTCCATCAATATTATTAATTGTATATCCTTCAATATTTCTGGTAAATTCAAATAAAATATCATCTACACTATCTTTAATTTCATTAAAAATATAAGTATCATTTTCTTTTAGTTCTTCAATTGAATTAATATCATTTGAAAATTTATGTATATTATTTTTTGAAATTGAATGAACATCAGAAATAATATTTTCAAATAAACTTTCAAAAGTTATTAAAACATCTTCATCAACAATACAACATCCAATAGGATCATTTGCTGAATTATTCGTTAATTTAGTTAAATTATCTATATTATTATTATATAAAGTTTTTTTCCTTTTAATATAAGCCCAATTATCTCTTGTTAAATATTTACTTAATATATTTTTTGATTTAAATTTTGGAAATCTCACTATTGGAATTCCTTGTGGATATGGAGGAGGAATACTTATATTATTTTTTGTTTTTTCTTCTTCTGATAAAAGGCCTGTTAAATATTTTATCATATATATTATTGGATTTAATGCTTGAGAATGAACTAAACTATTGATCATTTCACTTATTAATTTTTCCAGTTGATATCTTTTTACATAATCTTCATATACTTCTTTCTTTGATTTTTGTGAAAATATAGATGAATCAGTATTTAACATTTTTAAATTTTGTTAATTTTAAAAAAATTATGTTTAATTAAATCAATATGAATAAATAAATAAAATAAAAAAATTATGAGTTAATTTTAATGAAAGTTTATAAATTCTATGAAAAGTAATATTGGTCAAATGAATATAATTTTGAAAATCATTCATTGTTAATTATCTTTTTCATAACAATTTCTATTATGAATTAATTATAAAAATAAACTATTTACAAGCATTGAAAGTATTAAAAACAATTTCTGATGATATTGTAAGAATATTATCAGTAAAACAAACAAAATATAACAAAATAAAATATTTTATTTTTTGAAAATCAACATTTAAATCTTGTATTATAAATTGATTAATTAAGAATAAGAAGCAGAATAAATATAAAATTAATTGAAATAAATTATTAAAACAATTGTATTTTAAATGAAACTCATTTTTTCAGCAAAATATTGGGGATTGGGGATTGGGGA
>JAEEGK010029636.1_pt1 | contig 10896 bp, 6 predicted proteins | sample 8958771 | NCBI WGS metagenome assembly JAEEGK01 (sample SAMN16246547, study PRJNA631951) | gut metagenome | biome: gut microbiome; feature: rumen; material: SC-attached | host: Bos | place: Iran: Karaj | collected 2018-10 | reverse complement strand
GATCGATGCCGGCGGCGAGGAAATCGACGGCGACACCGAACGTGCGTTCATGTAGATCTTTCGGATCGGGCATGGAGGTCATCGCATGGTAGTTGGCGATGAAATAGAAGCATTCGTTGCCGCTGTCCTGCAAGGTTACGGCGGGACGCATGGCGCCGAAATAGTTGCCGATATGGAGGGTTCCGGACGGCTGGATACCTGTAAGAATTCGTTTGCTCATATTCGTGATTGGTGGTTAGTGGTTAGTAGGCGGGAGGGCTGCGCTCCTGCGCGGCCTGTGGTTTAGTGATTAGTAGCTAAAAGAATTGAGTTCGCTTTTCGTCGCCGATGGTCGTGGCGTCGTTGTGTCCGGGCCAGACGTTGATGTCGTCGGGCAGGGTGAACAGTTTCGTGCGAATGGAGCTGAACAGCTTCTGGGCGGAACCGCCGGGGAAATCCGTCCGTCCGTAGGTGCCGCGGAAAAGCGTGTCGCCGGAGAACAGTTGTTTTTCGTTTTTGAAATAAAAGCATACGCCGCCGGGCGTATGTCCGGGCGTTTCAATGACTTCAAACGGATGGTTCGGTAACTGTGGCGGCGTGTCCACAGGCTTGGGCAGATTTTCGGCGGCGGGAAGCCACGGGAGGATGGCGTTGTCGGGGCTTTCATAGTACGGCCTGTCCGCCTCATGAATCCACACGGGAAGATTGAAGGCCGCCGACACGGCGCCGACGCCGCGGATGTGGTCGACATGCGCATGCGTCAGCAGGATGCCCTTCGGCGAGACGCCGAGGGACTTTACGGCTTCGATGATGCGGTCGGCTTCGTCGCCCGGATCGATGATCAGCGCTTCCTTCGTCTCGCTGTCATAGACGATGTAGCAGTTGACTTCCAACGCGCCGACGATGACTGTTTGGATTTTCAGCATGATGGTTTATCCGATGCTTGCGCCTGGGACGATGTCGCCATCGACGGTCAGCAGGCGGAGTTCGTTCTTCTTCTTGGCGGCGAGCAGCATGCCGTTGGACTCGATGCCGCGGATGACGGCGGGCTTGAGATTGACAACCATGACGATTAGCTTGCCGACGATTTCTTCAGGTTTGTAATAGGCCGCAACGCCCGCGACAATCTGGCGTTTTTCACCGCAGTCAACTTGCAGTTTGAGTAACTTGTCCGCATTCTCAACGCGTTCCGCTTCAAGAACTTTTGCGACCTTCAACTGAAGCTTAGCAAAATCTTCGACACCGATGACGGCGACGTTGACGGGCTGTTCTGCAGGCTTCTTTTCCGCTTTCTTCTCCGCCTTTGGTGCGGGCTTGGCAGGCTCTTCCTTCTTTTCGATCTTCGCCCATGAATCTTTCAGCGAAACAGTTAGATTGAACACAGGATGTTCAGGGGAGTAGTCATAGCGGTCCGCGCAGAAATAGCCGACGCGTTCCAACTGGACGCGCGTTTCGGGCGTAAGCTTGCCGAGGGCGGGCTCAAGCTTGCAGTTGTGGAGGATGTGCAGCGAATCTGGATTCAGATTCGCTAGGAAGTCTTCCTGCCCTTCTTCCAGATCGTCCGGATCTTCTTTCGTGAAGAGGCGGTCGTACTGGCGGATTTCCGCGTCGATGGCGTTGGTGGCTTCGACCCACTGGATGGTGCCTTTGACTTTGCGGCCATCGGGGGCGTTGCCGCCCTTTGTCTGCGGATCGTATGTGCAGCGCAGTTCGACGATGTTGCCATTAGCGTCTTTTACAACTTCTTGGCAGGTAATGAAATAGCCCCAACGTAGGCGCACTTCGGCACCAGGCGCAAGACGGTAATATTTCGGCGGCGGAACTTCACGGAAGTCATCGCGATCGATATACAATTCACGTCCGAACGGAAGCTTGCGCGTTCCGGCGGCAGGATCTTCTGGATTATTGACGGCTTCAAGCCATTCAATCTGGCCTTCCGGATAGTTCGTCAACACAACTTTCAGCGGATTGAGGACCCCCATGTAGCGGGAGGCCGTCTTGTTGAGTTCTTCACGCAAGCTGTTCTCCAGCAGGGCGATATCGATGATGCCGTTGAATTTCGTGATGCCGCCGCGGCCGAGGAAGTCCATGATGGCCGTCGGCGTGTAGCCACGGCGGCGGAAGCCGCAGATCGTGGGCATGCGCGGATCGTCCCAACCGTTGACATGCTTTTCCTGCACGAGCTTAAGGAGCTTCCGCTTGCTCATGACGGTGTAAGTCAGATTCAGGCGGGAGAATTCGATCTGTTGCGGGCGATGGACGGGGAGCTGTTCGAGGAACCAGTTGTAGAGGGGGCGGTGGATTTCAAATTCCAGCGTGCAGAGGGAGTGGGTGATGCCTTCGATGGAATCTTCTAGGCCGTGGGCCCAGTCGTACATCGGATAGATGCACCACTTGTCGCCTGTGCGGTGATGGGTGGCGTGGAGGATGCGGTACATGACTGGATCACGGAAATTGATGTTCGGGCTGGACATGTCGATCTTCGCACGGAGAACCTTTTCGCCGTCGGCGAATTCACCTGCGCGCATCCGTTTGAAGAGATCGAGATTTTCTTCGATAGAACGGTTGCGCCATGGACTTTCCTTGCCAGGTTCGGTCAATGTGCCGCGCGATTCGCGGATCTGATCCGCCGTCTGGTCATCGACGTAGGCGAGGCCTTTTTCAATCATCATCACCGCGTATTCATACATCTTTTCGAAGTAGTCGGATGCGTAGCGGACGTCGCCTTCCCAGTCGAATCCCATCCAATGGATGTCCTCCTTGATGGCATCGACGTATTCGACATCTTCTTTGACGGGATTCGTGTCGTCCATGCGGAGCATGGTCTTCCCCTGGTAGTCGCGCGCGACGCCGAAATCGATCCATAGCGCCTTCGCATGGCCGATGTGGAGGTAGCCGTTAGGCTCTGGCGGGAAACGCGTGCGGATGTCGCCGACTTTGTATTTGCCGGACGCAATGTCCTGATTGACGATTTCACGGATAAAATCCGTCGATACTTTTTCAGTAGGTTCTGACATGCTTTGACTCCTTATGGGGACAAAAACGAAAATAACTCAATATAATATACATGCGCTTTTGTTTTCTTCACCAATGGCTCTTGTGCCGTTGGTTGTTTTTTGTATAAAAAAAAGACGGACTGGCGTTGGCCAATCCGTCTTTCTAACCTATTTCGGACTTTTTTGTCCGAGGCGATCAAACCGCAAGGTCTCGTGACGGTGGCCTACGCAGCCACTGCCATTGCCAAGACTGGAATTTGATCGTGATATGGGTGTTCATGTGTCGATGCGTGAGTTTCAGAATTAATCCTCTTCCTCTTCGTCGAGTTTGGCGGCCTCGGCCTGGATCTGAGCCGTGAGCTGGGCCGGGACGGGATCATAGCGGTTGAAGGTCATTTCGAAGAAGCCGCGGCCCTGCGTCATGGAGCGGAGCTGCGTCGGATAGCTATAGACTTCCGCGAGCGGGACTTCCGCGTTGAGGACCTGCATGCCTTCCTGATGCTCCATGCCGAGGATGCGGCCGCGGCGGGAGTTCAGATCGCCGGAGATGGCGCCCATGTATTCTTCGGGGAACACGATCTTGAGGGTCATGATCGGTTCGAGCAGCATCGGCTTGGCGTTGGCCATGGCCGCACGGAAAGCACCGCGCGTGGCGATCTTGAACGCCATTTCGGAGGAGTCAACGTCGTGGTATTTGCCATCATAGACGACAGCCTTGAAGTTGATGACTTTGGAGCGGGAGAGCGGGCCAACGAGACGCGTTTCGCCAACGCCCTTTTCGACGGCGGGAATGTAGTTCTTCGGAATGTTACCACCGACGACTTCGTTCGCGAAAGCGAAGTCTTCGCCGCCTTCTTCAGGCGTGTAGGGCTCGAGGCGGAGATGGACTTCGGCGAACTGGCCGTGACCACCGGATTGCTTCTTGTGACGGAACTGGGCCGTACCCGTACCGTTGATGGTTTCGCGGTAGGCGATTCTCGGCGTGTCAAGGGCGACTTCAACCTTGAAGTCCTTCTTGAGACGCGCGACCATCAGGTTCATATACTGATCGCCCATGACGGACACGATGGTCTGCTTCGTCTCGGGGTTGCGGTCAATGACGATGGTGGGATCTTCATCCTGCAGACGCTTGAGACCAGCGCCGAGTTTGTCTTCTTCACCTTTCGCCACGGCGGAAACCGCGTAGAAGGTCGTGGACTGCGGATATTTGACGGGGCCGAACTTGACGGAGACGTCGCCAGTGGCGAGCACGTCGTTCAGGCCGGTGTTCTTGAGTTTGGCGATGGCGATGAATTCGCCGGGGCCAGCCTCTTCGATGGTGGCTTGGTCTTTGCCTTGAACTTGGAGCAGGTTGCCGACGCGTTCCTTGCTGTTCTTGGTCGCGTTGGTGAGTTCGGAGTCGGACTTGAAGGTGCCGCTGAGGATGCGGATGTAGTTCATCTGGCCGATGAAGGAGTCGTTGACGGACTTGAAGACATAGCCGAGGGCGTTGGGGGACTTGCGGTCGATTTCGCCTTCCGCGATGTTCATGGGGATGTCTTCCAGCGGGGAGGGGCCGAAGGTCAGGATGGCGTCCGCGAGTTCGGCGACGCCGAGATCCTTGTTGGCGGAACCGAAGAAGATCGGGACGAGCGTACCGGCGATGACGGCTTTCTTGAAGCCTGTGGCGATTTCATCGGCGGAGAGTTCCATGGTTTCCAAGTACTTCTCCATCAGGGCCTCGTCGGATTCGGCGATGGCGTCCATGAGGGCGGACTTGTAGTCTTCCGCTTCGGCGGGCGCGTCTTCCGCGAGCACGGAGTGGACGCCTTTGAAGGTGGCGGCGGAGCCATCCGGAATCGTGCAGGGGATGCAAACAGTCTTGCCGTAGCTGTTGACGACGTTTTCGAGGGTGCCTTCGATGTTGACCTGATCGCGATCGCAACCGTTGATGAAGATCATGCGGGGCATGTTGCGGTCACGGGCCTGGTTCCAGGCGCGGATGGTGCCGGGGCCGATGCCGGACATGGCGTCGATGACGAGAATCATCATGTCGCACATGTTGATGGCGTTCATGGCTTCGCCGCAGAAATCGGTATTTCCGGGCGTGTCGGCAAAGAAGAAATGGCCGTCTTTCCACGGGCAATGGAGGATGCCAGTGTAGATGGAGTTCTTGCGTTCCTGTTCTTCGGCGCGGAAGTCGGAGACGGAAGTACCGTTGTCAACGCTGCCTTTGCGGCCGACGGCTCCGGATTTGAAAAGAAGAAGATCGGCGAGAGTGGTTTTACCAGCGCCGGCATGACCGGCGAGAACGAAGTTTCTGATTTTGTCTGCGGGACAGTTTTTCACGGGTTGGCTCCTGAACAGGTAACGGTTTTATAAACTAAAAAACATTGATTTGGCAAAACATGTAATGTAATGCAGGAAATGGTTTTTGACAAATGTTTTCCACGCAAAGAGTGATGTGTTTGCGAGTGACATGGGCGGAGAAAACGTCAGAGCGACAGGCCGCCATCGACTTCGATGGCTTGACCGGTAATGTAGTCGGCCTCATCTGACAGGAGGAAGAGAACGGCGTTGGCGATATCGACGGGACGTGCGGTGCGTTTTAGCGGGATGGCGTTTTGGAGGGCCTGCTTGACATCGTCCTTAAGCACGGCCGTCATGTCGGTATCAACATATCCAGGGGCAACGACATTGGCATGTATGTTGCGTGATGCCAGTTCTTTGGCGATGGATTTCGTGAAACCGACGATGCCGGCCTTGGACGCCGCGTAATTGGCCTGACCCGCATTGCCATGGAGTCCGACGATGGAGGCGATGCTGACAATGCGGCCGAATCGCGCTTTCATCATGTGTGCGACGGCGGCTTTCGTGACATTGAAGACGCCTTTGAGATTGATGTCGATGACATCGTCCCATGCCTGTTCCGTCATTTTGATGAGCAGGCCGTCGCGGGTGATACCGGCATTATTGACGAGCAGGTCGAGTTTGCCGAGTTTTTCGACGGCTTGGTTGACGAAATCGGCGGCCTGTGTGGCATCCGCGATATTTGTCTGGAACGGGAGGACAGTGCGTCCTGTTTCATCGGAAATTTTTAGGGCTGCGGCTTGTGCCGTCTCCAGTTTTGTTGCGCAAATGGCGAGATCGGCACCTTGGAGGGCGAGTTGTCGTGCTGTTTCGAAACCGATGCCGCGGGAGGCACCTGTGACGATGGCGGTCTTGTTTTCGAATCTCATGGTTTTCCTGTCTTCTTTATAATAAAGGTATAATGGGCGGTTGAGGTGATGATATGAAAACGCCCGCGAGATGCGTGTTTCGCGGGCGTGATGATAATCAGAATCTATTTTGCGCCGTTATGCTTAGGGAAGAACGGCCGTGTAGGGGACGCGGATAATGGTGCCGACCTTCAGGTCTTTGTCCGACTGAATGGTCGGATTCTTGGCCTTGATTTCGTTCACCTTCTGGGCGACCTCGGCGGGTGTGTTGGCACCGTACATGAGGGCGATCTTGTCAAGCGTGTCGCCTTCTTGGACGTTGTGATTCAAGAGGTTTTCTTCTTCTTTCGGCTTGGCTGCGCCATCTTCCGCCTTCTGGGGGGCGGGAGCGGGGGTGACATTGAGGATGCCAGTGCCGATGACCGTATCAGCAGAACCGCTCTTGGCCGGTGCTGCAGGGGCGGCAGCCTGGACAGGCGTCACAATTTTGGGCAGCTGTTTGTCATCCGCCTTCTTGGGCTCAGCCTTGGCTTCTGGTTTGGCTTCAACTTTGTCAGAAGCAGCACCGGCAGGAGCCTTGATGATGATGGTCTGACCAATCTTGAGGGGCTTGTCCGCGGCGCTGGGGTTCCATGCCTGGATGTCGCTGAACTTGATGTTATGGGCTTTGGCGATGGTCCAGAGGGAGTCGCCAGCCTTTACGGAATACGTGCCTTCTTTGGCGACTGCAGGTTTGGCAGTGGTCTGACCGGTGGTCTTTCCCTTCTGATCGGGCTTCTGAGTGTGGGTCTGCGGGGCTCTCGGCTTGGCGAGGGCGGTGGACGGCAGAACCAGTTTCTGGCCGATGCGGATCTTGGACGATTCGGTCAAGCCATTGGCGCTGGCGAGGGATTGCCAGCTGATGCCGTACTGATAGGCGATGCCGGAAAGCGTGTCACCGGCTTTGACGATGACGGTGCGCTGTGATGCACCGGCTGGGCCAGCGGCGGGGGTACCAGACTGTGCGGCGGAGGTTCCGGGCGAAACGATGGTACCAGGCTTCGGAGCAGGAACGGCGGGTCTGACGACCGACGGAGTAATAGTGGCCGGACGAACGGGACGGTTGATGATTTCAGAGGACGCGGGGCCTTTAGGAGTGGTGACAGCGACCAATTTGGGCTGGGCGTTGTTGTCTTGGAACAACGACGTGACGGCGGGCGCGGGGCCGTTGTCCGCCGCGGGCACGAACAAAGCCGCGTCTGACGGAAGGGCAGGCTGCGGACTGTCCTGATAGGCGACATTGCCGGGGGCCACAGGGGCCGTGGCGCGGCGCGGCGCAGCGTTCATGCCGGGGGCGGCCGGCGAAGACGGCGCAGGAGCGAAGCCTTTCACAGCGTCAGGCGATGAGAAGGGCGGCGGGACGAGGTCGCGGTTTCGGAGAAGATCCCGCGTGTTGGGTTGGGGCTGACGGGTTCTGTTATTCGCGCAGCCAGTTGCGAATGTGACGGCGATGCCGCAGGCGATGGCGAGGTTGATCCACTTGCTTTTCATGTTTTTTTGTTCTCCTTTTTCTCCTTGGGGGTTCAAGACTTTTTAAAAAACGACTGCATTATTATAATTATAATGCAAAAATCGTAAAGTTACAAGAACCCGCGGAAAATTCATCCATTTTTTTGGAAAATCGCCGGACTAGCGGATTTTCAGCCCTCCTTTTTCGACGGCGGGGATGACGGAGAGGACGGTGACGCATGTGTCGTAGCCGACTTCGCCGGGGCAATTGAGCATTTTCTTGTCGTTTTTGGCAACGGCGGCGAAGAAGTTTTCAAGATGGAGATGGTGGCCCTGCTTCTGTTCGAAATCTTCCATGACGGCCTTGTAATCGTCGCCACGGTTCTTGAGGGCGGGGATGAGCGGGATGGCTTGGACGCCGCCACCGAGGGTCATTTGTTCAATGCCTTCCATCCATTTCGGGATTTCGACGTTGGAGCCGGGGATGTAGAAGCAGTTCTTCGGATTTTCGGAGAGGTTGATGGTTCCGCGGTCGCCGGCGAAGCGTTCATAATATTCCTGCCAGCCGGAGGTGTTGAGCACCTGGTAGTAGGAGCGGGCGGAGCCGGGCTTGCCGTCGAACGTGGTCTTGTAGTCGTACATGACAGTGACGTCTTCATACCATTCGCGGTTCGGGAAGTAGTCCGCGCCGCCGAAAGCGGTGACTGCGTAGGGTTCGGCGTTGAGGAACCAGCTGAAGATGTCGATCTGGTGGGAGCCGAGGTCGGCGATTGGGCCGCCGGAGTATTTCTTGAACCAGCGCCAGTTCTTGAACTGTTCCATGTTCTCATAGCCGTATTTCTTGAGGATGTCTTCTGGGACTTCCTTGCCGGCAGGCCATGCGAGGAGGTCTTCAGGGGTGCGGTTCCACTGGCCATAGAGGGCTGTGAGGCGGCCGCACATTTTGTCCTCGTGGATCATCTTGTAGGCGTATTGGTAAACAGGGTTGGAACGGCGCTGATGGCCGATCTGGAGCAGTTTGCCAGTTTCGTTGGAGGTCTTGACCATTTCCGCCGCGAGTTCAAGCTTGTGGGACATTTCCTTTTCGCAATAGACATGCTTGCCGGCCTTGAGGCAGGCGATGGCGTGCTCCGCGTGATAGCAGTCCGGCGTCGCGATGACGACGGCGTCCAGATCTTGTTCTTTTTCAAGCATTTCCTTGTAGTCGATATAGGCGTTGACGGTTTTCTTCGTGTAGGCTTTGATGCGTTTTGCCGTGTAGTTGCGGTTGTATTCCCAGATGTCGCAGATGGCCTTGAAGTTGATGCCGGGGATTTTGCGAATGCATTCCGCGAGGATGCGTCCCTGTGTACCGGCGCCGATCAATGCGACGTTGATGTTGGAGTTGGCGGGTGTCGCCGCGGGATTGGCGTTTTGCGCGAAAAGACCGGAGGTCTGGTTAAAAACCATCATGCCAGCGCCAGCGGCGCCCATGCCGCGGAGAAAATCTCTTCTGTTCATTTCCATTGCCATGAATCCTGTGTTTTATGTGTTAGACAAATCAAAAAGACGTTAAAAAATCACTTTTTTTGAAGACAATATATTTAAAATTATATAAAATGGTGTATTTTCAAGTAATTGATATAAAAAATACCAACAAGAAGCGTGCAATGACATCGAAAGAGAGCCATGAATCACCATTTCCGCCTCCTGTCAATGAGGACGACGAAGGGCAGGAGCGGTCGGTTGCGCCGTCGAATCCCGACGAATTCATGCACGGCGTTTTGGACGAGTTGGGATTCCAGTATGTTTCCTCCGAGCCGTTGCTTGAGAACATCGAACCGTACGCGCATGGCGGCACGGGCGAGATTTTCACGGCTCAGGATGGGACGTTGGGCCGTACGGTGGCCGTCAAGACGCTGAGGCCGAGACATCAATACAGCATTGACCAGATTGAGCGGATCGTCCGCGAGGCGAAGGCGGCGGCACAATTGGAGCATCCGAATATCGTGCCTATCCACTCGATTGGCGTCAGTCCGTCGCGCGGTGTTTATTTTACGATGAAGCGGTTGCGTGGCGATTCGTTGCGCCATATCATAAACCAATTGTCGTTGCGGAATCCTGCCTACACGCGAGTCTATACACGCAGCGTTCTCATTTCGATTTTCCTGAAGATCTGCCAAGGAATCAACTACGCGCACAGTAAGGGAATTATTCATCGCGACTTGAAGCCGGAAAATATTCTGGTGGGAAATTACGGCGAAGTGACGATTATCGACTGGGGGCTTGTGAAGAAGATGGATACATCGAGCAGCACGCACGTGCCCGGACGGTACAAGCCGGCATCGTCAAGCGTGGATTTAGGAGCGGCGTCCACCGCTCCGCGTCCGTCACAGGTGGATGTGGCGCCATCAACGACGGCGGGCAGTGTTTCCTTGCCGAGCGGTAATCTGACGAAAAACGGTCAACTGAACGGGACGCCGCGTTTCATGTCGCCAGAACAGGTGAATGGCGACGTTGAAGATATTGATACGCGTTCGGATATCTATGCTTTGGGTATCATTCTCTATGAATTGCTGACGTTCCGGAATCCCTTCGAAGAACTGGCCGGAGAGGACGATATTTTCGCCGCCGTGGCACGAGGCATCTACCAGCGGCCACGGCAGACGGAACGCAAGTATTCGATTTCTCCTGAATTGGAAGCGATCTGCCTGAAGGCGATGGCGGTGGACAAGGAGAAGCGCTATCAGGCAGTAGGCGAATTGATCAAGGATCTGATGGCCCATCAGGAAGGTTTGCCTGTCTCGGCCTACAAGGCTCCGTTGTATGTGCGGGTCATGAAATTCAGCAAACGGAATCCCATCAAGACAAGTGCGATTCTGAGTTGTATCATCGCTATTTTCATGTACTTGATGGTGTCTTCGTTTTTGGATTCGCTGTATTTCAAGCGAACGATGCGGCAAGTGCAGGTGAGTGTGGCGACTGCGGAATACAAGTTGGATCAGCTGGACAAGCAGCTTGAACGAGCCTCCGCCGTGCCTTTGAACGCTACGGCGGAGGTGTTGACTCCTGAGCGGTATGATGAGTTGCGGGATGAAATCGAGAGCCATTTCAATGAGGCGAACCTGTTGCTGAACTCCGTCGCGGGGCTTCATCATGGTGCGCAACTTATGATCCAGACATGGCGTGAACGAATCATGACGGCGCAAATCGAATTCTGTCTAAAACATCATAAGATTAAGGAATTGAGGAAGAAA
>JAEEGK010029635.1_pt1 | contig 10896 bp, 7 predicted proteins | sample 8958771 | NCBI WGS metagenome assembly JAEEGK01 (sample SAMN16246547, study PRJNA631951) | gut metagenome | biome: gut microbiome; feature: rumen; material: SC-attached | host: Bos | place: Iran: Karaj | collected 2018-10 | reverse complement strand
GGATTGGGGATTGGGGATTGGGGATTGGGCCCAATCCCCAATCCCCAATCCCCAATCCCCAATCCCCACAAAAAATTTTATTAAATTTTTATATATTTATATAAATAACAATATTTATAAAAAATATTAATTTTTTTTAATATTAAAATTATTATTAAATCAAATTAAATTTATTTATTAATTTCATTATATTGTGATATAATATATTGTTGTATTATATCTAAATTTACATTTTGATTGAAATCAATTGCCATTGTTATATTTTTAATATCAAAATTAATTTTTTTTTTCATGCTTATTAAGCATCCATAAAATATATCTAATAAAATTAAATTTATTGCCAAATCTGTTTGATTAAATTGAAAATATAAATAAAATATATTAATAACATTTTTATCGTTTATATTAAAATTATGATTATCAAAAACATAAATTCTATAATAAATATAAATTAAAATTTTAAGAATTTCATAATCATTATTAAATTTTTTATTTAAAATAAAATCAATTACATTATTAAAAAAGTTTTCTTTTGTTTCTTTTGGTTCAAAACAAGATAAATTAAAAATTAATAATAAAATATCTTTTAAAATAGATTCATCATTTAATTCTTTATTATTAATTAAAATATTATTTAAATTTGTAATAATAATTTCTTTTTTAAAAAATAAATTTATTAAATTTTGTTTTAAAATTTTATCATTACATAAAACGATAATATTATTTATTAATCTTAAACAAGGTTGAAATATTTTTTCAACTAAAATAATTGATAATAAATTATTAAATTTTTCTAAAATAATATTATTTTGTTCTGAAAAAAATAAAAAATTAATTATTGTATTATCAATTTTTAATAATTCATTAATCAGCCAATAAATTTCATAAATTTCATCAAAAATATTAAATTTATTAAATTTTCCTTCTATTCTATTAAAAATAAATTTATAATTATATAAAGAATTTTTTGAAAAATAAATTGATAAATATTTATTTTTTTCACTTTCATTAATATCATTCATTTTTAATATTTTTAATAAAATTTTATTTAATGTTGCTAAACAAACTATTCTTAATGATTTAACAGATGAATTTAAACATTCAAATAAATAATATAAAATATTATTTTCCAAAAAAAATTTTAATGTATTATTATTTAAAAATATTAAATTTCTCATAAATTTAAAAACTTTTTCAAATATTAAATTTCTTACACCAGAATTAGTAAAATTATTTTCATTTTTTAATAAATTTATTAACATATTAGAAATATTATAAAATTTATTTTCATCATTTAAATTAAATAAATAAACACTTAAATTATTTAATATCCAAATTGATTCAAATTGAATTTCACTATTTTTAAAATCAAATAAAAATTCATTAAAAGCGCCAATTAAATCTGGGAATATTTTAAAAATTTCTTTAATAATTTCTTCAGGAATATTTTTACAAAATTCTTTCCTTAAAATTTTTAATTGATTAGTAATTAAAGGTTTATTTTTTTGGTTATTATAATTAAATAAAAAATTTAATGAATCTATGATTAAATTTTTATCAACTTGATTATTTAATATTGAAGTTTCAAAATCCATTGTTACATTTTTTTTTTTATTAATTTTTATTATTCCTCTATTTGAAAATATTTTATCCATCATATTTTTAAATCTTCTTTGATTATATTCTTTATCAATTTCCATTTTATGATTTTCTTTTAAATTAACTAAATTATTTCTACATTCCATTTTTTAATTTAAATTATATAAAAATTAATTAAAATTTGTTTATTAACAGTAAAAAAAAAAAAATAAATTTTTTTATTTAAATTAATTTTTTTCTCTATTTTTAAAAAAATATATTTAAAAATGGATGATGAACAAAAAAATGAAATATCTCAATCTAAAAATGAAATATCTCAATCTTTAAATGAAGAATTAAATAATGAATTAGAAAGAAAAAATTTATTAATCGCAACAGAAATAATAACGAAAAATTATTCTTCCGATGAATTTTATAATTTTTTAAAACAAAAAGATAATAATAAAGGAGATGATTTAAATTTATGGACATGTTTAGAAATTCAAGATATTATTAAAGAATTTCAAGAATCTAAAGAAAAAAATAAAGATTTAAAAATAGATGAAATAAACAAAAGCATTGAAATATCACAATCAAACAATAATGTATTAGAACAATCAAATAACAATTTCATATCAAATAATAATGTATTAGAATCTAATAACAATTTCATATCAAACAATAATGTATTAGAACAATCAAATAACAATTTATTAAATTCAATAAAATTAAATAATCAATTAAATGAAAATGCAAATAACATTTATAGTGCAAGATTAACAACTGGTTTTTTTAATATAGGAGATGAAATTAATTGTCAATTGCCAGATACAACAGATTTTGTTAATTGTAAGAATTTAACTGTAAATTTAATGTTTCCTGAACGTTCAAAAGATGATGAAAATTATGGAAAAAAATTTGTATATACTTTTTGTATTGAAACCTCTCCAATTAAATTTAGTGTTAGAAGAAGACAACAAGATTTTTATTGGTTAAGAAAAATGTTAGTTAAATTTTATCCAGGAATTTTTATTCCTCCAATTAATGATAAAAATCTTTCTGATTCATCGAATGATATAAAAGTAACTAAAAGAATGACTGATTGTAAACATTTTTTAGAAGAAATTATTAAAGATGAATTATTACGAAGTTCAAAAATTTTTTTTGATTTTATGACGACTGTAAAAGAAAAAGAATTTCAAATTAAAAGAAAAGCTTATGAAAAAATGGAAGGTCCTAAAAAAATAGAAGATTTACATTCAAGAACAGGAAAAATTAATTTAGATGGGTCTATTTTTAGAGAAGAAAATCGTTTAGAAAAAGCAAAAAATAATTTAAAAAAAAATCAAAATATCATTGATAAATTAAATAAAGAATTTAAAAAATTAATTCAAGAAATGTCAAATTTAAAACAAATTTTACACAATGTTTCAGATATTTTTAAAGAATTAACAAATGAAACACAAATTTATCCCGAAAATAAAAATTTAATAAAAAGTTATTTATCAAATCAAAATCTTATGAATGATTGGGCGTATTCAATTAAAAGACAATCAACAATATTTGATTTACATATTCGACAATATTTTAAATATTTATTTTTAGAATATAATTCTTTAAAAGAATTACAAGAAAATTTTGAAAATAATAAAATTGAATATTTAAAAAAGAAAAAAAATTTAGAAGATGAAAAAGAAAAATTATATATTAAAAAAGATGTTAAAAAATGGGAATTAAAACCTGAAGATGCTAATGTTGATGTTAATAATAAACAACTTTGTTTTGAAAAAATGCTTCCTAAAAAAACAAAAGAATTAAATGATAAAATGAAATTAACTTGCTATTATGGAAATTATTTTGAATCGGAATTTGAAAGAATTAGAAATCAAATGGAAGAAAATATAATTGCTATTTCTGATAAATTTTATAATCAATGTATAAAAGAACTTGGAGAACAAAAAGATATGTGGGAAAAATTTCATAATTTTGAAAATTTAGACATTCCTATATCAACTTCAATTAATGTTGATCAATCAAATAATATAAATAAATAAAATATATTTTTTTTTGATTTTCATTATTTTATTAATTTAAATTTATTTATTATTACTAATTAAAATATATTAGTGATAATTTTTATTATTAATTATTATTTTCTAATAATATCTAAATGTTATTAATTATATAATTTATTTTTAAATTTAAATATAATAAAAAATATTTATTTTAAATTTTATTAAAATAATTTTAAAAATATTTATTTGAAAATATGAATATTTATTTTATATTTTAAAATTATAATATTTGATATTTCATTTTATTAATTATTAAATATTTATATAAAATTTATTATAAATTTAATAAATTATCCACCTCTTAAATTTAAATATTATAAATGTTAACCAATTTTGATATTTTAACAAAAGTTTATTGTAAATTTTATATATGTCAAATTAATTCTAGTGTTTCATTTCCAACATATATTAAAGTTCAACAATTAGAAGAAAAATTAATAAATAGTTTTCAAGAAGAAAACAATGGAATAGAAATAAAAGATTTAATGGATATTGAAGATTCAAATAAAAATGTTATTACAAATGATTTTATAACAAATTCAAATAATGAAAAATATTTTCGTAAATTTTTTGCATATAATGGAAAAATATATTCTAAAGTAGAAATAATGGGATTAGTTGTTCAAAGTAAAACTATTTTACAAGGTGAAAGAGAAAGAAGAATTTTATATATAGATGATACCACAGGAGTAATACAATGTATATTATGGAAAAATAAAATGGAAAACATTTATTATAAAAGTGAAGGTGAAATAAACACAGGAACATTTATGAGAATTTTAGGACAAGTTGATTATTTTTCTGGAAAATTTGAAATAAATATTGAGAATTATCAAATTATTACTAATTATGAAATAGAAAAATTTTTTCATCAAACTTTGTATAAAAATCTGAAAGCTATTGAAAATTGTAAATTAGATAAAAATATTGATGAAGAAGATATTTTTATAAATGAAAAAAATAATAATAATTATGAAAAAGATAATAATGTTATAAAAGATTTTACAAATAGTTTATTAGCATTTTTTCAAAATTATAAAATTGAAGGAACTACAGATGATAAATTTGGATTCACAAAAATATCAGTTAAAAAATTAATTCAAAATTTACAAATTAATCAAATATTAAATGATTATTATGGAAATAAATCGAAAGAAGATTATTTAAAAATATTAAAAAATGTTTTTGAAAGTATTTTAAATCAAAATATGCTTGGAAAAATAATATATAAAAATGATAATAAAGTAAATTTTGAAGAAAGTGATGTTGAAATTAAAATTGATATTTCAAAATTAAAAAAAGAAATTGTTAATTTTATTGATAAAAAAACTAATGAAGATAGTTCAATAGGTGCTTCTTTTCAAGAAATTTGTAAATATATTAATCAAATTTATAATAATTTTTATACTAATGATTATTTAAAATTTATAATTAATCAATTAATTGAAATTGATAAATGTATAATGGGATTAACAAAAAATTCATATTCAACTATAAAATATTAATATTAAAGATAATTATATTACTAAAATGAACATAAAATTTATTTATTTTTTATTTCTATTAAATTTTGTTTTTTGTTTTGTAAATAAATATTAAAAAATTTGTATTTAAAAATTTTAAAAATAAATTTTTTGATAGGCATAAATTATAAATTAAATTTTTTTAATTTATATTAATTCTTTTTTTTTGTTTTCATCAATTTTTAATATTTATTCTTTAAGATTTTTAATTTTATTTTATTTAAATTTTTAATTTATAAATATTAAAAATTATTTAAAATTTTTATATATTATTATTTTCTATTCATCATTTTTTAATTTTCTTTTTTTATAATTATCTATTTTATTTTTTAATTTTCTTTTAGGAGATATATAATATTTATTCAAATAAAGAGTTTTTCCACCTAAAGCATTATTAAATATTCTAATAATTTCCATTGTGAATCTTGGGCCAATTTCTAATAAATTTATTTTATCTTCAGAATCTTCATTTTTATATTTTTCTTTAATTTCATTTAAAATTTGATAATTTCTAAAAAATATATTATTATTAATAACACTAAAGGATAAAATATGATCATAAAAAGGTCTTGTTTTTGGATGTCCTTTTGGGCTATTAAAAGCTTGAATAAGCATTTCCATTATTAATTTTAAATAAGGTTGTTTTTGAAAATTTTTATCAAAAGATAATAAAGGTCTTGAATATTTTATACAATTTCCCATTAATTTTATTTCATTTAATACATGAATATTAGTAATTTTAAATTTTATTAAAGGTCCTTCGGTAGATTTAAATAACCATAAAACTAATTCACGTTTTCTATGTTCAAAATATAAACAATATTTACATGAATGATTATAACAAATTTCAATTAATTGTTCTCTTGCAATATCTTTTTCAATTTTATATTCTTTTTTTGCATTAGGAATTAAACTTACTAAATCATTTATTAAATGACGTTCTTGATGACTTATTCCTCTTGATGCAATTATTAATGTACGTGTTTTATTTATCCAATTTAAATTATTATTATTTTGATTATTTTGAATAATAGGATTTTCTTCATCTTCATTTATATCTAAATTTTGAAATTCTTCATCTTTATAAAAATTGGTTTCTATATTATCTTCATTTTCTTTCCGATTTAATTTTTTATTTAATAAATTGTTTTTTTTATTATTTTTTTTATCATCCATAATAAAATTCAAATGATAAATAATAAATTATTTATATAAAAATAAATAATATATTTTTTAATTTTTAGTCGGAAAAACAAAAAATAATAAAATATATGTGTGATGGAAATGTAGTAATAAACTTTAATTTTAATAATGTTTCTAAAGATATAACTATTAATTTTAATGAAATAAACAATTTAGATGGAGTAAATGGATTTTTTTCACTAATTTCAAATAAACTTCAATATCAATTAACACCAAATCAATATGATATTAAAATTTATCATAATAAATTATTCATTAATATCATTGACATAAATCAATTATTTTATTTTATTTCATCGAACATTTTATTAAATCAATTAACTCAATTATTTATAAATGTAAAACCAAATTGTGATTTTTCAGAAAATTTTGAAGATGATATATTTCAAATGAATAAAATAAACTTAAAACCAATAAATAATAATAATAATAAAATAATTTGCTCAATTTGTCATACATCATCAATGGATAATCACTATATTCAAAGATTAGGAAAAATATATGGACCATTTAAATATTCAAATAAAAAATATTATGGTCATTTTTTATGTATTTTATGGTTACCAAATGTTTATATTAATAATGAAGGAAAATTAAAAAATGTAGAAACTGAAATTTATAGAGCAAATAAAGAAAAATGTAGCTATTGTAATATTAGAGGTGCAGGACTTGGATGTTTATTAATAACTGAAGGAAAATGTAAAAATACTTTTCATTATTTATGTGCTTTTGCAGCAGGATGTAATGTTAATAAAACAAGTTATGAATTATTATGTTATAAGCATAAAAATAAATATCAATTTCATGAATATTTAAATTATAAAAATAATAAAAAAATTATAGATAATAATTGTATAGAAAAAAAAAATTTTTTAATTTGTGATATTTGTCAAATGAATTGTATAGATAGATTTATTAATTGTATTAAATGTAAAAGAAATTATCATTGGGAATGTATTGGATATAATCCAAATAATAAAATTATAATAAATGATGATGATAATGATAATGAAGAAGAAAATTATATATGTCTAAATTGTTTATAATTTTAAATTAAATATATATAAATTAAAAAATTAATTAAAAAATTTATTTAAACTTGTCTTATTGATGGCATTTCTAATAAAGTTTTTTTATTCTTATTTTTATTTCTATTATTTTCTTCGATATTATTTTTAATTTTTGAATGAAAAAAATAACAAATAAATGAATATATTAATAAATTTATTAATAATAAAAATTTATTTATATTAGTATTATTATGCATTTTTAAACCTTTAGCATTTGTAAATGCTAATATATTAAATAAAAGTAAAATAATTGTTCCACTTAAAAAAATGAAATAAAAATAATTTAATAATTCATATGACATAACTCCCATATTTAAATTAATATTTCAAATTAAAAAAAATTATATTAAATAAATTTTTTAATTTTTCATTAATTTATTAATACAATTTTTAATAAAATTTTATTAAATTTGTTAATTAATCATAATTAATAATATATTATTTTAATATTTAAATAATTTTTTAAAACTTTTAAAAATATTAATAATATTTCAATTATTTTTTTTTCTTATATTTCCTTCAACAAGAATTTTATTTAATTTTTTGAATGGAATCTCAAAAAATATATAAAAAACCATTTGGAAAAATAAAACAACTAAACATATTTCTAAACCAAAAAATATAATATTAAATAATTCTAATTTTATTCTATTCTCAGATTGATAAAAAATATAGCAAGAAATAACATCCATTATTACAATAAATGTAAAATAAGGTCTAGAAACAATTCCCCAATATTCATGTCTAAAAAAATTAATAATAGGATTATCTCCATAAACAAAAGTTGCTTGGAATCCAATAAACATAAAAAATAATGCTATATCTATATCATATAAAAATATAATATTTAATAATTTATTTATAAAAAATTTTCTTAAATCTTCTTTTGAATATCTATTTATTGATATTGAAAAATCCAAAATAATTACAATTGATATAACCATTGATATAAAGATTATAAATATTTGAAAACATTTATTTTTTTTATTCAAAAACTTAGATATAAATTTTGGAATTATTAAAAAGGTTTTTTCAGTTTCTTTTGCTTTTAAACTATTTTGAATACAATAATTAACCATTCCAAATAAAATTCCAATTAAAAAACAAGGTAAATTATATATTGGATTAAATAAAATAAATCTTTTTTTAATATCTTGATAAAACATTAAAGGAAAAATTCCAGATTCTTCTTTATAAAATATAAGAAAAATAAATAATTTTAATATTTCTATGATTAAAATAATTAAAAAGATATATAAATCCATTCTTAAATTATGTTTATAGCTAAAAAATATAAAAATTGTTCCAAAAATAAAAAAAAATATTTCGTTAGTTACAATATTAAAAGGATTCAAATATAAAAATGTTTTATTTGAAAAAGAAGTAAATAAAAGCATTGTAGAAATGAATTTTAAATAATCAAATTTATCTTCAATTTCTTCTTTACAATATAACCATATTGGACTTTTTTCATATATAAGATATAAAGGGTTTATCATTGAAAATTTAAAGAAAAAAATTACTAAAATAAAAAATATATATCTATAAGCATATCTCAACATAAATTTTATAACAATAATATTATCTAATTTTAAATTATATTTTGTATATAAAGTAAAGTCACTAATTCTATAAGAATATTTTTCAAGTTGTTTTTCATCTACAATTTTTTTACTTTTATTATCTGAATTATCTTTATCTTTTTTATTATTTATATCATTATTATCTTTTTTTTTTTCTAAATTAAAACTTTCATTTTTTTTAATTTCTAATTCTATAGGGTCAATATAATTATCATCATCATCATCATTATCATCAAATTTTTTATCACTATCTTTTATTAAACCATCAATATTTTTATTTGAAATTCTCATTTCTTCATCTTTTAATTCAATTTTTGAATCTAAATAATTTATAAATTTAAAAGATAAAATATAACCAGAAATAGAAAACAATAATCTAATTCCAAATCTTCCTCCATAATAAACCAACGCAAAACTATATTTCATTATTAATAATTTAAATTTTTGTGTATTATAAATTTTTGCTGGCAAACAATAAATTTGATAAAAAGTTGATGTTATTATAACCAAAATCATTGTTACACCTTTTATACCATTTAATGCTATTAAACCTGATTCATTAGTTATAGTATTTTTTTCATTTGAATTAGAATTAAATATTAATTCATCAATGTTTTCAGTTAAATCAAAACATTGTTCTAATTTATACGTACAATCTATATCTTTTGAATTAACTAATCTTTTAAAAAAAAAATATGGTAATTGTTTGAAACAACTAAACATACAAAAAAATAAAATGAATATAATTGGTAATGTAGATAATAATTTTATTACTATTTTTGGCTCATTATATAGATCATATACTTTTGTATAATCTGCTTTATTAAAAATAGTAATTTTTGCATTTACTTTTTCGAAGATTTGCTCATATTCATTTTCTTTACATGCATTAGGAACACATAATCCTATTAAATATTCACCTTCTTCATTTTCTGGAGCCCCAAATTCTTTTACATTATTTTCCTTTATATGAATAATTAAATATGTTAAATCATCTTTTTTTATAATTTCATCTGAATCAGAATCTTCATCAATATAATTTAAACAATCTTGATAAGAACCTAAATCATTTTTGCTTTTAGATGATTTATCATATAAAATTTGAAAATAAGCCGACTCATTTTTAATATAATCAAATGCGTTTAAATAAGTTGTTTTACAATTATCAGATAAATGTATATCTGGGTCGTTTGCTGATGTATATATTATAAAATCAATAAAATTTACAAGCAATTTTTTAAGATTATCAATTTCTAAATCCGAACCATTCTTTTTTGATTTAGATAAAAAAGATTGAAATAAGGAATTATTTTTAAAATTATTATAAAAAATTTTATCTAATTTATAATCATTGTATATAAATTCTTTAGAATAATAAAAACAAAATAAAAAGATAAAAATTTTTATTTTTATTCCTTTCATATTTTTAATATATTAAGAATAATTAATTTTTAATTAATTTTATAAAATATATGGTTGAAGAATTAAAAAGTATTAATGAAAAAAAAATAAAAAATGAATACAACATCGAAATGTCAATAAAATTTTTTATTAAAATTAATAAAAATAAAAAAATTCAATGTATTTATATAAATAAATTAAATAAAATAATAATTTTATATAATAATAAATTATACGAATTTTTAATTAAAGAAAAAATTTTAAAAAAAAATAAACAAATACCTAAAAAAATTAAGATTGAATATATTTTTTCATCTAAAAATAAAAATATTTTAATAATTATTGATAATAATTTAAATATTTATACATTTGATTTTATAAATTTATATTTTTTTATTAATTTTAAATTTCAAAATTTTCCAAATAATAATCTATATATAAATGATAATGCATCATATTTAAT
>JAEEGK010029634.1_pt1 | contig 10897 bp, 11 predicted proteins | sample 8958771 | NCBI WGS metagenome assembly JAEEGK01 (sample SAMN16246547, study PRJNA631951) | gut metagenome | biome: gut microbiome; feature: rumen; material: SC-attached | host: Bos | place: Iran: Karaj | collected 2018-10 | reverse complement strand
AGCATTAGGAGGCTTTTTATGGATCTCCAATACTATCTCCAGCAGCTGGTAAATGGCATCTGTCTTGGCGGCATGTACGCCCTGATGTCGGTGGGCTACTCGCTGGTCTACAGTATCATGAGCTTCTCCAACTTCGCTCACGGCGGCGTCATCATGGTTGGCGCGTACGTGGGCTTTTTTGCACTGACGGCTCTGAAAGTCCCCTTCCTGGTGGCTTTTCTTCTGTGCGGTCTCGGCAGCGGACTGTTAGCCATCATCATTGAACGGCTGGTCTATTCTCCGCTGCGCAAGCGCCGTGCACCATCGCTGTATTTCATCATTTCTGCCATGGGCGCCTCGATCTTCCTGGAGAACTTCGTGATCGCGACGATCGACGGTACGCCGAGGAACTACCCCACGCTCTTTTCAAACAGCATCAGGATCGGGAGCATCTCTCTGGGCCTGGACAGCCTGCTGATGATCGTTGTCGCTGCCGTATCGCTGCTGGGCCTGATGATCATCATTCAGAAGACCAAAATCGGTCTGGCAATCCGGGCCTGCGCATACAACGAGAAGGCCGGCACCCTGATGGGCATCAATTCTTCGCTGGTCATTTTCGTTGTGTTCCTGATGGGTGGCGTGCTGGCCGGTTTTGCCGGCATGCTCTACGGGATGCGCTTTATCGTGAAGCCCACCATCGGTCAGGTCACGAACAAATCCTTTGTCGCGGCTGTGTTCGGCGGCCTGGGAAGTCTGCCTGGCGCCATCATCGGCTCGCTGCTTTTGGGCATTATGGAGATCTTCGTGGCGTCCATCAACTCCAGCCTTCGCGATCTGTTCGTATATGCGCTGCTGATCCTTGTTCTGATCATCAAACCGTCCGGTCTGATGGGCAGGTTCGTGGAAGACAAGGCGTAAGGAGAATCAGATATGAGCTGGTATTATATTGAAGGCATTCTGATCCAGTCATGCTATACGCTCCTGATCGTTCTGGGGCTCTCCATCTTGACGGGCTACACTGGCATGTTTTCCTTTGGCCATGCGGGCTTTGTGTGCATCGGCGCATACGTTTCCGTCCTTTGCACCATGGCCTTCGGCCTGCCTTACTTGCTGGCGCTTCTCATCGCGGGGCTGGTGGCCATGCTTTTCGGCGCGGCCCTCGGCAGGATCACGCTGGGACTGAAAGGAGACTATTTCTGTATCGCCACGCTGGGCGTGGGCGAGGCGATCCGGCTGATTTTCAATAACCTGAATATCAATTTTAATGTCGGCGGCCGGACCTTCGTGCTCGACGGCGCGAAAGGCATCGCGAGCATTCCGCTGCATACCACCTTCCCGGTCGCGCTGGTCATCGTAGTCGTTTTCCTCACCGCAACGGCCCTGCTGATGAATTCCAAGCATGGCCGCAGCATGCTGGCCGTCCGCGAGGATGAACTGGCCGCCCAGCTGACCGGCATCAACACCTTCCGTTCCAAGATGCTCGCCATGTGCATGTCCGCGCTCTATGCCGGCATCGCCGGCGGCATGCTGGCGCACTATTTCGGCTATCTGCAGCCCAAGATGTTCATGATGGTCAAATCGACCGAGTACACGATCATGGTCATCTTCGGCGGCATGGGATCGATCACGGGCTCCGTGCTCGGCACTGTGCTGCTGTGTGCACTGCCCGAGCTGCTGCGCGCGGTGGGTGACTGGCGTCTGGTCTTCTACGGCCTCGCCGTCATCATCATCATGATCGTGCGCCCGAAGGGCCTCATGGGTGGCAAGGAGATCACAGATCTCAAGGTGTTCAAAGCCATCGTCGGCCTGTTCAGAAAAAAGAAGAAGGATCCGCCGTCTGACGTTCCGGGTCCGGGAGAGGAGCTGCCGGTATGAAAGACATCACCTTTGCCCATCATGATCCGAATGTCGTGCTGGAGCTCTGGCACGTGACCAAACGCTTCGGCGGCCTGACCGCCGTGGGCGATGTCTCGTTCATGGTCAAAAAAGGCGAGATCTATGCGCTGATCGGCCCGAACGGCGCCGGCAAGACCACCATCTTCAATCTGATCACCGGCGTGTATGCGCTGACCGAAGGCCGCATTCTCTTCGGCGATACCGTGATCGGCCAGGGAGAGAACATCATCAAGGACGACATGCGCGAGACGGGGGTCAAGCCCTTCAAGAAAAAGCCCTACGAGATCATGTCCAAGGGCATCGCGCGGACCTTCCAGAACATCCGCCTTTTCAAGAGCGAGACGGTCTACAACAACGTGCTGACCGCCTGCCACGCGGAGGCGGACTACAACATCTTCCAGTCCCTGTGGCGCTTCTCCAAGGGCCCCAAGTGGCTGACCAAGTATTACTGGCAGGAGAAGAAGCTCCGCGAAAAGACGGAGGAGCTGCTCAAGATCATGGGCATCTGGCAGTACAGGGACATGATTGCCGTAAACCTGCCCTATGGGCAGCAGCGCAAGCTGGAGATCGCCCGGGCCCTGGCGACGGACCCCAAGCTGCTGCTTCTGGATGAGCCGGCGGCAGGCATGAACCCTGAGGAGACCATGGCCCTGATGAGCCTGATCCGGGAGATCCGCGACCGCTTCGACCTGACGGTCCTGATCATTGAGCACCACATGGATCTGGTCATGAATGTGTCCGACAGGATCTTCGTTCTGAACTTCGGCAAGCCGCTTGCCGAGGGCACCCCGGCTGAAGTGCAGCAGAACCCCGAAGTCATAGAGGCTTATCTCGGAAAGGAGGAAGATGCCCATGTCGATGCTTGAGATCCATGATCTGAACGTGTTTTACGGCGGCATCCATGCCTTGAAGGGCATTTCCCTCAACGTGGAAGAAGGGCAGATCGTTTCCATGATCGGTTCCAACGGCGCGGGAAAGTCCTCCATGATGAACGCCATCTCCGGCATCGTGAAGTATCAGTCCGGAGAGATCCTCTTCCGCGGGGAAAAACTGTCCACCCAGGCCAACAAGATCGTGAAGCAGGGGATCTGCCAGGTGCCGGAAGGGCGGCTGATCTTCGCCAATCTGACCACCTATGAGAATTTGATCCTCGGCGCCTACCTTCGCAGCGATAAAGCCGCTATCGCACGGGACCTGAAGCGCGTTTACGAGATCTTCCCTCGCCTGGAGGAACGCAAAAACCAGATCGCCGGTACGCTTTCCGGCGGAGAACAGCAGATGCTGGCCATGGGACGCGGCATTATGTCCGCCCCGGAGCTGATCATGCTGGACGAGCCTTCTTTGGGATTGGCGCCGCTGCTCGTCAACACGATCTTCGAGACCATTAAGGAGATCAAGGCCATGGGCAAGACGATCCTCCTGGTGGAGCAGAACGCATTAAAGGCACTTTCCGTGGCAGACAACGCTTACGTGCTCGAACAAGGCCGCATCACAATGAGTGGCCCGGGCAAAGAACTGTTAAAAGATCCGAAGATTGCCGAGGCCTATCTCGGTCACGCATCCAAGTAAAACCATTTCGGCAGGCGGCCCTCGGCCGCCTATTTTCCATATTCAACAACGGAGGAAATGCGCGATGGCAAAGACCGCACAGGATGTCATACGGTTCGTTCAAGAGCATGACATAAAAATGGTTGATTTTAAGATGGTCGATATTCACGGAAATTACCGCCATGTGACCATCCCCGCACAGAACTTTACGGAGGACACCATGATCGACGGTATCGGTTTCGATGCCTCGAACTATGGCTATGCCGTGGTCGAAAAGAGCGACATGGTCTTTATCCCCGACCCCGACACCATGCAGATCGATCCCTTCTGCGACGTGCCGACCCTCTCGATGACGGGCAACGCCATGATCATCGACTATCCGAAAAATCGCCCGCTGGCGCAGTATCCGCGCAATATCGTACTGGCTGCCGAGCGGTACATGCGGGACAGCGGGATCGCCGATACCATGCTGATCCTGCCGGAATTTGAGTTCTATCTTTTCGATGACGTCGCATGGAAGGTGGCGCCCAACGAGATCCGTATGCGGCTCGATGCTGAGCAGGCCTATTGGAACAGCGATGTTAACACGAAGGGCGTGATCGTTCCGAAGCAGGGCCATTACCACATCGCCAAGCCCCTGGACCGCACCTTTGAGTGCCGGAGCGAAATGTGTTTGCTGATGGAAGAGGCCGGGATCCCGATCAAGTATCATCATCCCGAGGTCGGCGGATCGGGACAGTTCGAGATCGAACCGAAACTGGCGCCCATGTCCAAGATGGCGGACGATACGATGATGATCAAGTACATCATTCAAAACACCGCCTTAAAGCATGGCAAGAGCGCGACCTTTATGCCCAAGCCCGTATACGGGGAAGCCGGCAGCGGCATGCATGTGCATATGCTGCTCGTAAAGGACGGGGAGCCGGTTTTCTCTGATGATAACGGCTACTCTCACCTGAGCAAAGAAGCCCACTGGTTCATGGGGGGTCTCTTAAAGCACATTGCTTCGCTCTGCGCTATCACAAATCCTTCCACCAATTCGTTCAAGCGGCTGGTCCCGGGGTATGAGGCGCCGGTCACGATCGGGTATGCCACCAGCAACCGCAGCGCAGTCATCCGCATTCCGGCCTACGCCAAGACGCCGATGATGCGTCGCTTTGAGATCCGCAACCCTGACGCCACCTGCAATCCGTACTTCTGCTATGCGGCGCTGCTGATGGCCGGTCTCGACGGTATCGAAAACAAGATCGATCCTCACGAAAACGGTTGGGGACCTTATGACGTCAATCTGTATATGCTGCCGGAAGAGGAGAAGGCAAAGCTTCATCATCTGCCGACTTCACTGGATCTGGCGCTGGATGCGCTGGAAGCCGATCATGCGTATCTGACCAAAGGAGGCGTGTTCCCCGAAACGCTGTTGAAAAACTTCATTGCCGCCAAACGCCGGGAATGCACGGAAATGGCTGCCATTCCGCATCCGGCCGAGTTTGAGCGGTACTATAATGTATAAGCGCTTTAATCGTAAAGCAAAAAGGCATACGGGCTCGATTTGAATTGGTTGTCAGTTCGCATACCGGAAAATCCCACAAAGGCGTGCAGTGTACTTTCTGCCGCTTTTGGTTCGGAAAGAATAATCAGGAAGGATGCAAAAAGACACAGTTTAATAAAGGAATTGGAGGGATCTCGCGAACAATCCGAAAACAAGTCGATTGATTCTTTTATGTGATCGAATGGTAGTGCTTGACAACATGATGACCACATTTTTATGCGCTTCCATATCTTTATGGCATTCATGGCATCGGTGGACTTCAGAAAAAGCTTGTTTCAGGGACTTTTTCGATAATCTCTATGTTTTTGGATGCGGTAAACATGTGCTCCTAAGCGGAAGGCCGTGGGTTCGAATCCCGCCGGGGAGGCCAAAGCAAGCGACCCCCAACTGGGGGTCGCTTGCTTTATAATAATCGAAGGGATTCGAACCGTGCCCGGTAGTGAATGGAGCGCCAGTGGCGCTCCAGAGCCGGGCACTGAGCGAGCCCGCAGGCGAGTGTGAGGATCCCGCCGGGGAGGCCTCAACAAACAGAAAGCTAAGTACTTTCTAGCTTTTTGTTTCCAATTCTCATATAAACACTTTGAATCAAATTCTTCACATGATATAATTAAATACATAGAAATATTGATTGAAAGAGACAAAGCCAATGAAACGAACGATAGTGTGTGCGCTGGCGACGCTGCTGATGCTGACAGGCTGTATACGGGAGGGGGACATGGGTATGTTTCCGCTGGATGGGGACGGCATGGAGCGCTTACCCTATCTTCAGATCGACCAGGACCAGGCCAGGCGGATGATGGAAACGGACGATGGTCACGTGATCGTGGACGTCCGTCGGCAGGATGAATACGACGCCGGCCATATCCCCGGGGCTATCTGCATCCCAAATGAAAGCATCGGTACAGAGCCGCCGAAAGAGCTGCCCGATCGGAACCAGGTCATTCTCATCTACTGCCGCAGCGGCAACCGCAGCAAGCAGGCGGCGGAGAAGCTGGGAAAGATGGGGTACTATAACGTCTACGAGTTCGGCGGGATCATCGACTGGAAGGGGGAGATCGTGAAAAGCGGCGCAAAGGCTACCCTTGTTTTCGACTCCTTTGACGGCGGCGGTCCGACATTCGAGATCGAGCTGGATCCGGATATCGTCACCTGTACCCGCGAAAAGGAGTATGCCGATTCAAATCATGAGGAGCTGGACGGCGCCGCGTTCCGGGTCACCTACACATTCACGGGCGTCACGCCGGGCGAGACGACGGTGACCGTAAAGGCACGGTCTCCCATCGCGGGAAATTTCGATTACAAGTATTCTGTCAGGGTCGATGAGGAACTGAACGTATCCATCGAGGAACGGGAGAACATCGACTGGGATGAGGCGGCGGATGCCGTTGAGCCGGTCCCGACCCTCGTCATCGCTGCCAACGGCAAAGTGTTCTACGCCCATCTCGAAGACAACCCTTCAGCCCAGGCGTTGATCGAAAAGCTCAGCAACGGTGCTGTCGAGGTCGAAATGCATGACTACGGTCATTTTGAGAAGGTGGGCCCGCTGCCGTGGGACCTGCCCCGAACCGATGAGACCATCACCACGGAGCCGGGAGACGTGATCCTCTACCAGGGAAACCAGATCACCGTCTATTACGATCAAAACACCTGGGATTTTACCCGGTTGGCAAGGATTGAGGACGTTACAAGGGAAGAGCTGCTTTCCGCGTTCGGAGAGGGAGACGTCAAGGTAATGCTCTGGATCGAATGGAGCGAATGAACAATGGAAGTCAAATGGGTGGATGGATTTGAGATCCGCGTGACCGTCGGCAGCGGTGGGGCCGTCATTTCGGCAAACAGAGAGGGGTTGCTTTCCCTGGCCAAGCACCTCGCAGCGCTTGCGGACGGCCAGCCGGGGGATCATATCCATTATGACGAGGATACCTCTCTGGAAGAAGGTTCGGCAGAGTTGATCGTTGAAAGAATCAGCTAAATCGGAGTTGATGAGGATGTTTATAAGGGAGAATGATCATGTGTTTGTTTTGTGATATCGCAGCGCATAAAGCGACCGCATATATAGTAAATGAGACAGAGAAGACCATATCTTTCCTTGATATAGACCCTGCGAACGAGGGACATATGCTCATCATCCCGAAGCTTCATGTAGATTCTATAACGGAGCTCCCGGATGATTATGTTCTTGAAATGACAGAAGCCGCGCGCCACGCAGTAAGATCTTTCAGGAAGATCTACAATACCGATGGTTATGGCATAATGCAAAACGGCGGCACTAACTGCGATTTTGGTCACTTCCACTTGCATGTTTTTCCGCGTCTTCCAAATGACGGATACGATTGGATCTATCCTCAGGGTGAAAAGGAGGTCTCGGAAGCAGTCGCAGAGAAACTCCGCGAAGCCTGGAACACCTGATTTCGAAGATAATTACATAAATTCCCGTTTGTCGATATATCACTAGATCGATATTTGCCTTATGGAGAGCAACTTTGAAGCTGCCTTCCTACTCAAAGGAGAAAGCATATGGATTTGAGCAACGTTTATTTCGTTATTGGAACATCGTACGCAGGCAAGTCAACAATCGTTAAGAACCTCGCAAAAAAGCACCACGGCATCGCGCTGGAAGAGAACTACCACGACGAGAAGCTTCCTGAATTGGATAGCAGGGATTTCCCAAATCTGACATATACCCGTGACCTTCAGGATTGGCATGAATTTATTCGAAGAACTCCGGATGAGTATGTGACGTGGATTGAGAACGTGCAAAAAGAATGCGAAATTGTCGAGCTTCAGATTCTTGAAGAATTGCTCAGCAAGCCGGAGTCGCATGACAGGAAGATATTCGTTGATACCAATATTGGCATCGAAACGCTCCATAAGATTTCTGATGCAGACCATGTATTGGTGATGCTGGCTGATCCTGAAATCGGGATTCAACGTTTCTTTGATCGGCCTGACCCGGAAAAACAATTTCTTTATCAGCTCATGTTAGAAGAACCGGACCCTCAGGCAGCTTTAGATAATTATCGAGAGATTCTTACGAGGATATGCTCAAGGGAAAGCTATGAGAGGCTGGAAAAATCCGGTTTCAAAGTGATTTATCGAGATGAAAACAGAACTCAGGAAGAAACGGTTCAACTTGCTGATGAATTATTGAAGATACCGAATTGATTTGGTACTGATAGCCGCAAAAACTCCGTTTATCGGGATTCCAGCTTGTCGAGATATCACGAAATCGAAATGAAGAAAAAGGAGGACGTCGTGAAAAGGGCAATCCGAATACTTTCGATACTGCTGGCGCTGATCGTCGCCGCAGCTGCCGGACTTCTGGTCAGGATGAAGATCCGGACCGACAGGATCCTGAACGACTATGCCTCGATCTATGATACCGAAAAATACAGAACGCCGGTATGCGCGGAGGGCGTGGAGGTGATCACCCAGGACGTGTCCTGCGGATACGCCTGCATCGAGATGTTTTCCGCCTGGAACGGAGGGGATCTGACGGAAGAGGATCTGTCTGCCGAATACGGCAAGGTCGTCACTTCGACCGGAGGCAGGTTCTGCGAGGAGATGAACAAGCGATTCCCGGAATATACCACGACCATTCACCGGTATATGACCAACACCGAGCTCATCGACGCTGCGTATGAAAACCTGTCAAACGGCATCCCGGTCCCCTTTGAGTGGGCGGCCAAATACGGCGACGTATGGACCCTCCACTATTCCCTGCTGACCGGAATGGATATCCTGAGCGACAGGGTCACGGTAGCCAATCCCTATGGATATAGGGAGGAAATAACGGTAGAGGAGTTCCTGCGGCGCACCAGCTTCGAAGCCTATGAGGGCATGCCGTTCTATCTCAAACTGGCGTTCGCAGCCGGCGTGTTCGAGAAAAACAACATATTTACCGTCCGATAAGGGAGCAGGATATTGGAACACAAAAAACGCTCCCTGGACGGGAGCGTTTTGGTTCGGAGACATCGGGGCGAGGAACGGATCAGATGTTCAGTAGTTCGCTATAGGCCTTCAGCGCGCCGTCCGTTTCGTGTGCCAGCACGCGCTTGGCCAGCACTTTGCCCAACTGCACGCCCTCCTGGTCGAAGCTGTTCACGTTCCAGCAGAAGCCCTGGAACATCACCTTGTTCTCAAAATGCGCCAGCAGCGCGCCAAGGGATTCCGGCGTAAGCTGTTCACCGATGATGATGCTGGAGGGACGACCGCCATCAAAGCTCTTGTTGGGATCATTGTCCTGCTTTCCGCAGGCAAAGGCCATGATCTGCGCGGCGACGTTGGCGCACAGCTTTTGCTGGCTGGTGCTGCCCTGGATGTCCGCGTCCATGCCCGCCTGGTTCCTGCGGAACCCGACAAACTGCAGCGGAACGACGTCCGTACCCTGATGTAGGAGCTGATAGAACGAATGCTGGCCGTTGGTGCCCGGTTCGCCGAAAATGACAGGTCCGGTGGGATAAGCGACTGGCTCGCCGAAGCGGTTGACGTGCTTGCCGTTGGACTCCATGTCGAGCTGCTGCAGGTGCGCAGGGAAGCGGCTGAGCGCTTGTGAATAGGGCAGCACGGCGGTGACCGGATAGCCCAGCACATTGCGCTCGTATACGCCGATCAGCGCGTCAAGCATAGAGGGATTCTTCAAAGGATCACTCTCTTTTGCCGTCAGATCCGCCGCATGGGCGCCGGCCAGGAAGCGTGCGAACACTTCGGGACCGAACGCCAGCGACAGCACCACGCCGCCGACGCAGGAAGTGGAGGAATAGCGCCCGCCAATGAAGTCGTCCATGAAAAACGCTGCCAAGTATTCATCGGATTTTGCCAGCGGTGAAGTCTCGCTGGTGACGGCGACCATGTGTTTGGAGGGGTCCAGCCCCGCGTCTCTCAGCGCGTTCTTGACAAAGGTTTCGTTGGTCAGCGTTTCCAGCGTGGTGCCGGACTTCGAGACCAGCACGAACAGGCTGTGGGGCAGATCGATAGATTTGAGCACGTTCGCCGCGTCGTCGGGGTCCACGTTGCTGATAAAACGGGCTTCGAGCCGGCATGCGCCGTTCTCCTTGGCCCAGTTTTCCAGCGCCAGATACATGGCGCGGGGGCCCAGGTCGCTTCCGCCGATGCCGATCTGCACGACGGTCGTGAACTTCTCACCGTCGGCGTTGGCGATCTCTCCCGCATGGACCTTTTGGGCAAACTCAGCCGCTTTTTTCTGCTCGCCGGCATAGAATGCGCGCTTGTCCACGCCGTCCACGACCACGGCATCTCCCAGCTGGCCTCTTGTCAGCTGGTGCAGCACCAGGCGCTTTTCACCGGTATTGATCATTTCGCCGTTGTACAGCGCGGCGTACTTCTCCTCCAGCTGCGCCTCCTGGGCAAGCTCCTTTAGGATGGAGAGCAGTTCGTCGTCTACGGCCTTCGCCGCGTAGTTGTAGGCAAGTCCGCAAGCCATCGGCACCGTGTACTTCGAGACACGCTGCGCACCGTTTTCGCCCGCCATCGCTTCCAGCAGGTTTACGCCGCCTTTTTTTGCTTTCAGCTTTTCATAAGCCTTCAGCGTATCGAGATTGTTCCAATGCAACATGTTTTCGTTTCCTCCATGAAAAGCTTTTTGATTGCGCGGTTTTTTCTCTGTCGGTACAAGTTTACCATTCCCGGGGCGATTTTTCAATCCCGCTGAAACTAAAATCGCTGTTCTCTTCACGAAAGAGTATTGAGTCATAGCGAAAATCCAGGAGCTTTCAGACAAAGAGCCAGTTGGATTTTTGTCCCGAGTATGGTATTGTATTCGTATCACCGGGCAAATCGATCCAAGCGGCGCTTTTTATGGTCCGGACGAAGAAGGAGGGACGTATGGAAATGACCTTTCGCGCTTTCATAAAGAAATACTGGCTGCAGGCGGCGGCTGTGCTCTGCAGCACGGCGGTTATCCTG
>JAEEGK010029633.1_pt1 | contig 10897 bp, 6 predicted proteins | sample 8958771 | NCBI WGS metagenome assembly JAEEGK01 (sample SAMN16246547, study PRJNA631951) | gut metagenome | biome: gut microbiome; feature: rumen; material: SC-attached | host: Bos | place: Iran: Karaj | collected 2018-10 | reverse complement strand
TTTTTTTGTCTTAAAAACGTGTTAGGATTTTGTCAGGATACAACCCGGCAATGCCATTAATTATAAACTGTTATTTGTGCATTTTGTGATATTTTAGGCTTCTTATAGGGCGTAGCCAACAGGTCCCCTACAAGCCAGTATTGACGAACGAAGTGAGGAACTAACTGAGCTTGTAGGGATTGTTGGCGAAAGCCCTATAAGAGGCATAAGTATAGAAATATTATAATGTCATTGCCGGATTATAGGAGTTTTTATGAACAAAAAACTAGACGGATTCATGCACGGCGTGAACCTTGGCGGCTGGCTTTCTCAGTGCAAGCCTTCAAAAGAGCATTACGACTCTTTTATTACAGAAGATGATATTAAGACGATAAAGTCTTGGGGGCTAGATCACGTAAGGCTTCCTGTTGATTACGAGCTTGTCCAGAATAAAGACGGCTCTTTCAAAGAAGACGGATTCGCGTACATCCAGAACGCTATCGACTGGTGCCGCTCTGCCGGGCTCAACCTGATTCTTGACCTTCACAAGACGGCCGGCTATTCCTTCTACGAGGGTGCGGGCGAGAAAGGCTTTTTTGACGACGAATCGTATCAGAATCTGTTCTATTCGCTGTGGGCGGAGTTTGCCGCGCGCTACGGACACTTCGAGGATATGGTTTGCTTTGAGCTTTTGAATGAAGTTACGAAAAAAGAATACAGCGCGGAATGGAACAGAATCGCCCGCACCTGTATTGAGTGCATAAGAAAATTCGCGCCAACAATCCGCATATTGGTTGGTAGTTACTGGAACAATCACGTAATGGCGGTGCGCGACTTGGAGATGCCGTATGACGAGAATATTGTGTATAACTTCCACTGCTACGAGCCGCTCATTTTCACGCATCAGGGTGCGCACTGGATTACGACAATGGACACCAGTTTCCGCATGCCGCTTCTTGTGTCTTGGAAAAAGTACGCAGAGTATACGGCGGCGAACGTAGACCAGGAAGGCGATACGTTCTCTAAATACGATGAGAATGCTGTTCCGGATGAAAGCTATTTCGAGAATCTTTTTGCGGACGCGATAAAAGTCGCCGAAGAGCGCAATGTGGAGCTTTATTGCGGTGAGTACGGCGTTATAGAGAACGCTGAGCCCGAAGAAGCCGTTAAGTGGTATAAGCTGATAAACGCAGTTTTCGAGAAACACTCAATAGGTCGCGCCGCGTGGTCATATAAGAAGATGAACTTCGGTATCGCGGACGAGCGCATGAACGATGTGAGGAAAGAGCTCCTTAAATTGTTGTAGTTTTGGGACGATTCGGGTACTGGGCAAGAAAAGTTTCGCAAACCATTGTTTACAACTTGGACATTGCGTAGATGGCAAGTTCCCTGTGTGGAAAGTATTGACGAACGAAGTGAGGAACCTACTTTCGCACACAGGGTGCCATCGAAAGCAATGTCCAAGTGTGCAAAAAGTGTTTTCGGGGTTTTAGGGCGCAGCCCTAGGAGAAGGGGTAGGCGGCAACCGTGTGCCGCCTAGGGGAATGCTTTCCCCTTTACGTGCGCCTTGAAACGCTCCGCTGGCAAGCCGCAGGGTCGCTGATTATGCCCTCAGAGCATAGCTCTGAGGAAGTTCGCTAACAACAGTCCACTGGACTGTTGTTCCCCTGCGCCTTGAAACGCTTCGCTGACAAGGCGCACGGTCGCTTACTTTTTCTCGTCCTCTTCTACGAGGACCATTTTCTTTGTTACCTGAACTTTCTCGTCGTAGCATGCGAACATCTTGTCCACGTCCGCTGCAGGAAGTTTCGGTGTAATCAAGCTTACGAGCGGCACGATTACAAGTCCGCCGACCATTGCGACTGCACCGCAGTTAATCGGTGACTGGATAAAGCGCAGTGCAGGGAACATATTCACGACTGTAAGACAAACACCCCAAATGAAGTTTGCCCAAACAGCGGCTTTCGTAACTTTCTTTGAGAAAAGTCCGTAAAGGAACGGAGCCAGGAACGAGCCCGCAAGAGCACCCCAAGAGTAACCCATGAGCTGTGCGATAAAATCCGGTGGATTAAGTGCCATAATAACTGAAAGAACGATGAAGAACACGATGAAAATGCGCATTACCAAAACGGTTTTCTTTTCATCTGTCTTTTTCATGCATGTAATCTTGAGCATATCGAGCGTGAGCGTTGAGCTTGACGTAAGAACAAGCGAAGAAAGCGTTGACATTGAAGCCGAAAGAACAAGAACAACGACTACGCCGATAAGGATATCCGGGAGTGTTGAAAGCATCTGCGGAACAATGCTGTCGTAGATAATTCCGTTCGCTCCGTGAATAGCCGGGGAATCGAAAAGACGGGCAAAACCGCCGAGGAAGTAACAGCCACCAGCGATAATTACCGCGAATACTGTGGAAACAATCGTTCCTGTCTTAACAGCTTTTTCTGACTTGATGGAGTAGAACTTTCCGACCATCTGCGGCAAGCCCCAAGTTCCAAGAGAAGTAAGGATGATAACGCCGAGCAGGTTGAGCGGATCCGGTCCGAAGAACGATGCGAACTGGCCTGACATTCCCTGCAAGGCCGGGGTTGTAACTGATGCATCCGGGGCAACTTGCGAAAGTTTGTTGATTGCGCTTAAGAAACCGCCCTGTCCGCTTATTACGGCCGCGATTACGGCGATAATTCCGCCAATCATGATAAGACCCTGGATGAAGTCGTTGATCGCCGTCGCCATGTATCCGCCAAGGATAACGTAAACAGCGGTGAGCGCCGCCATTCCGATTACGCAAGCAACATAAGGAATGTCGAACGCAAGACTGAAAAGTGTTGAAAGACCTTTGTAAAGTGAAGCTGTATAAGGAATAAGGAATATGAATGCGACGGCGGCTGCTGCAATGCGTAGTGCCTGGCTCTGGTAGCGTTTTCCAAAGAAATCCGGCATTGTCTTTGCGTCAAGGTGATGAGTCATAACGCGTGTGCGGCGACCCATTACAACCCAGGCAAGCAGCGAACCGAGGAAAGCGTTTCCAAGTCCGATCCATGTAGACGATATACCGTACTTCCAGCCGAACTGTCCTGCGTAGCCAATGAAAACTACAGCAGAAAAATACGAAGTACCGTAAGCGAAGGCTGTGAGCCACGGACCTACGTTTCTTCCGCCAAGTACGAAGCCGTTAATGTCTTTTGCCTGTCTGCGGGAGTAAATACCGACCGCGAGCATAATGCCAAAGAAGATAACGAGCATTAACAATTTGATAATCATACGTTCCTCCAAAAAAAAAAGCCGTCGCATGGTGAGCGGAGGCCTGTCAATCCAGTATGGTTAAGCGTTCAGTTTTTGGAAACTGAGCCACAACAAGCCGTAGCAAGAGAATAATAGTAATAATAATAGTAATAACGGTTGCGTGACATTTGATTTCCTTTGCTGAATCTTCTTAAGTAATACTAAAGATTTGAAGCCGGACTGTCAAGAGGTTTCTGTGTATAGAAATTTAGCACGTAGCTATTTCAGTTTTCCGGTCTTGCGCACTTTGCTAACGCGCATTCCGTCGCTTTGCGACGGAACTAAAGGTGCTCCAGCCCGGCGTTTAGTTGCATGACACTGTTGCGGTTATGCCTCGGATGCGGCAGCGTCTTTTATCTCTTTCTTATTCTGGTACATCGCATCGTCGGCGCGCTTAATCGTGTCTTCGAACGACTTGTCAGTAGGCTCAAAGACCGCCATTCCAATAGCGAACGAAACCCCGAATTTTGTCTTTTCGGCGGCATTTTTTGCCGTTTCAATAAGCTTGTCGCGAATACGTAAATCATGGAACGAAAGGATAACCGCGAACTCATCGCCGCCGATGCGGTAAACCGGGCTGTGCTTGTATATGCCGCAAACGACGTCGCTAACGTTCTTAAGAAGCTCGTCGCCGGCGGAATGACCCATCTGGTCGTTTGTCTCTTTAAGCCAGTTAACGTCAACCATAACGATTCCCGCTTCTTTTTTCTCGCTGGATTCAAGCCTTTTCTGAAGCTGCTCCAAATCGATGTCGTAAGCCATTCTGTTCCGAACGCCTGTAAGCGAATCCTGGCTCGCAAGTCTGAGCGCGTCCGTCATCATCTGCTCCATCCGTACTTCTGCGTCTATAGACCTGTGGCATAATATATAGCGGTGCGCGCCTTCCGACGCGGATGTGTCTTTTATCAGCTTTGATTGAACGTATTTAGGCTGTTCGTTGATTATAACGCGGTAGTTCATTACGAGCGAGTCGTTTGCTTCCATGTGCTTTATTACGTTCTGTTTCTCGATTGACGAAAGATACCGTATTTTGTCGTCCGGGTGGACATCATGCTCTGCGAATTCTCTTATTCTGCCGTTGAGAGAATCAATTTTAAGCAATGTGCCGGCATTCTCGCTGAAATCTTCTTTTACTATCACGGTTTTTATAGTGTCAGCGTCAAAATCGGCAATTGCAAGACTTTCATATTCATCTATGAGCGCGTCTATTATCGATTTTTGCAATGCGCTGTGCGAATCTTTGTTCGACATTGTTTTTATTTCTGCGAGCTTGCTTCTTATGTTTTTGCATCCAAGAAAGAAACCGGCGGCAGAACAAATCGTTGTGTTTATTATATCTTCCAGCGCGATGTTCGGTATTTTATAGATAAGTGTTCCTACAACAGTTACTATGTACAGCAAAGCTATGTCCAGAAGCAGAATTGGAACAGGAACGGTGAGCAGCATAGGGAAAAGCGCGAAATAAACGGGAATGAACACAGCCAGGTTAACGGCAGTGGAAAAGTCGAGCCACAGAAGAAGCCCGCCGAATATGAGTAGCGTTATCTGCGAAAACCAAAAAGAAGCTTTTATGTGTTTTTGAATTACAGTTGTAAAAAGAACAAGACAAAGAGCCATGTATGCAGTGTAGACAATGCCGAAAGGTGTTAAGTCGCGTACATGCGCCATATCTGGGGTTTCTGGCAGAATTCGGGTGAACAAGATAATGGTAGCGAAAACAGTTGTCATTACTTTGTAAAAGACTGTTACGAAATCGACTGTGTACTGATGGATGTCTTTCCTATAGACGCGGAAAAAACCGGGATCTTGGCCTGCATAAAACCAATAAGAAACTCTCTGTGCGAAACTCATCACTTAAGAATTATATCACAAAATGGATAAAATGCAAATATTGGAACAAAATTTGATTTGAGTGAACGGATGGATAAGCAGAAATTATGTTTTTTTGTTGTACTTGACATAAAACCGATTTATTTGAAATATTTTCGGAACAAGGGAATTTTTTTAAGGGAGAAACGATGAATATTTTTTTTGATGAAAAAAGCCGTGCTTTCCGGCTTGATACGCCGTCATCAAGCTATGTGATGGCTGTCACCGACAAAGAAGGTTTTCTTGGGCATGTGTACTATGGCAAAAAAATAAACGATTCGGATATCAGCTACTTTTTAAGAGCGGATGATTATCCGTATACGCCGGAAAAAATGGACAGAGAGCGCGTTCCGTTCATGGGCGGCTTCCCGTTCGAGTTTCCGGGGCACGGCTGCGGCGATTTCCGCGCGTCTTGCATTGAAGTGCGCACATCTGGCGGACACACGGCGGTGAATCCGGTTTATGTTTCACACAGGATTATGCCGGGAAAACCCGAGCTTGATGGAATGCCTGTTCGTTCTGGGATTCCTGCCGTATTTGCGTCAGAAAAAGAATGCTCCACGCTTGAGGTTGTTCTTGCGGACGCTGTTACGGCCGTTGAAATCCGTCTTTTCTATACAGTTTTCAATAATCTTGATGTAATAGTAAAAAGCGCGTGTGTCCGTAACACTGGAAATGCACCGATTTATCTTACGAAGTTCCTTTCTTCCGCGCTAACGTTTGAAAACGAGCCTGCGCTTGATGTCCTTACGCTTCATGGCGCATGGGCGCGGGAACGAAATATACAGCGGCGTTCTGTGGCGTACGGATCCTACAAGATAGAGTCGCGCCGTGGCGAAACAAGCCATCAGGTGAATCCGTTCATGGCGATTATGGAGCGCACCGCAGACCAAAAACAAGGTAGCGTTTACGGTGTAAGTCTTGTTTACTCCGGTAACTTCGAGATGGAAGCAGAGCTTGACAGCAGCGACACGGTGCGCGTTACAGCGGGCATAGGAGCCGACAACTTCTGCTGGAAGCTTGAAGGCGGTGCAAGTTTTTCCGCGCCTGAAGCTGTGCTTGTTTATTCGGCGGATGGCATAGGCGGAATGAGCCGCACTTACCACGACCTTTTCAGAAACAACCTGATACGGAGCAAATACAAGTTTCAGGACAGGCCTGTTCTTCTTAACAGCTGGGAAGCAGCGTACTTCGACTTTGATACGGAAAAGCTTCTCGGCATAGCAAAAGAAGCCGCCGCTAGGGGAGTGGAGCTTTTTGTACTTGATGACGGCTGGTTCGGCAAGCGCGATGATGACAGCACATCGCTCGGTGACTGGTTCGTGAACGAGAAAAAGCTTCCCGGCGGACTTGTGCGGCTTTCTGATGAAGTTCACAAGATGGGGCTTAAATTCGGCGTATGGTTCGAGCCGGAGATGGTTTCTCCTGATTCAGATTTGTACCGCGCGCACCCCGACTGGGCTATTTCTGTTCCGGGACGGAACCGCTCGCTTTCACGCAATCAGCTTGTCCTTGACTACAGCCGCCCCGAAGTGTGCGACTATGTTTATTCATTGATTTCAACCGTCATTCGTGACGCTAAGATAGACTACGTTAAATGGGATATGAACCGTGCTTTGTGCGAGGTAGGAAGCGCCGCGCTTCCGGCTGACAGGCAGGGCGAAGTTCTTCACCGCTATGTTCTTGGCATGTATTCACTTCAGGGGCGGCTTGTAACTGACTTCCCTGATTTGCTTTTGGAAAACTGCTCTGCCGGGGGTGCGCGCTTTGATCCCGCTATGATTTACTTCAGCCCGCAGATTTGGTGCTCCGACGACACCGACGCTATAGAGCGCCTTGCCGTTCAGGAAGGGACCGCCATCGTTTACCCGCTTTCGTGTATGGGCGCGCACGTCTCCGTTTGCCCGAACCACGTTACGCGGCGGTCTACGCCTTTTTCGACGCGTGCTATGGTCGCCCTCGCTGGAACATTCGGCTACGAGCTTGATATAACGAAGCTTTCCGACGAGGACAAGGAAGCCGTACCGCACCAGATTAAGCTTTACCATAAGTTTGGTTCGCTCATGCGCGAGGGCGACTACTACAGGCTTTTGTCTTATAACGAGAACCGCCGCTGGGACAGCTGGCAGGTTGTGTCTAAGGACAAGAAAACATCGCTTGTCACGGTTATCCAGGTGATTACGGAGCCGTCGCGCAGAAGCCGCCGTCTCTGCTTTCAAGGGCTTAACCCGGATGCGCGCTACAAAGTTGAGGTTGTGCGCATGTCCGAAGCAGAAGTAAAAGACGGACTTAAGGACGGAGCCGCCGCAGACGCAGCGTATTTGGAAGGCAGGACGTTCAGCGGAAGCTCGCTGATGAACGCGGGTATCCTTGTTCACCGCACGCCTGGCGATTTTGTCGGTACAATGTACTACCTTACAGCCGAGTAACGTTGGTGCCGCATTGCTTAGTAAAACGCAAACTGCATTTAATGTGGTTTGCGTTTTTTTTATGAAATGGACTTTTTTAAGTTTTCAGGTTAAAAAAATTAAACAAATTTAACAAAAAACGTTTAAAATCGGTTGACGGAATGAAAAACAAGGACTACACTTTTAATAAACAACGGAGAGAGCGCTCAGGGGTGAGAATTCCAGGCTGCTTCCGTCAAAACATAAGATAAACTAGGATATTTTAATGAAAAAGGTGACAATAGAGACTGTTGCTAAGAAGGTCGGAGTTTCTGCCGCGACCGTTTCTTATGCGCTGTCCGGTAAAAAAAAGATAAGCCCGGAGGTTAAGGACAAAATCTTCCAGGTTATAAAGGAGCTTGACTACAGGCCTAACGTGACCGCTAGAAACCTTGCAAGCAGCAAGACTTGGACGGTTGGGCTGTATGCGTCTCCTACGCAGAACATCCGTGAGGACTACTTTTTTAACAACATTCTTGCAGGTGTTCTTGACGTTCTGCATGATAAGAAATATCAGCTGATGCTTTATGCTGACTACCTTGATGAGAACGGAGGCTCCAATCCGGATTTCAGCCTTACGCAGCCAATAGACGGCGCTCTCATAATGAACCCAAGGGTCGATGACGCTTACATTGAGCACGTTAAGGAGCGGAAGATACCTTATGTAATCATCGGTACGCCGGAAGATGATCCTGGCGAGACGTACTTCGTGGATTCCGATATTGCGGCAGGTTATTATGCAGCTGTGAACTATCTTATTTCTAAAGGACATAAGAAGATAATTCTGATGAACGGACTTGCCGAGTATGCTCAGAGTGAGAACAGAAAAGTCGGCTACAAGCAGGCTTTCCTTGACAACGGTCTTGAGTACGATAGAAGCTATATCGTTAACGTGCCAATGATTGAGGAAGAAGGTTACCGCGCATTTAACGACATACTTAAGAAAAAGACGGATGCAACGGCTGTCGTAACTTTCAACGACACGATTGCTGTTGGTGTGCTCCGAGCGCTCCGTGAGCAGAAAATCAATGTACCGCATAAAATGGCTGTCGTAAGTGCCGGTAATACAATGATTACCAGAGTTCATAACCCGACAATAACAAGCATCGACATGGACGCGTATGCGCTCGGTTCAAAAGCCGCGGAGCTTCTTGTCGATGTAATAGAAAAACGCAGAATGCAGCCTTCTCATGAGATAATCCAGACACATCTTGAGGAGCGCGAGAGTAGCTGATAAACCGCTTCATTCGCGGTGCTCACTCCGCAGTTTCGTCAGCCAGCAAAAAAATAGGGAAAAACACTTAAATTTTCCTTGACAAATGATAAAAAGTGGGTTTATGATTTGGTTAAACGGTTAAACAAAATTATAAATACTTTTGTTTTTAACGGTTATATAAATGACATGTGCTGAACTGTGCCGTTCTGTGCGTGTCGTTCATAATTTATTTCAAATGAGAGTCCAACAAGGGAGACTTTCAAGGAGGATTAAATGAAAAAAATTGTATTGGTTCTGTGCGTAATCCTTATGCTCGTTCCAGCAGTTTGGGCAGGCGGAAGAAAAGATTCGGCCTCTAGTGTCAAGACAGTTACAATCTGGGACTTCAAGTGTGGTTCTGGCGCTTCTAAGGAAGCTATGGCGCAGATTGACGCTCTTATAGAGAAAAACAACCCGGATATCAAAATTAACCACGTAGCTCAGCCGGATGGCGAAAACTACTATCAGCTCGTTCGTGCTGCTGTTCAGGCTGGTGAAGGTCCGGATATCATCATGTTCCATGGTGGTGTTCAGGCTTATGAATTCGATGATTTTACACTTCCTCTCGACAAATACATCGCTTCTTGGAGAAGTGAAATTGCTGAGGATAACTGGGCATTCTGTTCAGAGGGCGGAGACGGTTCAAAGCCAGTTCACATGGTTCCTCTTACAACACAGGGCTTCGGTATCTACACAAACAAGGCTCTTCTTAAGAAAGCCGGTATCGATCCAGAAAAAGTTCCTGCAACGGCAGAAGAATTCATCGCTAACTGTAAGGCTCTCAAAGCTGCTGGAATCGCTCCTATCGTAGGCGGTTTCTCTGGTGGTCCTTACACAGTAGACTTCCTTTTCCGCTGCTTCATTGCAAACATCTATGGCGACAAGGTTGCTGACCTTGCAAAGAACGTTGACTTCGTTGGCAACGCTCAGTTCAAAGAAGCTTGCGAAATTATGAAAGAACTTATGTCAAACTACATCGATGACGAAGCTACATCAACAGTTTACTTTACAGACGCTGGCGACAACTTCGCAGCTGGAAAGGGTGCTATGTTCATCGGTCTTCTTTCTGACGTAAACAACTGGAAGACATTCTGTGACGCTCTTGGAAAGGACAACGTAGGTTACTATCCAACAGTTAACTTCACGAACGCTTCTAACAAGAACATTCAGGTTCTTCAGCCATGCGGAATCGGTTACTCAATCATGTCATGGTCAAAAAATCCTGATGCAGCCGCTAAAGTTCTTCAGGCTTACGGTTCTGGCGAAGGCCCTGGAATCTTCATGGGTGTAACAGGTGCTCTCGGTGTTAACAAGAAAGCTGACATCAACAGCCTTGGTTATCCTATCGTTGGCGAGATTCTTGCTAGAAACTCTGCTCTCGACGTTACGAACATCCTTACAAACGAAGATGCTACCAGCAACTTCGACAGATACTGTACAGAAGCTTTCGTAACAGGCGAAATCACAATTGACGAGTTCATCGCAAAGTGCCAGACAATGCTTGTGAACGCAAGAGAAGCAAGATAATCTGATGATATGATGGATGTCCGGTATTGTGCCTCCGGGCATCCATTTTTTTAGCAAAGGGTGCATTCTGAATCAGGAAATAAGATGAAAAGAAGACTTTCTAAAAAAAATACAGAATCATTTGAGCCGTATGTGCTTATCGCTCCGTTGCTCATACTCCTTGCCGTGTTTATTTTGTATCCGGTAATTGCAAATATAGTAATGAGTTTCTTTAAATGGAACGGAATTAAAAAACCGCAGTTCATAGGTTTTGAAAACTATGCAGAAATGTTCAAGGATGAAAAATTCTGGGGTTCTATCAAAAACACCGGCATTCTGCTTTTATATATCCCGCTTGGAGTTGTGCTTCCTCTTATAGTCTCCGCCGTTCTTCGCGAAGGACTTAAGGGATGGTCGTTCTTCCGCGCCGCGCTTTATCTTCCAAATATTCTTGGTTACGTAATTATGGGATCAATCTGCAACATCGTGTTCAGAAAAACAGGTCCAATAAATAATATTTTAACTGCTGTCGGGCTGGACGGTCTCGCGAAAGACT
>JAEEGK010029632.1_pt1 | contig 10897 bp, 10 predicted proteins | sample 8958771 | NCBI WGS metagenome assembly JAEEGK01 (sample SAMN16246547, study PRJNA631951) | gut metagenome | biome: gut microbiome; feature: rumen; material: SC-attached | host: Bos | place: Iran: Karaj | collected 2018-10 | reverse complement strand
ATATATAACTCAATAAAATTATTAAATAAAAATTACAATTATTTTAGTAAAATAAAAAATAAATATAAAAATAAATATAAAATTAAAATAAATATTGAATTAATATAATATTACTAAATTTAATTAAATTATAAAGAACAAAAAATATTTAATTATAATATTTCTTTTATAAAATTCAACTTAAATTTTTTTTGAAAAAATCTTATTTTAAAATTGACTATAATATGGTTATAAAAATGGATAATATTATTAGAATCTACATATAAATATCACAAAAATGCTTTTATTTTTTTTAATTTAATTTATTAATGAAAAAACAAAAAAAATTTTTACTCATTTATTCCATATTTTAAATATTCTTTATTTATTAAATGACAAGTTTGTTCTAATCCTTCAAGCATTTTTCCTAAGTCATAATTTAATTCATCTAAAACATCATGATGTTCAATTTTTTTTTGGAAATTTACAATATTTTCAATTCTATTAATTTTTGCATATACATAATTATTAACAACCATATCGGCTAATTCACTTTCAATTTCATCAATAGATACACTTGTCATTTCTGAAATTCTTTTCAAATGAATTTTTGAAAAAAATTTAGAATAAATTAATAAATCATGTTGAATCCAATATTTTCTAAATAATTTTAATAATTCTTTATCATCTTCAAAAACTTTACATTTAATATAATTTCCAAATAAATTATCATTTATTATTACTATATCATCACTTAAATGAGTTTTTACAATATATAAAATTATTTTATTTGCATCTAATTCTTTTTTATAATTTAATTGAAGTTCATAATACATATTTTTCGTCTCTAATTCAGGTGGACATATAGATAAATATAAAACATAATTTTGAAATAATTCATATAAATTATTGTCTTTTTTAGCATTTATATAATTTTCAATTACTTTAGTTTTCATTTCCATTTTATCCTTTTCAATTTTATCTAATTTATCATTTATTTCTTTAATAAAATCATATAAAATTTTATAACATTTTGAAACATCTAAATATTTCTTTTCATGAATATAATATCTTATCATTAAGTTATAAAATCTAATTTTAAGTAATTCAAATGTTTCATCATTTAAATGATTTTTATGAATTTTATTACTTACTATAAGAGTTCTAATAAAATCACCTTTTAAAATTAAAGTTTCCATTTGAAATAAAATATAATCAACTTTATAATCTCTTTCTAAAGAACCAAAAGCTTCAATTTGAACATCTTGTATTAATTTAGCTGCATCATCTAAATTATTATTTTTAGTATGAATTTCTGCCATTTTTCTTATTGCTTGACTATATTCTAATTCAACAAATATTTTTCCTTCTGTTACTTTTATTATTACATCTAATAATCTTTTTAATTTTTCTTCTTCTTTTAAATTTGGAATTATCTCATTATTACAATATTTTATCATTGCTGATATTGATTCTCTGCTTTGATTTCTTCTTTGAGTTAAATATTCAATTAATTTTAAAAAATTTTCAAAATCATTTCTTTCATATATTGTTGATAATATTTTTACTGAAATTTTTCTGTTTTGTTCATATTCATTATCTAATCTTGTTTTTTTTTCTTCATCAAGTAATTTTTTTAATTCTACATCTTTTAATAATTCTTCTGATAATAGTGATGACATTTTTTTAAATACAATTAAAATTCATTCATATAAGAAATAAAATCAATTATTATTCAATTATAAGATTTATTTAAAAAATATATTAAAATTATTTAGAAAATTAAAATTAAAAGTATAATTATTAAAATATAAAAAAATATAGAAAATTAAATAATGGATATTGATAATAATACATCTATATTTTTAAATCAAAATCAATTCAATTTATCTTTTATTTATTCTTTTTTTCAAACTTTTATTTTAATATTTATTTCAGAATTAGGGGGTGATAATTTTTTTCTATTAATTGATTACAAAAAAAAGATAAATAAATTTATAATACTATTTAGTTCATTAATTGGAGAATTAATATTTCTATTAATAAATATTTTAATAGGTTATTCTTTGAATTTATTGATATATAAAAATATAATTGATTACCTAGCAATAATATTTTTAATTATTTATTCATTTTTTTTATTATTTAATATATATTTAGAAGGAAAAAACTTTTCTGAAATTACACAAACAGAAAATGAAAAAATAATTATATTACCTCTTAAAATATCAAATATTCCAAATAATAATTTAATAAATACAAATAAAACAAATAAATCATTATCAACAATCCCTGAAATTAATGAAGATAGTAATATTGATGAAAATACTTTAAATACTCCTTTATTAGAAAATTTTCCAAATAAACTTTATTTTCAAAATGAAAACAATCAAATTGAAAATTCATTGAAAAATTATGAATCACAAATTCCAACTAATGAACAATTAAATGAAGATTCAACTTTCAAATTATTATGTATTATTTTATATAAAATTATTTTTTCAGAATTAGGTGAAAAAGTACAAGTTTGTAATATTATTTTATCTGCAACATTTAATATTAAAGGAGTTTTTTTAGGAAGTTTATTGGCATTAATTTCTACTTGTTTTATTGGAGTTTTTGTTAATAATAAATTTATTTTAGAATTTATTAATCAAAGATTATTTAAATTTATTTCTGCAATTATTATTCTTATTTATGGAATTGAAATTTCTTTATTTATATAAAAAAATTAATTGATTATTTAAATTAATAATTATTACAAAATTTTTTAATTATAAAAAAAACGACTTTTTAAATGAGAATTTTAATTATAATTTTTATTATATTTATTTATAAATATAATTAAAAAATATTTATAAAAATACTATTATTGATAATATATAAAGGATATTGATTATTAATATTTTATTTATAATCATTAGATTTATTAAAATTTTTTTTGATATATATTTTAAATTTTTCTTAAAATAATCTTTTTTTAATCCTTAATTTGACTAGGAGATAACCTTATATACTCCTCATTATATTTAATTTTAATATTTTCTATTTATAATTTAAATTTATCGAAATCTATTTTCATTTTAGAACTATTTCTTAATTAATAGATTTAGATATAAATTTCATATTTTTAATAATAATATATTTCTGTCTATTCCAATTAATTTATTATTCTATCATAAATTTAAAAAAAATTCATTTGCTTTTTTTCTTTATAAAATTAATTGATATTTAAATATGATAATTCCAATTTATTTATAACAAAACTTTTTTATCAATAAAAATAAAGTATTATAAAATTATCAATATATTTATCATTTTTATTTCCATTTATAAAAATTTTATTAATCTTTTTTATAATAATAAATATTTCAAAATATTTTCATTTCATTAATAATATATTTAAAAAAAAGCAAATATTCCTATCAAAATCATTTAATTTACTTCTAAATTCATTTAATCTAAAAAATTATAATTAAATCGTAAAAATATTATTCAATTAAAATACTTTAATTTTTTTAATTATTATAAAAATATAATTATTTACCATTTATGAACTTGAAATTTTAATTTAATAAAATTAACTTTTTCAATATCTTCTTCATAAATAGTAATATCTTTAGCTTTATGAATTGTATAACTTTTACCATTAATATTTATCTTTAAATCAGAAGGAATTTCTATAAATTGAAAATCTTTTATTTCTTCCCCAAAAGGTTCAATTTTTTTTTCGTTTTCTAAGTATTTAATTCCATAATAATTATAAAAACATCTATAAAAAGCAATAGTTTTTCCTTTAATGGTACATTTACATTTTCTACATTTCACTAAAAATTGCTCTTTAACTGCATCATATTCTTCTTTTTCAATAGGAATTGCAATAACTGGTTGGTTACATAAATCACACTTTTCATTATCACATTTTCCAAATATATTTAATCCAGGCATAACTCCCAAATATTCTGGTATTGATGAATCTTGTTCTGCTATCAAATTTATAATTTTGTCTTTTGTTATATCACCAAATATAATAGCTTCATTTCCTTTAGTATTTTTTATCTTAATTTCATCACCATCTGATAGTTGTATATCACCTTTTATTATTTTATCTTTTTTTATATCAATTATTTGAGCTCCATTTTCAGGAATTTTTATTAATGTTTTTTTTTTTATTATTTCTAATAATTCTTTCTCATTTATTCCTTTTGCTTTAATTTGAATCTCAGTCTTGTTTCCTTTTTCATCAACGACTTTAATATTAATCATTATTATTATATATATTTTTAATTTGATTATTTTATATCAAATACAAAAATAGGTATTTTTGTATTTTAAATTATATAACTTTTAAAAATTAAAAATATATTTTTATTAATTAAAACAAATGTTTAATAAAAAAAAAAATTTTGAAAAAGAATTAAAAGATAAATTAGAACTTAAATCAAGTGGACATACATCCGATGAAACGGTTTTATTAAAAGCATTTAAATATTTTGACTTAGATAATAGTGGAATATGTACAGAAAAAGAATTTATACAAACAATAATGAAAATAGGAATAACTGGATATAATGAAAATGATTTAATAGAACTTTTTAAAATATATGATAAAGATAATTCAGGTTATTTAGATTATAAAGAATTTGTTGGAATTTTATATTCAAATAACTCTATTATGAATGAAAGAAGAGGAATAAAAGATGAAAATATAATCTTTGAAAATAATAATAATTTAAATAATTATAAAAATAATAATAATGAAAAATATAAAGATGAAAAAAAAGAATTAAATGAAGATGAAATAATATTAAATAAAATAAGAAAAAAATTATCAGCAAGAGGAATAAGAGGAATAACATCAATTGCAAAAAATTTTAGATTAATAGATGAAGATAATAGTCAAACTATAGATTATAATGAATTTAAAAAAGCATCAAAAGATTTTAGATTTAATTTAACAGAAAATGAAATTCAAAAAGTATTTTCATTATTTGATAAAAATAAAAATGGATTAATTGATTATGATGAATTTATAAGAGTAATAAGAGGAGAAATGAATGATAATAGAAAAAAAATAGTTGAAGAAATATTTAATAAATTAGATATTAATCATTCAAATGCAATTGAAAAAGAAGAAATAAAAAGTAAATTTAATGCAAAAAATCATCCTGATGTTTTAAATGGAAAAAAAACAGAAGATGAAATATTATTAGAATTTATTGAAACTTTTGAAAGTACATATAATTATTTATGTGGAACTGAAAATGATGGTAAAGTAACTTTAGAAGAATTTATGGAATATTATGAAAATGTATCTTTATCAATTGATAATGATGATTATTTTGAAATGTTAATAAATAATACTTGGGGATTTAATAATGAAAATGACAATAATTATATAAATAATAATAAAAAAGGTTGGAGTAATTTAAATGAAAATAATGATAATAATTTACAAAATAATTAAAAGAAGATTTGGTGATAATAAGAAATAACAATAATTTTAATAAAACAAACGAAAAAGAACAAATTCAAAATGAATTTTATATTAATGAAAATAATATTTTAGATATATTTAGAAATGAAATTAAAAAAAGGTGGAAAAGGATTAAAAAAATATTTAAACTTTTTGATGAAAATAAAAATAAAACTTTAGATTATAAAGAATTTTCTAAATATATTAAAAATTTAAAAATTGATTTTAATGAAAATTAAATTCAAGTATTTTATTTATTTGATTTTAATAATTCAAATACTATTGATTATGAAGAATTTTTAAAAAAATTAATAGGAGAAATGAATAAAAAAAGAAAAGAAATTGTTTTAAAAGCATTTGACAAATTAGATTTAGATAAAAGTGGAAAAATAGAATTAAATGAAATAAAATCATTATATAATGTAAAAAATCATAAAGATGTTTTAATTGAAAAAAAAACAGAAGAAGATTTATATAATGAATTTATAGATACATTTGAAATGCATCATAATTTAAAAAAAGGATTTAAAGAGAAAAAAGTATCAAAAGAAGAATTTTTATTTTATTTATTCCATTATATTACATTTTTTTTATTTTCCCATTTACAAATCAAAGAAAACCAAAAATAACATATAATATTTTTACAAATTTACTAACAATAAATCCAGGAGAAGCAATATAATATGAAATAGTAAAAGATACAAATTATATGGAAATAGATTTATATCCAATTTCAGGGAAACCAATATTATTTAAATATTTATGTAAAACAATAGATTGTACAATTAAATCATTAAATTATCTTGAATTACATTTTCAAAATCTTTTACAAGATTCAATTAGAGTTGGAAAACAATATATTACTTATATTTTCCCAGAAGAAATTACATCTCAAGAAATTGATGACACTTTATTTGTTGTTTCTTATTGTTCTGGAAATAAAACTTGTTCTTTTTATTTTAGTGGAATAAAAAGTTTTACTCCAATTGTTCTTAATAAAAATACAAAATTAATTTCTGGTCAAATGGGAATTGTGAATAATTAATTATAAAATTGAAAATATTAAAAATGAAACTTTAGAATATAAATTTACTTTTATTTATGGAAGTGGAGAAATTCAATTAAAAGATCATATAAGTTATTTAAAAGGAAATTCTTTTATTATTACAAAACAAAATGATAAAGATAAAAATGAAGAAATAATTAATGATGATAATAATGAATTTAGAGCTTTTTTAAATTCATCTTCTAATTTATATTTTTTTGAATATAAAGTTATTGATAATGAAACTTATAATGAAATGTATAATAATTTAGTTGTTAGTGAAGAAATAAATGAAAATGAAATTAAAAAGATTAAATTTATTAAAGAAGATTTTAAAATAAATTCAAATAATAATAATACTTTTACTTTAATATCATTTAAATCTCAGAATTGTGAGTTAAAAATTAATAATAATTTAAATCAAGAGAATATTACAAATTTTTATTCAATTATTATTAATGAATCAACTTTAAATTTTAATATTTCAATATATAAAGATAATAAAAATTATGGAAATAAATTTTGTTTTTATCAAATGTATTCAATGGATTTAGATGATGAACCATATATTTTATTATCAGAAAATGTATTAATGACTTTAGAATTTAATGAAAAATTTTGTTCATTTACTTCTCAAATGGCAATAATTTATATGTCACAATTATCTTATAATTATATTTTAGATATTGAACCAGAAGAAAAAACTTTTTATGAAATTTATATTTCAATTCAAAATAAAAAATTTAAATATAAAGTTTTATATAAAAAAACTATTTATTTATTAGATTATATTCAAAAATATTGTGAAACTTCTATGATATGTATTATTAATGCTTTAATTAAAAATAAAAATGAAAAAGTAAATCCAAAAATTACTTTAATTTTCAAAGCAATAGAAAATGTTCCTTATTTTATTCCTAAAAATAAATTAATAACTGAAAATTTTATAGAAAAATTAATTGTTTATACAGAAATAATTAATGATGAATATTTTGAATTTTTTTTATTATTAAATAATAATTTTGGTAATAGTTATGGTTATCTTGTATCAAAAGATGAATTTGAAAAAAATGAATATTATCCAATTGAAATAGAAAGTGTTTATTTTAATTTATTTATGGATGAATTTAGTAATAGTATTATTTTTAATCCTAATTTAAGTATTAATTGTACTGAAGGATGTTATCTTTTTTTTCAATTAGGCTCTTTAGATTCAAACACTATTTTAAAAGGAAATTTTTATTTAAGAACATTAAATCAAATTATTAAAATAAAAGAAAATGAAGATATTGTTGGATATATTAATGAGAATACTGATAAAATAATTTATTCATTAAATATGAATTATAATGTATCAAAATTTATATTTAATATTCAAAGTAAAGGAATTGAATTTAAAATTGAATATGAAAATAGTAAAAATGATTTTATAATACCTAATAATAACACTGAAAATTTTATATTTTATGGTAATTTTTATAATAAAAAAATAAATATTACTATTAAACTTTTTGATACTAAAATTTCTGATAAACAATTTTACTTTAAAATTATTCCTCAATTTATAAATGATAAAGATATTTTACCTCTTTCTGAATTTAGAACAACTTCATGTGATAAAATTGGAGTAAATATATGTTATTTTTATTATCATTCATTAAATGATATTGAAATTATTTCTTTTTCTGCATCAGAAGATTTTAATTTAACTAATAAAGTTTTATCATTTAATACTTTAGATATTGGAAATAATGATATTAGTTTAGAAGTAATTCAAAATAAAGTTCTTAAAAAAAAACAAAATAAAACTGATTCATCAATGAAACCAATATTTCAAATTTCCATTTCTTCTGAACTTATTATATTAATTGAAATAAATTTAATTGGCAATGTTTTAAGTAATCCAATTAAATAATATTTATCGAAAATTATAAATACAAATATTGATTTTCCAATTATTATGAATTTAAATCAAGAAATGATATTTGGAATTGAAATGAAAAATAAAGAAAAAGTTAAAATTGATTTTACATATCAAAATATATTAGAAAGTAATAATTATAAATATGAAATAAATTCAAGATATGGATTTGGAAAATTTGTTTTGAATAATATTCAAAGAATTATTAATGGATATTTTGTTTTAAATCCAGAAAATAATCAAGAATTTTATATATCAACAATTAATAATCAAATTTTTATATTTACAATTAAATTAGTTATTGATGATAATTTACAAAATATTGATAATATTATGTTAAATTCACAAAATACTTTTATTATATCTAATTATCAATTTCCAATTAAATTTTATATTGATGTTAAAAATTCTTCTTCATATAATATTAATTTAAAAATAAAAAATCCTGATATAGGAACAGATTTGTTTATATATTTACAAAATTTCACTTATGAATCTTACATTTGTGAAAAGAAAAATAATAATTATAATAAAATTTCAAAATTAAATATTACCAATTATGAATTAGAAGCTTATTTAAAAAATTATTTAAAAATCAAAAATTGAATTTAAATGAAAAATATATTTTAATTGAATTTAATGAAAAAGAATACACATTTACTTATTTAAAAAATTTATCATATATAGAATTTGATATTTTAGGATATAATACAGAAAAAAATTATAATTATCTTTCTAAAGCAGTTTATTTTTATGGAGCATTAAATGAAAAAAATCAAAAAACAGAATATTTACTTCCAGACGTAAAAACATTTGAATTTGCAACATGTTCAAATAATATATTTAATCTCACTTTTAAATTTCAAAATAAAACAACATATAATTATTATAATGACACAAAAAATGAACATTATGGAAAATTTTTATATGAACAAAATGAAAATGATGTTTTTATTGAAATTGAAAATTTAAATGAAACAAATGAATTAGTTTATTATACTTTAAAATGTGGAATTGAAAAAGATGTTTTTTATTTTCCAGAAGGAAGTAATGTTAATAGAACTTATTCAAATAAAAAATTTGAAATTAAATATAGTAATATTGAAAAAAAAAATGTTAATTTTAATTTTAATTAAAGATATTGTTTAAGAATTAATGCATCTTCCTTATTATCAAATCATTCAATTTGTTATCAAAAAAAATATTCTATTGAAGAAATTAAAAATATAAAAAATTTTGATGTTAATATAGAAACTGATGATATAATTGGTTATTCTGTTGTTGCTTTTTTTTATGATGATAATGTTGAAGAAATGTATATTTCTTATGATATTGATGATTATAAATATGAAAAACCAAAATTTATTATTTTAATAATTATTATTCTTGTTAGTTTTGGTTTAATTATTTTTATTGTTTTTGTTTATTTATTTTCTAAAGTTAAACAAATTGAACAAAATATTGAAGAATTAGAAGATATTGATTATCAAAATAGAAATAGAGAAAATTCAATTTATTCTTTTGATTCAAAAAGTTCTATTTCTTCTTATGATAATGAAAAATAATTATAAATTTTTTAAAATTTAGATAATGAATATTTAATAGTTAATTAAATTAAATATTTAAATTTTTTTACTTTTTTTTTCTGTTTTTTTTTCTTTTTCTTTTATAATTATTTTTTGAGGTTCTCTTTCTTCAAAATAAGGTAATTTAAATTGTCTAATTTCATTATTTTTATCTTTAATTTCTAAATATTCAATATGATTAAAACCTTTTTTAATTTCAACTTTATTTACATTTTCAATTATTTTATCATGTTCTAATAATTTTCTACAATTTATACTATATGCTCTAAAACTTTTTTTTTCATAATTATAAATATAAAAAGAAGGAAGAGGAGAATATGAAAGTAAAACAATATGACCAATAAAATAAGGATCATAAATTGATTGAACTAAATTTAATTTAGGTGTAGTATAAATATTAATATATCCATCATAAGAAGAATCAATTAAACAATGTAAAATTTTATTATAATCAATTGAACATATTTCTTTTGTATGAGAATGTATTATTTTTTCAATATTATTTCTACCTAATTTATATTTTATAATTGAACCTAATCTTGTACCAAAAAAAATAAATTTTGAATCTGTAAATATTGATGTAATTTCACTATTATCAAAAATTGATGGTTCAATTAATGATTTTGTAAATGAATATCTAATTTCAAATAATTTATTTGTATTTTTTATTAATATGAATATTTCACCAAATAAAAAATTATAAATTACATAAAATTTATTTTTATAATTTTTATATTTGTATTTTTCATTTGGATTCTTTAATTTGTTTAATAAATTTTTAAATTCATTTAATGAATCATCTTCTTCTTCTTTATATTTATTAATTATTTTTTCAATAAATTCAATAATATCATCATTTATTTCTTTTACTTTATTCTTTTCTATTTTTT
>JAEEGK010029631.1_pt1 | contig 10897 bp, 9 predicted proteins | sample 8958771 | NCBI WGS metagenome assembly JAEEGK01 (sample SAMN16246547, study PRJNA631951) | gut metagenome | biome: gut microbiome; feature: rumen; material: SC-attached | host: Bos | place: Iran: Karaj | collected 2018-10 | reverse complement strand
GTGGTAAAAGTCGAAATCTCTAGCACCTCTCACCCGTTCTATACTGGTAAGAGCAAGCTCGTTGACACCGCAGGTCGTGTTGATAAGTTCATGAGCCGCTACGGTAAGGCTGCGAAGAAGTAAGATAAGATATCACAGGAATTATAACCGGGAAGGTGCGTCGATGGTAGTTGCATATGCCATGGTCGCACCTTCTTCAATAAAGATGATAAATATGAAATTACTAAAAACCCTATTACCCTTGCTCACCTTGCTGATGCTCCTCGCCTGTAGCAAAGACGAAAACGATACAAAGTTGCCTGGCATCACAGATAATATGAATAAGAATCTCACAAGCGTCTATCCGGAAGCCGCCCGTCTAGAGTTTCCCAAACTAAAAGGAGGCCAAAGCATCCTGCTGGTGCATCGTACCAACGATAAATACGGTGTGAACTTCTGCACAGAATGGGACACACAGAAGAAATCCCAACGATGGTCGTGCTACCAGATGCACGATGGCAACTATGGGGGTAATGTCGGACGCTATCAGGAAGGCTATCCCTACGACGACCAACTGAGTTATGCCAATTATTTCACCATGGGTGACGGAACCCCCTTCGACCCTTTCTGGAACTCCGGCTATGACCACGGACACATCTGCCCATCGGCAGACCGCCAATACTCCAAGGAGGCCAATCGTCAGACCTTTTTCCTCACCAACATGCAGCCCCAACGCAATGTTTTTAACGCTGGTGTATGGCAACAGATGGAGCAACAGGTAAGAAACTGGAACCGTGGTTCTTTCCGCGACACCCTCTATGTCTGCAAGGGAGGCACCATCGATCGTGCAGACCAGATATCACGTACCCTTTCAAACGGATTGATCGTACCCAAATTTTTCTTCATGGCCTTCCTCTGCAAAAACAAGAGTGGCTATAAGGCTATGGCCTTTTGGATTGAGCATAAAGACAAGGACACCGACTACCCCAAAGACAATCAAGGAAACTACCAACTAAGTCCTTATGTGACCAATATCCGCGAATTGGAAACCCTCACCGGCATCGATTTTTTCTGCAATCTCGACGACGAGACAGAAGAACGTGTGGAGACATTGGGTGTGGAGAACATCAAAAGTGCGTGGGGTCTGAAATAAGACAAACAATTAAAGAATTGAAAAATTAAAGCATTCTTTTGGCAGAATGCAAGAAAATGTGTATATTTGTGGCGCAGAAACTACACATTTTAGTATAATAGAAGATGAAAACTATTTATGAATTCTCTGTCAAGGACAGAAAAAACAAGGACGTATCCCTGAAGGAATACGCCAATGAAGTATTGCTCATCGTGAATACGGCTACCAAGTGCGGTTTTACACCTCAGTATGATGAATTGGAGGCCCTCTACAAGAAGTATCATGCACAAGGCTTTGAAATTCTTGATTTCCCCTGCAATCAGTTTGGCCAGCAGGCCCCAGGAACCGACGAGAGTATCCACGAGTTCTGCAAACTTAATTTTGGCACGGAATTTCCCCGCTTCAAGAAGGTCAAGGTAAATGGTGACGATGCCGATCCTCTTTTCAAGTTTCTCCAGAATGAGAAGGGCTTCGCGGGCTGGGATATGGAACACCCCATTGCCCATATTCTCGACGATATGCTCTCGAAGGCCGATCCCGACTATCAGCAGAAGCCAGATATCAAATGGAACTTCACCAAATTCCTTATCAATAAGAAGGGACAGGTGGTAGCCCGTTTCGAGCCCACGGAAAAAATCGAGAACATCGCAGCTCAGATAGAGCTACTGCTTCACTAACGTCTGAATATGGAAAAAACCAAATGTTTGATCATAGGCAGCGGCCCTGCGGGGTACACCGCTGCCATTTATGCCTCCAGAGCTAATCTGCAACCCATAGAGTATTGTGGATTGCAGCCTGGTGGACAGCTGACACAGACCACAGAGGTCGAGAATTTCCCAGGCTATCCACAAGGTGTCGATGGCAATCAAATGATGATGGATCTCCGTGAGCAGGCTGAGCGTTTCGGTACGGATATCCGCGATGGTCAGATTGTGAAGGTTGATTTCTCAAAGACTCCTTATATATGTACGGCTGAGGACGGCACAGAGATTGAGGCCGATACCGTCATCATAGCCACAGGTGCCTCAGCCAAGTACCTCGGACTCGATGACGAGCGCAAATACAACGGCATGGGTGTCTCTGCTTGTGCCACCTGCGACGGTTTCTTCTATCGCAAAAAGACAGTAGCCGTAGTAGGCGGAGGCGACACAGCCTGTGAGGATGCCCTCTATCTCTCTGGTCTCGCCAAGAAGGTATACCTGATTGTGCGCAAGCCTTTCCTGCGTGCCTCACAGGTCATGCAACAACGTGTCAAGGCCACCGAAAACATCGAGATACTGTTTGAGCACAATACTACCGGACTGTTTGGTGAAGACGGCGTAGAAGGTGCCCATCTGGTGAAGCGCAAAGGGGAGGCTGACGAGTCATTCGTCGACATCGCCATCGATGGTTTCTTCCTTGCTATTGGCCACAAACCGAATACTGACATCTTCAAGGAATGGTTGGAGACTGATGAAGTAGGATATCTGAAAAAGATCGACGGTACACCCAAAACCAAGATTCCTGGTATCTTCGTAGCTGGTGACTGTGCCGACCCCGTTTATCGTCAGGCTATCTCTGCAGCAGGCTCTGGCTGTCAGGCCGCCATCGAGGCAGAAAGATATTTGCTGAACAGATAAGATTTATAGGATAGTATAAGACGCAAAAAAGGCTCGTTTCACAACGAGCCTTTTTCATAAAAACTAAATTAATCAACCATAAACCTTAACCATTAAAAATCTTTTCTGGTGCAAAGATAGAGTATATTTTAATTATATAGGTCGATTAATAATTATTTGAGGTTTAAAAATCGTTATTTGCCAATTTTTCCACCCATTTTCACGTTTTTTCTACTATTTTTGTTTAAAAACTACATCTTTTTCTCTCAAAAAGTTGAAAATTCGTGCATTTTTCTTATCTTTGCACCATCAAAGTTAGTCGACATGACATTGAGAATTATACTCATTTTAGCCATTATGGCCATCGTAACAGCCGTTTTTCTGTTTGGGAGAGTGGTCTACAATCGAAATATGCGTATCAAACGCAGACTGCAGATGGGACAAATCTTCACCAATATTACCCATGAACTATTGACACCACTCACCGTCATCTCCGCCTCCGTCGATCAGTTACGCGAAGAGGTTCCTCAATACGAACAGAATTACGACTTGATGCAAGTGAACATCCAACGCATGGTACGACTGCTTCAGCAGATTCTCGAAACCAGCAAGTCACAGGAAGGCGAACTGAAACTTCTCGTAGCGCAAGGCGATGTCATGCAATACATCTACAACACGGCCCACAGTCTGCAGCCGCTTATGGACAAAAAACACCTCAGATTTTCCATCGAATGCAGTCCGCAGAGTATGATGGGTTGGATTGACACCGATAAACTCGACAAGATCATCTACAACCTGCTGTCAAACGCAGCTAAATACACCGATGAAGGAGAGGTATCACTCCAAGCCTGGACCAGTCGCAAATATGATCATATATATATTAAGGTACGCGATACAGGCAGTGGTATTCCAAAGGAAAAAATGAGGAATCTCTTCCAACGTTACTATGACGGCGAATACCGTCAGCATAAAACCATAGGCACCGGACTGGGTCTCGCCCTGACACGCGACTTGATACGCCTACACAATGGCAGCATCAATTGCAAGAGCGAAGAAGGCAAGGGTACAACCTTTACTCTCAAGATCCCCATCACCAAGGAAGCCTTCAAACCAGAGCAGATCGACGAAAAGCATGAGATCAACATGACCATTTCCGAAGACGCCATCATCGATGCTGCTTCTATGGTGTCAGAAACAAATGTCGAGATGGACGCCAACGCTCTGTTGGTAGACGATGCCTATCGTATCCTGGTGGTTGAAGACAACCCCGAGTTGCTCATGTTGATGAATCACGTCTTAAAGAGCCAATACCACATCTTGTTAGCCAAAAACGGTAAAGAAGCCCTTGACCTCGTCCACAAGACACCTGTCGACCTCATCGTTTCAGATGTGATGATGCCAGAGATGACTGGACTTGAATTGACCCGCGAACTCAAGGAAGACCGCAATTACAGCCACCTGCCAATTATCCTATTAACGGCAAACAACCAAGAAGGAGATCAGGAGGAAGCCCTCAGGAGCGGTGCCGACGAGTATCTCACAAAGCCCTTCCGTTTGGGCGAACTGAGATTACGTATTGACAACATCATCGAAAACCGTCGGCGCATGTTACAGGACTTTGCCATTAAGATGGATGACATAGAGGCCCAACAAGAGATTGTCCAAACCCCAGAGCAAATCTTTCTGGAGAAAGCCCTGAACTGCGTTCATGAGCATCTTGATGACAGCAGCTACGACCGCGACTCCTTCGCCGCTGATATGGGTGCCAGCTCGTCAACGCTTTACAACAAACTCCGTGCCATCACGGGCATGAACGTTAACACCTTCATCCGCGATATCCGTATGAAGGAGGCACGCCGGCTGGCAGAGAAAGACCCCAGCATGCGCATCAGCGACCTCGCTTACCAAGTAGGATTCCAGGATCCAAAGTACTTTTCCACCTGTTTCAAGAAATATTACGGCATCCAGCCCAAGGAGTTCATGGAGAGCCTGGCGCAAAAAAAAAAAAATAATCACGAATTGATGCGGCAATTCATAATTATTTTGTACCTTTGCACGCGGATATCTTAATCCAAAACTTTACAATTATGGCTAAACAGAAAAAATTCATCCTCCAAGAGAGTGAGATCCCAACACAGTGGTACAACATTCAGGCAGACATGCCCAACAAACCCATGCCTCCCATCCATCCGGCTACCAAGCAGCCTTTGGGTGTAGACGATTTGGCACACATCTTCCCCCGCGAATGCTGTGTGCAGGAACTAGACACAGAACATCGCTGGATTGATATCCCCGAAGACGTGCTCGAGAAATACAAATACTATCGTAGCACGCCATTGGTACGTGCCTATGCCCTCGAAGAGGCCCTTGGCACCCCAGCCCATATTTATTTCAAGAATGAGTCTACCAATCCCCTGGGTTCACATAAGATCAATTCCGCCCTGCCCCAGTGCTACTATGCCAAGCAGGAAGGAACGACAAACGTCACCACAGAGACAGGAGCCGGCCAGTGGGGTGCAGCTCTCAGCTATGCCGCAAAGATCTATGGCCTCGACTGCGCCGTCTATCAGGTAAAGATCACCATGCAGCAGAAGCCCTACCGCTCGAGCATCATGCGCACTTTCGGTGCTGTCGTTGAGGGTTCTCCCTCCATGTCTACCCGTGCGGGAAAGGACATTCTCACCAAGGATCCTACCCATTCCGGATCTCTCGGCACTGCCATCTCAGAAGCAGTCGAGTTGGCCACCACCACACCGAATTGTAAATACACACTCGGTTCCGTGCTGAATCACGTAGGTCTTCACCAGACTATCATTGGTCTCGAGGCTGAGAAGCAGATGCAGATGGCAGGCGAATATCCCGATATCGTGATCGGATGCTTTGGTGGCGGTTCTAACTTCGGTGGAATTTCGTTCCCCTTCATGCGTCATAACCTGAGCGGTGAACGTCATACAGAATTTATCGCAGCCGAACCAGACAGTTGTCCGAAGTTGACACGCGGTCAGTTCCGCTATGACTTCGGTGACGAGGCCGGCTATACCCCACTGTTGCCAATGTTCACGCTCGGCCACAATTTCCGTCCCTCTAACATCCACGCCGGTGGTCTGCGCTATCATGGTGCTGGCATGATCATCAGCCAACTCATCAAGGACGGTTTGATGCATGGTGTTGACATTCCACAGTTGGAGACCTTCGAGGCCGGTATGATCTTCGCCCGCACAGAGGGCATCATCCCTGCTCCAGAGAGCTGTCATGCTATTGCTGCCACTATCCGCGAAGCCCAGAAGTGCAAGGAGACAGGCGAAGAAAAGGTTATCCTTTTCAATCTTTCTGGTCATGGATTGATCGACATGCCGTCGTACGAAGCCTTCATCAAGGGTGACCTACAGAACTACACCGTCACTGACGAGATGATTGCAGAGAACCTTGCTGAACTCGACAAGCAATAACATCTAAACATACGACACATAAAAATAGGGCGATCATTGCGATCGTCCTATTTTTGTGTCAAATAAGGTGCAGAATCAGTACTCTGAAACTTCCCCTACAGGCTCCTGAGATGTAGGATGCGAGTCTAAGAGTTTACGGAACTCATGCGGCGACATACCTATGGCATCCTGGAACTTTCGATTAAACGACCTGATGGCCGAAAAGCCAGCCTCCTGAGCACAGGCCGCCACATTCCATTCGCGCTTCGACATCAAATAATACATCGAACGCAGGATTCGCAGATAGTCCAGATAATCCTCCACCGACTTATACAACGGTGAGTTTCTGAACAGATCCAGGATGCGCGACTGCGAGGTGTCGATCATCTCCGCCAGTTCCTTCACGCCGAAGTCAGGGTTCTCGTAGGTTCTCTCCATTTCCAGCCGTGATTCGATCACTGCCAACAGTTCATCATCACTGCGCAGGTCGGCATGACGCAGAAACTCAGTATGGCGCGCCAACAGTTCTTTATATATATGTATACGCCTGCGCACGTCATAATAAGCATCCATCTTCTGGCTCAACTGCATGTTGTGGATGACAAGTTCGTTGTTGGTCTTCTCCAGATCCGCCACACGCTGCCGCAGCACCTCATTCTCCACTTTGTAATCTTGGTTGCTCATAAGACTGGTTTAATGTTTCTAGTTACATCACTTATTGTATTGCATGCAAAGATAGTCATTATTCTCGAAACCGCCAAAACTTTTGTCTTGAAAGTGACAGTTGTTACAAAATGTATCATTTAGTGTCATACTGACACTTTGCGCAAAAACCACAAGATAAAGACACAAGATGTAAGCAAAAGGGGCTATTTTGCAAAAGAAGACTTTACAAAATGACATTTATTTTATTTTTGTAAGAACAAAAAGTAATGATTTTCTTTTGAATTCTGACTTTTTGTATTACCTTTGCACCCGAAAACGTGACAAAAGGATAGCAAACTTCCAAAAAAGATAGCAAAATGACAGAGAAAATCAGATTTACCAAGATGCATGGTTGCGGAAACGACTACATCTATGTCAATACGATGGAGTATGAAGTCGCCGACCCGCAGTCTGCAGCCATCGCCTGGAGCGACCGTCATAAGGGGATCGGCTCTGACGGCTTGGTGCTGATAGGAAAGTCGCCTGTGCCTGAAGCTGATTATACGATGCATATCTATAATGCAGACGGTTCAGAGGCTATGATGTGCGGCAATGCGAGCCGCTGCATCGGCAAGTATCTGTATGAGCGCGGACTGACAACGAAGACGGAAATACGGCTATTGACACTGTCGGGCGTAAAGACACTCCAGCTGCATATAATAAATAATAAGGTGGAGACCGTAACAGTAGACATGTTGGAGCCTGCGTTTGAGGACGAGAATCAATATCTGGCCAATCGTGGTGTGAGTAAGGGCGTGTTCGTATCGATGGGCAATCCGCATTACGTGATCTTTACTGACAATGTGGATCAGGTGGGCGAGACGGGGCGCGTGCTCGAGGTTCACCCTGCTTTTCCGCAGCGTTGTAACATCGAGTTCGCTCATATTGAGGCCGATGGAAGCATCCGTACCCGTGTTTGGGAGCGAGGGAGTGGCATCACCCAGGCTTGTGGTACAGGCGCCTGTGCTACGGCTGTGGCTACTGCCTATACAGGCAGAACCGGACGCAAGAGCAACATTGTTATGGACGGCGGTACACTCAGCATCGAATGGCGTGAGAGTGATAACCACGTCTATATGACTGGTCCTGCAGAATTTGTCTTCGACGGAGAGATAGAAATTAGCAAACTTCAAACAAAATAAGTACTATGGCATTAGTAAACATTCATTTCTTAAACTTACAGAACAACTACTTGTTCGCTGACATTGCCAAGAAGGTAAATGCCTTCAAGGTGATGCACCCCAAGGCTGACGTGATCTCGTTGGGCATTGGTGACGTGACGCAGCCGCTGGCACCTGCCGTGGTAGAGGCGATGCATAAGGCCGCTCATGAGATGGGAACCGTCAAGGGATTCCGCGGATACGGTCCTGAGCAGGGCTACGACTTCCTGCGCGAGGCCATCCTGAAGAACGATTTTCTGCCGCGCGGTGTACACCTCAGCATCGACGAGATCTTTATCAACGATGGTGCGAAGAGCGATACAGGAAACTTCCAGGAGCTGCTGCACTGGGACAACTTTATCGGCGTAACCGACCCCATCTACCCCGTGTATATCGACTCGAACGTGATGATAGGTCGCTGTGGCTCCTATCGCGACGGACGTTGGACCAACGTGCGCTATCTGCCGACGACAGCCGAAAACGGTTTTATTCCTGAATTGCCTAAGGGCAGGCCGGTAGATGTGATCTACCTCTGCTATCCCAACAACCCGACGGGAACGGTGATCACCAAGCAGGAGTTGCGTAAATGGGTGAACTATGCACTGAAGAACGATGCCCTCATCCTCTACGACGCCGCCTATCAGGCCTATATCCGCGATCCGGAGATACCACGCTCGATCTACGAGATCCGTGGAGCGAGGAAGTGTGCCGTGGAGTTCCATTCGTTCTCGAAGACAGCAGGATTTACAGGAGTGCGCTGCGGCTATACGGTAGTGCCGAAGGAGGTCACAGTCTCGACCTTCGAAGGTGAACGCATTCCACTGAACCAGTTATGGCTGCGCCGTCAGTGCACGAAGTTCAACGGCACAAGCTACATCTCGCAGCGCGCTGCCGAGGCTATCTACACACCTGAGGGCAAGGAGCAGATTAAACAGACCATCGACTACTATATGTACAATGCCCACCGCATGCTCACAAAACTGCGGGAGTTGGGTTTCGAGGTCTACGGTGGCGAGAACGCGCCCTACATCTGGATGCGCACCTCAGAAGGCATGGGCTCGTGGCAGTTCTTCGAGGCCCTGCTCTACGGTGCAAACGTGGTCTGCACGCCAGGCGTCGGCTTCGGCCCAAGTGGCGAAGGCTACGTGCGCTTTACCGCCTTCGGTAGTCATGAGAAAACAGAAGAAGCATTAAAGAGAATAGAAAACTGGACTAATAAACATTAAACACAAACGATTATGGAAGCATTAAGATTTCAGGTTGTCGGTGAGGCGTTCAAGAAGAAGCCGCTCGACGTAAAAGCACCAAGTGAGAGACCTTACGAATATTTTGGCAAGAAGGTCTTCAACCGTGAGAAGATGTACAAGTACCTGCCGAAGGACGTGTATGAGAAGATGATCGACGTGATCGACAATGGCGTCCGTCTCGACAGAGCCGTTGCTGATGCTGTGGCTGCTGGTATGAAGCAGTGGGCCGTGGAGAATGGCGTCACACACTATACCCACTGGTTCCAGCCCCTGACGGAGGGTACCGCTGAGAAGCACGACTCGTTTATCGAGCACGATGGCAAGGGTGGTATGGTAGAAGAGTTCACAGGCAAGCTGCTCGTTCAGCAGGAGCCTGACGCTTCAAGTTTCCCCTCTGGTGGTATCCGTTCTACCTTTGAGGCTCGTGGTTACTCTGCTTGGGATCCCACATCGCCTGTCTTCATCATCGACGACACACTCTGTATCCCCACCGTGTTCATTTCATACTCAGGTGAAGCACTCGACTATAAGGCTCCGCTGCTGCGCGCCCTACATGCTGTGAATGTGGCCGCTGTGGATGTATGCCACTATTTCGACCCCGCTGTGAAGAAGGTGACTTCGAACCTCGGCTGGGAGCAGGAGTACTTCCTCGTGGATGAAGGCCTTTATGCAGCCCGTCCTGACCTGCTGCTGACTGGTCGCACCCTGATGGGACACGACTCAGCCAAGAACCAGCAGATGGACGACCACTACTTCGGCTCTATCCCTGAGCGTGTAGCTGCCTTCATGCGCGACCTCGAGATTCAGGCTTTGGAACTCGGCGTACCTTGCAAGACACGTCACAACGAGGTGGCTCCCAACCAGTTTGAGCTGGCCCCTATCTTCGAAGAGACCAACCTGGCTGTCGACCACAACATGATGCTGATGTCGCTGATGAAGAAAGTGGCCCGCAAGCATGGCTTCCGCGTGCTGCTGCACGAGAAGCCATTCGCAGGCATCAATGGTAGCGGTAAGCACAACAACTGGTCGTTGAGCACTGATACTGGTGTACTGCTGCACGCCCCCGGCAAGACTGCTGAGCAGAACCTGCGCTTCGCCACCTTCATCGTTGAGACTTTGATGGGTGTCTACAAGCACAACGGTCTATTGAAGGCCTCGATCATGAGTGCCACCAATGCTCACCGTCTGGGCGCCAACGAGGCACCTCCCGCAATCGTCAGTTCATTCCTCGGCAAGCAGGTCAGCGAACTCCTCGACCACATCGAGAAGGCTGATAAGGACTTCCTTGCCATGACCGGCAAGCAGGGTCTGAAGATGGACATCCCCGAGATTCCTGAGTTGTTAATCGACAACACCGACCGTAACCGTACGTCACCATTCGCTTTCACAGGTAACCGTTTCGAGTTCCGTGCCGTGGGTTCTGAGGCCAACTGCGCCAGCGCAATGATTGCCCTGAACAGTGCCGTAGCTGAAGCACTTGTTAGCTTTAAGAAACGTGTCGACGCCAAGATCCCTGAGTTCGAGAAGAAGCTCGCAGGCACTGGTCACAGCGCCACTTTCCACGCCATCATCGACGTGCTGCGCGAGGATATCAAGACCTGTAAGCCCATCCGTTTCGACGGCAATGGCTACTCCGACGAGTGGGTCA
>JAEEGK010029630.1_pt1 | contig 10898 bp, 8 predicted proteins | sample 8958771 | NCBI WGS metagenome assembly JAEEGK01 (sample SAMN16246547, study PRJNA631951) | gut metagenome | biome: gut microbiome; feature: rumen; material: SC-attached | host: Bos | place: Iran: Karaj | collected 2018-10 | reverse complement strand
CGTGAGGTCTTCGTAGGCATCGATGCGACGGTCGCGCACGAAGGGCCACCACTGGCGGACGGTTTCTGTGCGGCGCAGGTCGACATCGACAACGACGGCCTCCTGCCTCAACTCGCTTGCCTGATAGAGCAGCTCGCCTTGCTGACCGGCCACGAAGCTGCTTCCCCAGAACTTGATGCCGCCTGTCATGCCGCTTGGGTCGGGCTCAAGGCCTACGCGATTGACGACCACAACAGGGATGCCGTTGGCAATGGCGTGACTGCGCTGGATGGTCATCCAAGCCTCGCGCTGGCGTTTCTGTTCCTCTCTCGTGTCGGTAATCTCGTAGCCGATGGCAGTAGGGTAGATGAGGAGGTCTGCTCCCTGAAGCGCCATGAGACGCGCCCCCTCGGGATACCATTGGTCCCAACAAACCTGAACGCCCAGCTTGCCAAGGCTCGTCTGGATGGGATGGAAGCCGAGGTCGCCAGGGGTGAAGTAGAACTTCTCGTAGTAGGCTGGGTCGTCGGGGATGTGCATCTTCCGGTGCATGCCGGCTATGCTTCCGTCTTTCTCGAAGACGACGGCTGTGTTGTGGTAGAGCCCTGCTGCACGCTTTTCGAAAAGGCTTGCCACGATAACCACCTCGTTCTTCTTGGCCAGCCTCGAATAGAACTCTGTTGCCTCGCCTGGAATGGGGAGCGCATAGCGGAAGTTCTCCGTGTTCTCCGTCTGACAGAAATAAAGGCTGTCGTGCAGCTCTTGCAGAACGACGAGTTGGGCATCCTGCCTGGCTAACTTAACGATGTTTGCCGCAATCTTCTTGCGATTCTCTTCGATGCTGGCAGAGCAGCGTTGTTGAATGATTCCTATCTTCATCTTTCATTCTTGATTTTTAATTCTTAATTGTTCCATCTTGGGAATTGCATGGTGCAGCAATGCAGGCTGCCGTGCTGGGTGATGAGGGGCTGACAGTCGATGCCGATGATGTCGTGATGTGGGAACGCCTTGCGAAGCTGCTCCCCTGCCATGTGGTCTGTCTCGGCGTCGCCATAAGTGGGCATAAGGACGGCTCCGTTCGTGATGAGGAAGTTCGCATAGGTGGCAGGCAGACGCATGCCGTCTTCGTCGAAGACAGCCTTTGCCATCGGCAACGGGACAAGTCGATAGGGCTCGCCTTCCTTCGTTCGGAACGCCTTCAGTTGCGCTTCCATCTGCTGCAACTCAGCAAAGTGCTCGTCGCTCTTGTCGAGGCATTGCACATAGGCAATCGTGTCGTCGGGACAGAAGCGGGCCAGCGTGTCGATATGGCTGTCGGTATCGTCTCCGGCCAGGTAGCCGTAATCGAGCCAAAGGATGCGCTCGGCATGAAGCGCCTCGAGCAGTCGGGCCTCAATCTCCCCCTTTGTCAGAGGCTGGTTGCGATGCGGCGCAAGCAGACATTTGCTTGTGGTCAGGATGTTCCCCTTGCCGTCGCTCTCAATGCTTCCTCCTTCGAGCACAAAGTCAAGATGGTCTTCGTAGCGTCCCTCCAAAATGCCTTGCTCCATCATCCTCCGGTTGATTTGGTTGTCGAGGTCGGCAGGGAACTTCTCTCCCCAGCCGTTGAACTTGAAGTCGAGGCGGTGAGGACCGTCCGGAGCAAGCAAGGTGATGAAGCCATGATCGCGAGCCCAAGTGTCGTTGGTAGGCGCTTTGCAGAAAGAGATGCGGGAAAGCTCTCTCGCAGTCAAAGCCTCGCAGAGCAACTTGCGAACATGAGCGGGCTCAGGCGTCACGATGATAAGATGGAGGCGCGCAGAGAGAGTCTTCGCCATATCAAGATAGCAACGGTTCACAGCCTCCAGAATCGGCTGCCAATCGGTGCTGGCATGCGGCCAAGTAAGCTGCACGGCACTCTGCTCATGCCATTCGGCCGGAAGGAATATCTTACTGTCTGGCATAGGGAAAGCTCTCTTTTAAGGTGCAAAGTTACGAATAAGCGAGCAAAATACAAAAAGAAAACAGAAGTTTTTCTTTTTATTGTCGAGCGAAAGTAATTTCGAGATTGATCTCAAATTATCGAAGAAAAGAGCGAACCACAAAATAAAAGACAAAGAAAATGTTTTTAATGGAAGCAATAATTGCCGATGAAAATGTAAAGCTTTTTCCGAGATGTTCGTTAAAGCAGAAAAGAAAGAAGGCTCACAAGTCATGTCCAGCAACCGCCAGGAATGGCATTTCATGTAACCGCATGACATAGAGACATTTGCTCTTTACACGCAAAGCGCCCTCAAACCTCTGCAGCACAGCTCGCCAAGTTCACGCGTGAACTTTGAAAAATCCACGTGTGAAGTTTGCCATTTTAACGTGTGAAGTTTGGCAATTTAACGTGTGAAGTTTGCCAACTTAACAGGCAGAGTTTGATGACCAACCATTTGTCATCTTTATGATGTAAAGATTTTTCCGGCATACTTTGTTAATCATTCTTAATTCTTAATTCGAAATATGTAGGCTGTTTTGAAAATTCCTGTTCCTTCGTTCCTCTCCCATATATAAGGGAGGAAGAACAAACGAACAGGGACAAGTTATAGAGCCGCAAAAAACTTTTTGCAAAACACTCGTCACTCATCATCTTTTGTCTATAAACAATTGATTATTAGTCTTGTAACGAGGTGATGAGTGTCTAACGACTCATCACCAACTCGTCACCTCTGTATTTTGTTGTATCTCAGTGGATTAAGTGCCCTTGGTGACGAGTGATGAGTGTTTTTGATTTCTGTTTCCTTTTGCGTTGTTTCTTATTTCATTTCATTTTTTCAATGTTTATCTTTCGTTTTTCAATTTAAAGTTGTAACTTTGCGGCATGTTCGGGGAGAAATCCGGACTAATGAAGAAGCATTCGCTATTATTTCGCGTTGAACCAAAATGCCCAGGAAACAATTTGGAAATAAAAACGCTATGAAGTAATAGGTAATATATGGTGTCAGGAATTGGCATCTCTATGTCTGTTGATATAGCAATGCATTCACGCAATAGGCGTGATGCATTCTTATTAACAGACTGGGGTTTCCTTTCCTGGGCATGCCTCACAGTTCAACGCATAAGGAGCATCACGCTTTCTTTATGCGTTAGCGATTGATAGTTGGATGCAATATACTATCAATCGTTATGGCAAACACCAACTTAGCTAATGCAAAGACGGCAAAGAATGATGAGTTCTATACGCAGTATCAGGACATACAGAAGGAGATAAACGCTTATTTGGAGTACGACCCTAATGTGTTTCGCGGCAAAACGGTACTGCTGCCTTGTGATGACCCAGAATGGAGCAACTTCACGAAGTTCTTCGCGCAAAACTTCGAAGCATTCGGATTGAAGAAGCTGATAAGCACAAGCTATGCTGTAGAGTCGAAGAAGATAAAGGAGTGGAAGCCGACACTCTTTGAGACAGAAAGCCCTTATTATGATGCCGACAAGAGCAGAACCAATGGCAAGATATTCGTGCTCGACGAGGACATCAATGGCGACGGACGCTTCAACATCAACGACCTGCAATGGTCGTACCTCAAAGGCGATGGCGACTTCCGCAGCGAAGAGGTTTGTAAGTTGAGAGATGAGGCAGACATCATCATCACCAACCCGCCGTTTTCGCTGTTTAGGGAGTTCTTTTCCTGGATAATGGAAGCTGAAAAGAGGTTTGTGATTATAGGGAATATAAATGCTGTATCCTATAAAGAAATCTTTCCCTATATAAAGGAAGGAAAAGTATGGTTGGGTAGTTCATACTTTAATGGAGGGGCTGCCTTCTTTATTGCAGATGCAAAACACTATGACCCATCCAAGATGTCCAATCAGAAGAATGCCTTCTTCCATGAAGGACAATTCTTGTGGCGAGTTAATGGTGTTAGATGGTACACAAATATAGATCATGGACGCAGACACGAGCCACTTCCACTTATGACAATGGAAGACAATCTTATGTATTCCAAGCATAAAGAAGTAAGAGGGAAAAAATATGTGCATTACGAGAATTACGATGCTATTGAAGTACCATTCTATGATGCAATACCTTCCGACTATGAAGGGCTTATGGGCGTGCCTCGTTCTTTCCTTGACAAGTATTGCCCTGAGCAGTTTGAGATAGTTGGTTATGCAGAAGGAGATTCCGGCAAGGAACTTGGCTTGAAGCCTTATCCCCGAGAACTGAAGAAACTCAATCCAAGTTTGCGCGACGGACAACTATATTACATAGATGAAGATGGATTACCTCAAAAACCATACGCAAGAATACTAATCCGCAAAAAGCAATAGAATTATGCAAACGACATTGATGACAGACCTGACGGTCAAAGAGATATGCGAGGGCTTTGTCTATAATCAGTTGGAAGGCAAAGGCTTGTTCGGTTGGGCTGGCAAGCTGACCATTCAGCCCGAGTATCAGCGCAACTACCTCTATATTGAGAACGACGGAAGGAAAGAGGTGGCAGTCATCGACAGCATATTAAAAGACTACCCAATAGGTCTTATCTATTTCAATGAGCCTGAACCAGGACGCTACGAGATACTCGACGGGCAGCAGCGCATCACCAGCATCGGCCGCTTCGTCACAGGCAAGTTTGCCATCAAGGACAAGTTCGGCATGGAGCAATACTTCAAGGGACTGACTAAGGAAGAGCAGGATAAGATATACAATTACCGCCTGCTCATCTATATCTGCAACGGTACAGAAAAGGAAATAAAGGAGTGGTTCGAGACAATCAACATAGCTGGCGTGCCATTGAACAGACAGGAACTGCTCAACGCTACCTATTCAGGACCATTCGTGACAGAAGCCAAAAAGGTGTTTAGCAATTCAAGTCGTCCGGAACAGCAGAAGTGGAGTTGCTACATCAAAGGCAATGCCAACCGACAGGACATCCTCCACGAAGCACTCGTATGGGTGTCAAAAGGGGAAAACAACGTCGGTGGCTACATGAGCAGGCATCGCTACGACAATAACATAGAGGAATTGAAGACCTATTTCGATACAGTGATAGAATGGGCGAAGGTACTCTTCGGAGAACCTAAGAGCGAGATGCGAGGCTTGGAGTGGGGCGACTTCTATGAGAGGTATCATGCCAACTCTTATAACCCGTCGCAATTGCAGCAACGCGTAAACGAACTTTATGCCGACGAGTTTGTGACAAACAAGCGTGGCATCTTCGAGTATCTGTTGGGAGGAGAAATGGAGAAGCAGCTTCTCAATATCCGCATCTTCGAAGATAGTGTAAAGAAAACTGTCTATGCGCGTCAGACCAACGATGCTCGCGAGAAAGGCATCAGCAATTGTCCGGAATGCGCCAAAGGACATGAGAATATGCGAACCAAGATTTATAAATTCTCGGAAATGGATGCCGACCATGTGACGGCTTGGAGCAAGGGTGGCGAAACAAGCATTGAGAATTGTCAAATGCTCTGCAAGACACACAACAGAGCAAAGGGAAACAAATAAAAAGCGGAAATGCTTGAGATTCTGCAAAAGGAAGGAGCCTCTGCGATGTCATTTGTGGGCTTTTCTTGAGGGGAAAAGCGAAAAACGGAAGCTGCAGATTATTATTTTTCATTATACATTACACATTATTCATTTTTTTTACGTACCTTTGCAGCGCAATTCTATGTGATTGCACAGAAAAACATATTGTTCGTATGAGCGTAAGAGTTCAAGACGTTATCGACGCCCTTGAAGATTTCGCGCCTCTGCCTCTGCAGGAAAGTTACGATAATGCTGGCTTGCAGGTTGGATTGACAGAAGCGGAAGTATCAGGGGCTTTATTGTGCCTGGACGTGACCGAGGAGGTGATTCGCGAGGCGCTGGAGCTGGGATGCACCCTCATCGTGTCGCACCATCCCCTCATCTTCCATGGCCTGAAACACCTGACGGATGCCGGCTCCGTGCAGCGCTGCGTCCGTATGGCCGTGCAGAACGACATCGCCATCTATTCGGCCCACACCAATCTGGATGCGGCTGTGGACGGCGTCAACTACAGGATGGCCGAACGGCTCGGACTGATGGATGTGGTGTTGCTGCAGCCCAGACAAGTTCCCGTCAGCAACGGCGGAAGGACGCACACCGTCCAGGCGGGCTCCGGCGTGATAGGCTATCTGCCCGAAGGCGAGGACTCGCTCGCTTTCCTGCAGCGCGTGAAGCAGGTCTTCGGCGTGGAGTGCCTGATGCACAACGAGTTGCTTGCCCGCCCCATTCAGAGCGTCGCCATCTGCGGCGGAGCGGGGGACTTCCTCCTGGAAGAGGCGGTGAAGGCGGGAGCCGACGCTTTCCTGACGGGTGAAATGCATTACCATCAATACTTCGGACACGACGGACAGATACAGATAGGCGTGCTCGGACACTATCAGAGCGAACAATATACGACCGACATATTCAATTCAATCCTGGGCGAGAGGTGCCCCAGACTGCCGCTCTTCAAGACAACAGTCTGCACCAATCCCATCAAATACTTATAAACATTATGGCAAGAGAAAAAGCTAAGAAAGACCCCGCTGACTACAGCGTTGAGGAGAAACTGAAGAACCTCTATGCCCTGCAGAGCATGCTCTCGGAAATCGACAGCATCAAGACTCTCCGCGGCGAACTCCCCCTCGAGGTACAGGACCTCGAAGACGAAATCGAGGGCATGACCACACGCATCGAGAAGATCGGCAACGACATTACCGAACTGAAGAAGGAAATCAGCGAACGCAACGCCAAGATTGCCGAGAACAAGGCAAGCATCGAGCGCTACAACACACAGATGGATAGCGTACGCAACAACCGCGAGTACGACAACCTGACTAAGCAGGTGGAATATGCCGACCTCGACAACCAGCTCCACGAAAAGAAGATTCGCGAAGCCAAGGAAATCGTCGAGGCAAAGACCGCCGAAATGACACGCTGCAACCTCGAAGTGAACGACCGCCGAGTGATGCTCGAAACGAAGAAAGAGGAGCTGGAGGAAATCGTGAGCGAGACGAAGGCTGAGGAAGAGAAACTCCGCGAACGCGCTAAGAATCTGGAACTTACCATCGAGCCTCGCCTCCTGAACGCCTTCAAGCGCATCCGTCGCAACAGCCGTAACGGACTCGGCATCGTGTCAGTTCAGCGCGACGCCTGCTGCGGTTGCTTCAACAAGATTCCGCCACAGCGACAGCTCGACATCCGCAGCCGCAAGAAGATTATCGTATGCGAATACTGCGGCCGCATCATGATCGACCGCGAACTGGCAGGCCTCCCCTCCGAGAATCAGGAAGGGGCAAAGAGAGGCACTCGCAAACGCGCTACGAAGAGGAAGGAAGAGGAATAGACCTCACCCTTCGGGATACAATGAGGGCGTGCTTCTGCAAAACGGAGGCACGCCCTTCTTTTGAACCCGACGCCCGACGAATGCAAACGTATAGTGTGACGAATGCAAACGCATAGTGCGACGAATGCAAACGTATAGTGTGACGTTTGGGATTTACTAGTGTGATGTTTGGGATTTACTAGTGTGACGTTCGGAAACGTGGAAGGCGTCCTAAACTCCCTTGATGTCGTCGTACGTCGGAATGTCCTCGACGAAACGGTAGGAACCGCTTTCGTAGTCAATCTGGCAGCAGTAATGTTGCAATCCGTTGCTCACAATCAGCCACCCCACCTTCAGCTTGAAATTGTATCGGCTGATTTGTTCGAAGACCTGCTGCGAAATGTCAACATTCGGCGCTTTGTACTCCACAATCATCAGGGGCTCAGCCTGTTGCCCGTAAACAACCGAGTCGCATCGTTTCTTCGTGCCGTTCAGCGTGATGGACACCTCGTTGCCGATGCATTCTGCAGGATAGTTCTTCTGGGCGATCAAGTAGTGTACGAAGTGCTGACGAACCCATTCTTCGGGCGTCAGAGCCACATATTTCCGCCTCAGAATGTCGAAAACCTGTTGCTTTCCGTCCTTTGTCGCTATTTTAAGCTCCGTTTTTGGAAGGTTCAGTTCCTGCATATCGTTTTTTTTCGTATATTTGCTGCAAAATTACACAAAAGATGAAGACAAAGCAAGAAATCGTGGAGAATTGGCTGCCAAGATACACGCAAATGCCACTCGAGAGCTTCGGAAATTACATTCTGCTCACGAATTTCAACAACTATGTGGACATTTTCTGCGATACCTTCGGCATCGAAAAACCAGATTACACCTCGAACATGCGTTGTGCCACGGCCGACGGAATCACCATCATCAACTTCGGCATGGGAAGCCCTAACGCTGCGATTATCATGGACTTGCTGAGCGCCATCAAGCCGAAAGCGTGCCTCTTTCTGGGCAAATGCGGAGGCATCTCGCCCAAGACGCAACGGGGCGACCTCGTCCTCCCCATAGCAGGCATCCGAGGAGAGGGTACCAGCAACGACTACTTCCCGCCCGAAGTGCCGGCCCTGCCCGCGTTCATGCTTCAGCGTGCAGTCAGCTCCACCATTCGCGACCTTGGCTTCGATTATTGGACTGGAACAGTCTACACCACCAACCGACGCGTTTGGGAACACGACGAACACTTCAAGGAGCACCTCCGAGTGACGCGGGCGATGGCCGTGGATATGGAGACGGCAACCCTCTTCACATGCGGGTTCGCCAATCACATTCCCGTAGGAGCCCTCCTTCTCGTCAGCGACAACCCCATGACGCCCGAAGGCGTGAAGACCAGCGAAAGCGACCGTCAAGTCACGGCCGGCTATGTCATGGATCACGTGAAGATAGGCATCCAGGCCCTCGAAATGATCAAGCAGGACAAGAAGACCGTCAAACATCTGAAATTCGACTATTAAACTAGGCCAGACCGCCTGTTCATCAGGGTTTGCCCAAATATTCACCATGGCAGCAAAAGGCATCACATACGACGACATCCTGCGCGATCTGAAAGCGAAGAAGGTGGCTCCCGTCTATTATCTCATGGGCGATGAAGACTACTTCATTGACAAACTGAGCGATGCCATCGTCGAAGCCGTGCTGACGGAAGACGAGAAGGACTTCAACCTCGACATCCTCTATGGCGCCGAAGCCGAGATGGACAAAGTCATAGAACTCGCTCACGCCTATCCCATGATGGCGGAAAAGCGCGTCGTACTCGTCAGGGAAGCGCAGGCCATGCGTTCCATCGAAGGGCTCGAGACCTATCTCGCTCACCTCACACCCACAACAGTCCTTGTCTTTTGCCATAAGCACGGCAAACTCGATGCACGCAAAGCCGCTGCCAAAGCCATTCAGCAAGTCGGCGTCATCTACGAAAGCAAACGTCTCTACGACAATCAGGTCGCATCCTTCATCTCGCAATATCTTCATAAACATAATGTCGATGTCGAGCCCCAAGCCATTCAAATGCTTGCCAGTCACGTCGGTTCCGACCTCAGCCGACTCACCACGGAGATGGACAAGCTGCTCCTCGCCTTGAACGGAGGTAGGGTAGTGGGGGCTTCGCTCGTCGAAGAACAGACTGGGGTGAGCAAGGACTTCAACGACTTTGAACTGCAGTCCGCCCTCGCGCAACGAAACATCTTCCGCGCCAACCAAATCGTAAAGTACTATCAAGGCAATCCTCGCAGCTTCTTCATCACAAGGACGCTGACAAATTTATTTACATTTTTTTCCGACGTTATGCTCGCGTTTTATGCTCCCGAGAAGAACGATGCCGGCATAGCAGCCTGGTTGGGGAAGCCAGAATGGAAGATCAGGATGGATATCGGACCGGCCCGACGAAACTACTCCGGAGTGAAAGTAATGCAAATTTTGAGTGAAATACGCAAAACTGACGCCCAAAGTAAGGGAGTAGGGGGTGTAAGAACGCCTCATGAAGAGCTTCTTCAGGACCTGATCTTCTTTATTTTGCACTAAAATCTTTCTATTTTGTTTCGCGTCGCGAAGCACGATTTTGCCCCTTATTTGCTGAAATAAAGCGGTTTATGTGGGATTCACACCTTCTGAGATTCGCACGAAAATCCTCAACCTTGCCCTCGCTCCGAACGAACGCAAAAAACGCCGTTTTTCCCGATTTTGGCTGTTTTTCCGTGTTTTCGCCCCGTTTGAATTTGAAAATGTAAAACTCCGCAAATCCTCACAAAACTAAACTAAAGAGTCGGTTTGATTTACAAAACTCCCATATACGTTGAACTGCAATTCACACTTCAAAACCCATCACTCAAAACCCAAACCCGGGGTATTGCATAATTGAATGAAATCTTATGCATCATATTTTTAGTTTCATATATCATTGTAAACCAGCGAATAACAACGAATTGTTAAAACTAAAAGAGTGATAGATTGCACACGCGATACCCTTTGATGCAAGAACTCGCCAAATCTGATGTGAAATGCTAAATTTTGCCCTTCATTACATATTCAAACCCAGTAAATTGCAAGATTTTGTGTAACTTGCTTACTTTAAGTGGATTTTGAGCCGGCTTTGAAGTTTTGATTTATAAACCCGCATCTTTAGGCAAGTTATATTTAGTTTTGCAAATGTTGATTTGAAAATTTTAATTATGCGGCGCTCATTAAATTTCCAAAGGTAAAGTTTGGTTGTTTGAACTTAATTTTGTACCTTTGCAACGGTTTAGATACTCAAACAGGCACAGAAATAACAGATACATAGACAATGAAAGACCGAATCAATGCTCTCATGAAACATCTGGGAATGTCCCAGAAGAATTTTGCTGCCGAGATATGCATTTCGGAAGGAACGCTTTCGAGCATTTTCAGCGGAAGGACCAATCCGTCGCTCAACACTGTGAACAATATTCACGAACGTTTTCCTGAAGTCAATATGGATTGGCTGATGAATGGCAAGGGTGAGATGTTCGCTTCTTCCCCTACAAATCCAACCCAAGTCGAGGCGAACGAAGCCGGATCTTCTTCCGTTTCGACTCCGCATTCAAGCATCCCCAT
>JAEEGK010029628.1_pt1 | contig 10899 bp, 17 predicted proteins | sample 8958771 | NCBI WGS metagenome assembly JAEEGK01 (sample SAMN16246547, study PRJNA631951) | gut metagenome | biome: gut microbiome; feature: rumen; material: SC-attached | host: Bos | place: Iran: Karaj | collected 2018-10 | reverse complement strand
AAATCACGATCGTCAGTTCAATCATTTCAGAAAATCAAAAGCGGATTGGGATAAAATTAAACCTTTTGACAAGAATTCTTCTTTGGAAGATATTTTTAAGTATCTTGGTTTTGACAAAGTATACGATAGGCCTGTTTTGTTTGGAGACAGCAGAATCCAATTTATTTTAAGTCACGAACCTGTTTACATCAAAGCAAATTATTCAAACTTTATAAACGTTCACGGACACGTACACCAAATGCTTGTAGATAAGGACTATTTCACCATCGATTTGGAAAACAGTAAAATGGTTATCAAAGCATATAAGGATTCAGACCGTGAACCACCTGTTCCTCAATTGAAGAAGGATCACAGGGATTGGATTGTTAATCCTACGGATTACATTAACATCTGTTGGGATAATCCAAAAAACCCATACAAAGTATTTGATTTGGATAAATTATACAATCATGATATCTATCTTTAAAAAGGAGTAAAAAAAAATGGAAATAGAAATGAAAGCTAAACTCAATGATGGGCAACTTGATAAAATTCTTTGGTGTATTGACAATGAAAGTGAGTATATAGAAAAGAGTGATGAGTATTTTTCTTTCGACGGAATTGCTCCAAAAAAGCCAAAAAATATAATTCGTATTAGAAAAGAAAAAGTTGGAAATGCTAATAAGTGCATATTCTCCACTGAGGCTGTCGTTAAGATGATGGATACTGTTAAGAATGTTTTAGCAGGAAATGTTCATCCTTTTGCAAATGTTGAACCCGATAAGGAACAAACTTGGTTGACTGTAAAAGCAAAGAATACGGATGCCTCCGGAATCGAAACTAATGAGGAAACAGAAGGACAGTTATTTGAAGGTTCTGGGGAAGCTTTCCGCAAATCAATGGAAATTACTCACTTCAAAACATACTTTACAAAATTCAAAAGATCTTTCTCCTTTTATGTAAGGAATGAAAAAGAGGAATTTAATAGATTTGTAATGCATGCAGAATTGGTTTCTGTGGATGGAGTAGGTCCTTATCTTGAAATTGAATCAGTTGTAAAAGAAAAAAATGCAGCTGAGGCCAGTGACCAGATCAAATGGTTCTTTGAACATAAATTAGGTATTACTGAATTTGATGGTCGAAGTTGGGTAGATATAGTTTCTCAGAAGTAGGTATATGATTTTTCCACTAATTTTATAAACTAAAAGGAGAAACTTTTATGAATAAACAAATCAAAATAGAGGAATTGGAAAACCTTTTGTTTAAGGCCACCAGAAGTCTTAGAAATGGGGATGAAATTGTAATAAACAATTGTACTACCTGTGTTCCTTTTCCCTTCAAAATTGTAGCATATAAAAATGACGAAGGAAGAACTACATTTCTAGTAACTACAAATTACGGGGATCCAAATTGTAAGGCTATGGACGAAGGTGGTAGTTCAGGTTTCCATATTAGAGATCTTATTCAGGATGTTTTCAATCCAGATGAATCAGAAATGGAAGAAATTGATAATTGTGGTGTTTGGGTTGATGATTCAGAGTTGGCCCCACTAGCCCTTTTGGAATCCAAGAAATTAGAAGAAAAAAGTTCATACAATGCCTTACGGGACATTTTGAAAGATGACACTCTTTCTAGTACAGCCTACACAGAAACAAACGAAGGAATTGAAATTACATTCTCCTTGGAGGAACTTAAATCCGTAACAGGAATGAGTGGGGTTGAGGCCATTAAATATCTTTTCCATTGCTATGGTTGTGACGAAGAGTTTACAGAGTTAGCAAACGAAGAGGAATTCATTACAATTGAATTTCCATATACACACAAAAATCTAACTGAATCCGAGGAAACTGATCCTACTGGTCTAAGTGATTACCAAAAAGATGTAATTAAAGATATGGTTCAGGCTGATTTCGAAAGTGGCCACCCAATGGATTATGAGAGTGCATTAGCAAGTATGGAAGAGGATGAGGATTTAGGTCCTGTAGCTGAGTCTGCAGCTTCATACTATATGGAACTTGTTCAAATGGGCCCTGCAGGTTTCTATAAGGAGTTTAAAGACGAACTTGCTTTTGATCCTGACTTTGCAGCAGAATATGGTGATCCTGAAGAAGATGATTGGAATGAGGAAGACGATCCTCTTTACGGATATGGGGAGGATGATAATTCCCCAGAAAAGGATATCAATGATTGTGCAGATTGGTATAAAATATCCCAAATTGAAAGTTTGATGTATATGAATAAGGGAATGACACCAAGAGAAGCTAAAAAGGAATTGGGAATTGATCCTTCTTTCGAATATGTTCCAACAGGCCATTTAGATGAATCCTCAAAGTCTAAGTCTAAAAGAATAAATGAGGATGAGGAAGGTGGATTTGTAAGAGACTTTGTAGATGAATTGGTTAAGGATGGACTTACAGATGAAATATATGAACAGGTTACCGAGGGTAAAAACTACTCAGACTATCAATCCGAACTTGTAGATGATGCCATCAGACATTTCATTGATGATTGGAGAAATGATTCTGGGGATGTAGAGGCCGAAACAGCAGAAGAGGCTAAACAAATAATTCTTGACAGTATTGATACTTATTTGGAACCAAACTTACCGGAAGAGGATAAAGACGGAGATGATGAGGATGATGTTGGGCCCACTCCAAAAGCACGCAAAGTAAGCTGGTATATAACGAAAGACGGTGTCCCTTCATTTGAATCAGACAAGGATTATTATTATTACCTTGAGATGAAACGCAGAGTTGAAAGGCTGATGGGTTGGGACGGGATAACATATGAGGAGGCTAAAAGAAGAGTGGGACTTAAACCCTCTCTCGAAGTTATTCCGGATGCAAACTCTATAAAGTTCTGGGCAGGAATTGCCGCAGAAGAGAAGAATAAAAATCAAAAAGAATCTGTAAAAAATAAAAATCTTAAAAATAAAAAATTAAAAGAAGCCATTACAAAGAAAGCAAAGGAGAAGTTAAATCTTTTGAATGACATTGTAAACTTTGCATATGAGTATGGAGAGGATGCAACAAAGGGCCTCTTCCAACAGGCATTCAAAAAAGTTACAGGTGATGATTTAATTGATGCTTTGGATGATGATAAATAATGGTTGAACCTGAACAAACTTTTTAATATTTCAAACCTCCCTGTAATTGGGAGGTTTTATTTTGCTTTTTACTATAATTTATAACATGAGTCACTATGCAATTGCAAATGAAAATGAAAAGTTCTTTTTAAATCTATGCGGGCATTATTCCTTAGTGGATGAGGCAATGGATGCCACAGTTTGGGATGATCCAAACCATAAGGAAATGTGGTTTTATTTACATGAGTTAAAAGCATCCACAAATAGAAATTGGTACGTAATTGATTTGGATAAGGTTTGTCACGCAATGATAGCAGGACATGCCCATGTTGATGAAAGTGAGGATGCAAGAACTTTTGATTGCGTACTTACAGGTACTATCGATAATGTGGAAAAAACCATTACGGTAAGAAAAGAAACTTTTAATGAATTCTATAGGGGTAAAAAGTTTATTCCAGATAGAATCTGGGTTACACATTTACTTTTGAAGGGAACTACGAAATACATCCTGATTGCGGAAACAAAGGATGGTTATTTTAGATATAAAAATTCCGTAAGGGATTTAAGGGATACCAACGAAAGGATGTGGCTTTGGTAGAAATTAAATAAGGAGTAAAAATGATTTATTGGAACGTTTATAAAAATGATTATATAAATAGGTTTGTTTATGGGGATGAAACTACCCCTATGGAGCCTGTATGTACATTTATTAAAAAATGCAAAACGGAAGAGGAGGCTAAGGAAACCTGTAAAAAACTAAACGAGCAGGTCGAATATATGAAAAAGGATTTACAAAAAGTATGTCTTGACCCAATTTCTTTAAGGGAATTTTATATAAGATCAGAAGTGGGCTGGAGAGACGAATTCGAAAAGTGGCTTCTACAATACCCTAAATCAAAAAGAGAAAACTTTAACTTTTGCTATGGGGACTGGGTGAGAAATTATACAGAGTTTGCAGAAAATGACGAAAGAGTTTTATGGATACCTTTCGCAGCTGCCCCCACATATTTTAATTTTATTGTTTACAAATTCAAACCTGATGGATTTTATGGGTATATTGAATACGGAGAATCCCTGTTGGATAATAAAGAGGATTATGAATTTGTAAGGTTTTATAAAAACAGGGAAGATGCCAGAAACCTTGTAGTAGACCACAATAATCATTTGAGAGAACAAAATAGGGAAAAAGCAGAAATGAAATTAATGGAAAAAGTCGCAGACAATTTGGTTTCCGGAACTGCTCCAGAGTCTATTAAGGATAATAAGGCCCCTAAGGTTTTAGTTAAACCTCCAAAAACGTTTGATTGGAAAGAAGCTATGAAAGCCCTTATAGATGGTAAGAGGGTTGAGGCATGCCATGTAGATAACGAGAAGGGTACGTCTACATTATGGTTCGAAGTAGAGTTTGCAATAGGCCCTGAAGATAAAGAATTGGGAGAATGTGTAAAGTTCGGAAAGGATTGGGAGTATCGTATTTTAGATGATTCAAAAGAAAGAGAAGAACTTTTTGATGAATGTGAAAAGTTAGGAATCATAAATGTTAGCAAAGCCTCTAAAATATCAACTCCTCTGTTGCATGACATTGTCGATGCTATCAAATCAATCGGCTTGGATTGGGAAGGAATTGCAAAACAAATAAATGAGGAGACAAAATGATTAAACCCTATGATGTGTTTATAGAAGAAACCAGAAAAGCAAACCCTAACATGTTTGAGGTTTTAGGAGAAGACTATTTCAAAAAGTTTTATGAGTTTCAAGTAAAAGTTGAGGTCGATTACAAAAGAATAAAAAAGGCTTTTGCAACTGCAAGACTTTACGGAACTCTTATTGATTTACAGGATGTTGATATTGGTGATAAGAAAACATTGATTGAAAGAGCAGAGGCCTTTGGTGAAAACTTATCATTATTGCTTTCTGATGGTTGCTACGATGCACTTTATGCTTGCCCTGAAATAGCCTCCTTTATGAAGCTTTCGCCACTTTTTAAATATGCTGATGGTAAAAAACTTGAGGGAGTTTATAAGTTTGGTTATTTTGGTACAGGTAATTATCAAACAATAGATTGTTATAAGGCACCAAATGAAGTAGCTGAAAAGGATTTCCTTTTACTACATACGGAGGATGATGTATGGTTAAAGGCTGAAGTCAATATTTCAGAATTCTATAAAAGAAAAGCTGATGCGGAAAGGGAGAAAGCTAAAAATACTCTTTGCTTTGATCATGGCATTGATTTTGGTAAGCAATCTAAATCAGCTATCTACGAGGATTGCTAGGATAAATAAAAGGAGAAGAAATAATGAGTTACGATTCAACAAAGGATACTACGGATCACATTAACAAAGTAAGGGATTACATTGCAAAATGTATTGTCGAGTTAGGGGATAGGGCAGCTTTGCACGATCATGATAAAATTGATGATCCTGTTGAGAAAAAACTTTTTGATGAATATTCACCCAAGTTGGCAAATTGTACTTATGGAAGCGATGAATACAAATCATTCTTGGATGGTCTAAAACCTGCATTAAATCTCCACTATAAAAACAATAGACATCACCCTGAGCATTTTGAACAGGGTATAAGGGATATGAACCTGATCGATATTTTTGAAATGATTTGTGACTGGAAGGCTTCGTCAGAAAGGCACGAGGATGGGGATATTTATAAATCAATTGAAATAAATCAAGACAGATTTGGTTATTCAGATGACTTGAAGCTTATTTTGAAAAATACAGTTGATTTTCTAAATCATTTTGGGGAAGAGGAAGAAGATGCTTAAAAAGATGAATGTAACAGTTGGGATTGTTGTTGAAGAAGATATTGATCAGCAGGATATTAAAGACAATATTGACAACTTGAGTTACCTTTCTGAAAAGGGTGTCAAGTATGTTGATAGTGAATTTGCAGGATGGGATTAATGGCTGAGGAAGAGAACTATGATTCCCTTTATGGATACGCAATGAGTTGTGCTAAAACAGTTTGGGAAGCTCAAAAAGGAGGGCCTGTAGGATACACTATCCTTTCTTCTAAACAAATTGAAAGATTGGAGAAAGGAGAAAGTGAATTCGAAATTGGAACTGGTACAGCCCCTATTCTTACCAGAAAAGAATATTTGAAGGAAAAAAGAAATGACTAAAGAAACTTTTATTGTAAGATTGAAAAAGATCAAAGAACAATACGAGGAGTTGAACAAGAAACATGACTTAATGGTTGAAGGAAATCCTTTCGTTGAGGATGGAAGTGGGGTAATGCCAGATTGGCTTATGAACCTAATTTCGGAACATGTGCTTACTCTTTTTGCTGCTGTTAATGAGGATGCCTTTTATAAGACAAAATTAGATGATTGTAAAGAAAGTTATCCTGGAAAGTCTGTAGAGGAGATTGCAAAAGAAATTGGCATTAGTGTTGAGAAGTTAAAATCTAATTGCGAAAATACTTATGTACTTGCGGACTTAGTTGATTACTTCCTTTATGAAATGGATTGGGGTGGAAGAATATCTATCGGTAATGATGATAGTGATACTTCAAGGGATTATGATTTTTCAGATTATGGAAGGTTGTACGATTATATAAAAGAAGAAATTTAGGGAAACCCAAACTTTTTATGAAAATCCTATCGAAAGGTAGGATTTTTTTTTGGCATTTTGATCCCAAAAAGACCTATATTATATACAAGAGGTACGGTATATGAAAGGACAGAAAATAGAGTTAGTTGAAATCAAAGCCCAGCCAGGTGAAAAAACCTTTAAGGTTGAGAACCGTAAGGAATTCAAAACAATAAAGGAAGCCGTAGAGTATGGCAGATATTTTTACGGTGACTATTACTTTTTGGAAGTTTGGGTAGACGGAAAAGTAAGATACACCAGTCCAAAATACCACAAAACATTTTACCCAGCCAACAGTTTTGAGGGTAGCTACAGAAGTACCAAATGGAGAAAAGAGGTAAAATAAATGAAAGACTTGAAGGTTGGAAACAGATACGACAACGAAGTTTTTCCTGATTGGTATAAGGAAATTATTGAAATCGTAGATCAGCAGCCTACAAAGGCTATCGTAAAAGCAAAAGACGACAAAGGTGAAATTTGGTATACACATTTCCAAAAAGAAAATGGGGAATGGAAAGCCTTTGTAACCGGAAGGGATGACGATCGTCTCGGATTACTTTACGGAGGAAATTAAAATGGAATTTACATTGATGGGAGAAGAATTTAGCATTCGTACAGACAACCTTGAAAAGGTTGAACGTTTTGGAAATGCTGTAAAAATTACCTACAAGGATGGGGGTTACTCAATCTGGGAAGCACACAATGTATATCAGGTTCCTAAAATCAATCTTTTGGAAATTGTTTTGAGAGCCCTGATGATTGGTTATACTCAGGGCAGAAATGACCTTTACGATGAGGGTAGAGTTATTACAAAAGAAATCCAGAGGAAGCTTGACATCTATGATGAAGCAATGGAAGAACTTGAACCTTCAAAGTACAAGGAATACCACGAATTTAAGCTTTAAAACATTCGTTGAATGTGAAAATAGATTTTTTTGGAATGTGAGTCAACACTAGAGGACGTAAAACATTTGTTGGGAGTTGCTACTATGGCAAAGATTGAATTTGGTTTTTCACAGAAGGATGCTTACGATTTCGTTATTAAAAACGAACGCAAAGAAACAACAAGGGATGACAAAAAGGTTGTTGAAAAGCGCAAGGTTGTAAAGTACAAGAATCCTGCAATTGATTGCTGGGGCTGTGTACATAGAATGACAGCAGAAAATGCTCCGGAAGTTCTTAAAAATGTTGAATACTTTCGGGCAGCAAATCCTTTCGGGCAGTACGGTATAAAAGGAAAATATGAACCTTTCGGTTGGACACTTCCGATGGCACTTTTGGCTTTCAAGAAAGGTTACATTGACGGTTTCCTTTCAAGTAGATCATTTTTCAGCCTTGGACTTGAAACAGAAGGTATCATTATTGTTGATCCCATTCAGAGAATAAAAGTAAGGGAATGGACACAGGCTGAATACAAGGACTTCTTTGACAAATGTAAGGAAGAAGATTTTGAATACTCCGTAACAAAGTCCTCAAGTGCAAGATTGGGAAAATCCCTCAAATACGAAACAGCAGAAAAGCTCAAACAGCATTTGATTGAGGAGCACGAAAAGGAAGGAAAGGATTTCTTCAAAACAGAGCAGGAACAGAAGATGGTTGAGGAGCACGGCTTTGACAAAGTTCTTGATGCCCTTGCAAACTTGCTTTACTACGATACAGACTTGGTAAGCATTTGGGGATATCGTACAGCAGAACCTCTTACATTTGATTCTCACGAAGCTGCTGAAGCTTTCAGAACTCAGTATAAAACTTGGGAAAACATTTACAGAGATGATGAAAAAGCAGCCTGTGATATCATTCCTGTAAACGAAAAGTTTGATGCTTACTTGGAGAGCCTTAAGGAGAATTCAAGAAAGGAACTCGAAAGGGCCACTCACAAGGCTGATTAAACTTTAACCTAAAAATATTTGCTTTGAAGAGTTTACAGTAACTATTGATTTACAACCTGGACACCTAAAACGTCCAGGTTTTTTAATCATTAAAAGTTTTTTACAATTTGGGCATTGCTTTTTGCTAGCTTCCGTAAAATCGGATTTATTATCCGCATTCAAAAATTCAATTGCATCTTCCAAAGTATCTAAGATTCTAAAAAATTGAGAGAACCCAAGTAAAGAAAATATTTCATAAACCTTTGGAAGCATTCCAAAAAATGCAAGTTCCCCTCCATGAGTTTTTGCTACTCTAAGAATTGCTGTAAAGGATCCAATGCCCGTAGAAGAAATATAAGACACACCTGAGCAGTCAAAAGCAATTTTATAAAATCCATTTTCCAGGGCCTTATTCATTTGTTTTGTGAAAAAGTTTGAATTGTAAGTATCTATGTAACCTGTTAATTTTACAACTAATACTCCTTCCACTTTTTCCAAATCTATTTTTATGCTATCATCTTGCTCATCAAAAAAACCTTTTATTAAATCTTCTCGCACTTCCATAGTATGCAATTTCTCCTTCGCAGAACTTTATAATAATAATTAGTAATCAGTAACTATAATATTAGTATGGTAGAAAATGAACATAATGTAACACCTGGAACAATTTATATTTGTTATCAGGGAGTAGGAAAATCAAATACGGTAGATGATAACGTTGGGTTTATTGATTTGGAGTCAAGTAACTTTAGGCTTGAAGATGGGTATAGACCTTACGATTGGTATAAGTAGTACGCACAGGTTGCTTTTGATTTGGCAACTCAAGGCTATTCTGTATTTACAGCATCCCACGATGTAGTAAGAAAAGAATTGGCAAGAATTAGGGATAAGTATCATCCAGAAATTAAAATTGCAATTATCTATCCAAACCCTGAATTGAGGGATGCCTGGGTTGAAAGATTGCAAAAACGTTATGATGCAAACCCCACAAGAAAGAATAAGGCTGCCCTAGGAAATGCTGAGGATAGACTTCCTGAAAATGTAGCTGAAATGGAGGCTGATGCATACAAGTATGGTTTCGCAATTATTGAAATTAATTCCACGGATTATTTCTTAATTGATGAGCTCCCAATGCAGGATCCCAACGTTGAACTTTCTTTAGCTCTTCAAGATAACGATCCAGAGGCAGAAGAAGAATGGCAGTAGACAAACTCAAAGATATATCCTTTACAGAATGGCTTAAATTGGAAAACTCAAAAGATCCAGATAATATACTTCCTCCTGAATTGGATTTTGAAAAGGCAATTTACTTTTTGAAGAATTACCTTTTAGGGGAAGATTGGTATGTGAATTATCCTGGATCTGCAAAGCAAATTACTACGGATATAGTTTATGACATATTGAAAAAATATTCAAAAAAGTTTAGGAAAGAATTGAAGGTCTATGAGAAGGAGCAAGAAAAGAAATGATTACCATTAGTGAATACACCACAAAGACACCTATGAGAATGATTGGGGAGTTTGCTGGATTTTGTTGGGGTGCAAATACAAAGGATAATGAAAAGAATGTAAAACGTGCAATTGATTGTATTATGTCTGAGCACGGAAGAACAGAAGAGTTTCCTGATTTGTATTTGATTATTGATCAAGTGGATGCCAAAACACTTCGGGAGCTCTATACCCACATTGGAGGATCCCCTACTCGTTTACAGGCATCAACAAGGTATATTGATTACGAAAAGAAAGGTGTACCTGTAATTACTCCTCCTTCAGTTGCAAATAAGGAATTGGCAAAAGGGGCTTGGGACGAAACAATTGAAGCAATCAGAAAAGGAATGAATAAATTAAAAGCTTTTGAAATCCCAAACGAGGATGTAACAAATCTTCTACCTTTAGCATATCAGTCAAAAATGGTTTGGAAAGTAAATCTCAGAACACTTATCAATTTTATGAACAAACGACTCTGCACGAGAGCCTATTGGGAGATCAGACAACTTTCAAAAGAACTTAAAGAAGTGATTTCTGATTATTCTGATGAGTGGAAACAACTTGCTGATTGGTTGTTTGTTCCTTATTGTGAACGTTATAAGTTTATAAACCCTGATTTCTGTTTCTGCACAGAATCAAAATGTTGTGGAAGGCATCCAAATATTAGGGATTTGAAAATAGTTTCAAAGTACGAAGGAGAGGATGATGGAAAGTAAAATAAAAGAAATGGAGGACATGTTCGATAGATGGTACTCAACTCTAAACGAGGCCCAAAGGATGGAGTCCCAGGAATTTTCAAAAGAATATCCTTTAAGGTGTTTAGAGGAAAATAGTTTCTCACATGCTAAAATTAATTATATTGAAGTGGACGTCCCTCC
>JAEEGK010029627.1_pt1 | contig 10899 bp, 15 predicted proteins | sample 8958771 | NCBI WGS metagenome assembly JAEEGK01 (sample SAMN16246547, study PRJNA631951) | gut metagenome | biome: gut microbiome; feature: rumen; material: SC-attached | host: Bos | place: Iran: Karaj | collected 2018-10 | reverse complement strand
GTCGGGATCGACCTCAACAGATTCCGTGCGGAGGAAGGGAACCTGGAGGCGAAGGACCTGGAGGAGTTCGCATCCAATCCCCGGAGCATGATGCCGTTCATGCTCTCCGGGAGGGGGATGGCCATCCTGTCTGCGATAAGGGCCATGATCACAGGGTCGAGGGACGACGGCCTCATGCACAGGCTCGTATCGGACCTAGTCATGGAGGCGAGGTCATGCCAGGACCATAGGATCAAAGTGCATTCAGCGACCGTTTTCAAGGAGCCCCAGGACATTCTTTACGACAATCTGGCGAGCGGCGGGAGCGATCAGGACATAGGCAGGCGCTGCGAGGAGCTGGGGATAGACAAGTACAACATCAACCGCAAGTTCAGATCCTCGTACGGCGTCACCCCTTACGCGCTTTACAAGAAGATGAGGCTGTGGGACGCCGCGGCGAGGCTGATCCTGAGCGACGATCCGATAGGGGAGGTCGCGAAGGACGCAGGCTACCTCAAGGAAGGGAAATTCGCATCCGCTTTCAGCAAGGAGGTGGGGTGCACCCCCAGGAGTTTCAGGGGAGAATACCGCCAGGGTAGGGCCGCCAAGGATCATGCCAGAGCAGTTCGACGAAAGACGAACTCGCATTTCGTATCAACTTTTATAGATTGAGAATTATGGAGCGAACGATGTTCCTCGTCAAGCTCGGAGGGAGCGTGATCACCGACAAGGCGCGTTACCGCGTCTTCAACAAGGATCGCGTCGCCCGCCTGTGCTCGGAGATCGCCGAGTCCGGGAAGGACGTTATCGTCGTCCACGGCGCCGGCTCCTTCGGACACGTCCTGGCGAAGCGCCATTCCCTTCAGGACGGGTATTCGGACCCGGAGCAGATCCCGGCCGCGGCGCGCGTCCAGCAGGACGTCAGGGAGCTCAGCCTCATGGTCGTCTCCGAACTTCTGGATGCGGGGATCCCGGCGGTATCCGTGCCTCCCGGCTCCTGCTTCGTCATGGAAGGCGGCAGGCTGGTCGTAGGGGAAGGCGAGGCCCTGAGGTCCCTGAGGAAGGCGGGGATCATGCCGGTCCTGTTCGGAGACGTCGTGATGGACCGCGAGAAAGGGTTCGGGATATGCTCCGGAGACCAGGCCATGGAGGCCCTGGCGGAGATGTTCTGCCCCGAGAAGGTCATTTTCGTGTCGGACATCGACGGATTGTATTCATCCGATCCCAAGGTCGATCCCGGCGCGGAGTTCTACCCCCTCGTGACCGAGGACATACTGAAAGAAGTCTCCACAGACCAGTCCGTGGCCGACGTCACCGGAGGCGTGGCCGGCAAGATGAGGTCGATGCTTAAGATATGCGGGAAGGGGAGGGACTGCATGCTCATAGACGGCACCGTCCCCGGGAACCTGCTCTCCGCCCTCAAGGGGGAGGAAGTCAAGTGCACCATAGCGAGGATATGAGATGTCCATAAAGAACAGGAAGGCCGACCATATCGAGATCTGCAAGAACGAGAGGACCGCCCCCGGATATTGCTACTGGGACGACGTGAGGCTCGTCCACAACGCGCTTCCGGAGATAGACGCGGACGACATCGACATGTCCTGCGAGCTGTTCGGGAAGAGGCTCAGCTTCCCGCTCATCGTCACGGCGATAACCGGCGGGTTCGACGGCGCCGTCAAGATCAACTCCAACATCGCCAGCGCCTGCGCCGACCTAGGGATAGGGATGGGCGTCGGAAGCGAGAGGGCGGGCGTGTCCGGGGTGCACCCGGAGAGCTACTCCGTCATAAAGGACTTCGACGTCCCGCTGGTGATAGGCAACGTCGGCGCTCCCCAGCTGGTGAGGCAGAAGGGAGGCGTCGCATTCGACAGGGACACCGTCGCCAAGGCGATCGAGCTCGTGGACGCCGACGTCATGGCGGTCCATCTGAACTTCCTGCAGGAGGTCGTGCAGCCCGAGGGCGATACCAACGCGGCCGGATGCAGGGACGCCATACGCGGCCTGGCCAGGGAGTTCCCGGTCATGGTCAAGGAGACCGGCGCGGGGATATCCAAGGACGTCGCGACGAGGCTGAAGGGCATCGGGATCAAGGGCATAGACGTCGCGGGCATGGGCGGGACGAGCTTCTCCGCCGTGGAGCTGCACCGCGCCGTTGCGGCGGACGACGAGGTCAGGTCCGCGATGGGCGAGACCTTCCTGGACTGGGGGATACCCGCCCCCGTCTCGCTGATGGAGGCCAGGGTCAGCGGGCTTCCGCTCATCGCGTCGGGAGGGATCCTGGACGGGATCCACGTCGCGGCCGCCGTCGCGCTGGGGGCCTCTTGCGCAGGAGTGGCGAACGCGGTCCTCAGGGAGGCCTGCGAGTCCGCGGACGCGGTCAAGAGGAAATTGACGATTATCATGGAGGAGCTGAGGGCGGCCATGCTGCTCACAGGCTCCAAAGACGTCGACAGTCTCTCCAAGGCGAGGCACGTGGTCCTCGGCGAGAGCAGGAAATGGATGGAGTCGCTATGATGGATGCTAAGAGCTATCTCAAGAAGAAGTCCGCCGAGCTGGACGGGCCTATAAAGGAATACATACAGGACGACGAGCCGCCGAACCTCATCGAGGCCTCCAGGCAGTACCCCTACGCCGGAGGGAAGAGGATGCGTCCGGCCATGGTCCTGGCCTGCTGCGGCGCCGTGGGCGGGAACCCGAAGGACGCGGTCCCGCTGGCGGTGGCGATCGAGTATATCCACAACTTCACGCTGATACACGACGACCTCATGGACGGGGACGAGGTCCGCAGGGGGATGAAGACCATCCACGTCGGATACGGTATGCCCACTGCGGTCCTGGCCGGCGACTGGCTGTTCTCCAGGGCCTGCGAGATCATCAGCAACATGGACATCCCTCCGGAGAAGACCGTCAAGGTCCTGAAGTACGTGACCAAGGCGGTATGCGACCTCGGGCGCGGCCAGCAGATGGACGTGAACAACGAGGGCAGGATAGTGTCCGAGGACTATTACATAGAGACGATAAAGCTCAAGACCAGCGTCCTGTTCGCCGCGGCCGCCGCAGGAGGGGCCATAGTCGGAGGGGCGGACGACGCCACCGCCCAGGCGATCTACGACTACGCCATAGACCTGGGGCTCGGGTTCCAGATGTTCGACGACTACCTCGGGGTGGCCGGAGACCCTTCCAAGACCGGAAAGTCGGTCGGGAACGACATACGCAAGGGCAAGTGCACCTGCATGGTCACCCACGCCATAAGGTCGATAAAGGACCCGTCCACGCTGGAGGAGTTCAAGGGCATCCTCGGGAAGGCCGACGCCACCGACGCCCAGTGCGCCAGGGCCAAGGAGATACTCGAGAAGGCCGGATCCATCGATTACGCGATGTCCCTGGCCAAGAGCAAGGCCGAGTCGGCCATCGCCAGGATAGGGTTCCTGCCGGAGAGCGAGGACAAGGAGTTCATGATCGCCCTCGCCAGGTTCTCTATAGACAGGGACGTTTGACCTCGGATGTCTTCGATTCCCGTCTCGGTTATCCTGTAAGGCGCCGACCTCCCTTCGGGGAGGCTCCGGTGCTTGATTATCACGGCGGCGCGCCTGCCGTCGATCCCCTTGTCGAGGCGGACTATGGTCTTGGCGTTGTGGTGCAGCGCATGGCCTCCGAGGAACTCCACCCCTCCGGTGTTCAGGTTGCTGTAGACCTGCGAAGTGACCAGGACGGCTATGTCGTGCTGCCTGGCCATGTTCAGGAGGGCCTCCGTCTGCCTTATGAAGTCGTTCCTGACGGCGCTGTCGTCGTGGTTCAGGCGGTAATACATCGTAAGCGAGTCGATGACGACCGCGGAGACCGCACCCGCCGACGCCAGCTTGACGACCTTGTCCACCCTGTCGGACTGCTCCTCGAAGCTGTGGACCTGGAACACGAGCATCCTCCCCACGGCGTCCTCCAAGCCGGAGAAGACCTGGGATATGCGGTCCGAGGACAGACCTTCGGAGTCGATGTAGGCGACCCTGTCGCCCCCTTTGGCGACGTTGCGGGCGAACTGGAGGCATACGTTGGTCTTTCCCGCCCCCGCCTCGCCGTATAGAAGCGTAAGGCTCCCGCCCTCGATTCCTCCGCCCAGGAGGCGGTCGAACTTCTGGCACCCGAGCGGAATCCTCTTCACGCGACCGCAATCCCCACCGCGGATAAAAACATCGCTGACGTTTCTTAGAAAGGGAAGAGGTTTGGGAGGGGCCGGAGCCCCGTTCAATCGTTCTTGGGGTCGTCGGATGACGAGTTCTCGACGGGCTTGACGTCCCCGAGGTTGTAGTTCCCGGTCGTCTGCGTCTTCTCGCCCTTGACCATGTACATGGGGATGGATATCAGCATGATGACCCCGAATATGATCGCGCAGACCGCGATTATCCCTATGACGACGTAGGCGGCGATCATTATCACCGACTCGAACACGCCGGGGATCATGAGCGCGTATACGATCAAGGCGATGGCCGCCACGATGCCTATCGCGATGGCTATCAGTCCGAGGCCGGTCCTCCCGGTCCCCTTCTTTCTCACGTTGTCCGCTTCCATGCTATCATCAGCTGTTGTTGGAGGGCAGGAACGGGCTGAGGGCCATGGCCAGGTCGTACAGGGTCATGGACTGCAGTATGATGCGCCCGGGTCCGGTCAGGGTGGTCACGAACAGGCCTTCTCCGCTGAAGAGGACGTTCTTCACGCCTCCGACGGAGCTGATGTCGTAGGTGACGCCGTCCTCCCAGGCGACCACGTGGGAGGTCGACACCTTGACCATCTCGCCGGGCTTCAGATCGTACTGGACCAGGTCTCCGCAGGCGTGGGCGAACGCCATCCCGTTTCCGGAGAGCTTCTGCAGGACGAATCCCTCCCCTCCGAAAAGGGCGGATCCCAGCTTCTTCTGGAAGGCGATGTCTATCTTCACGTCCCTCTCGGATGCGAGGTAGGACGACTTCTGGCATATCCAGACCTTCTTGGAGATGTCCAGCTCGATGATCTTCCCGGGCGCGGAGCCGCCGATCCCGACGATTCCGGTGCCGCCCTGGGGCTTGAACTTGACCAGGAACATCCCGGCTCCGGAGATGCTGCGTTTCAGCCCGGACATGAAGCCCCCTTCCATCTTCGTCTCCATGGCGACGTTTCCGGTGGTGTACACCATCGCGCCGCCCGTGGTCACGAGCTCCTCGCCCGCATCCAGCTCTATGTTGGCTATCTGCAGGTTGCTTCCTGTGATGTTGTATTTCATGGCTAGACGATTGTTTCATTATCTTAAATAACCGTATGGCTGGCATGTCAGGATACTCCAAAGGCGCGGAGGCGACGATATCCCCGGCAGAGTACCTGGGGCGCCCTGCCGTCAGGAAGTCGCGGCCGTCGAAGTCGTACCGCCTTCCCGAGCTGGACTCCCGCATAAGGTCGGTCCGCACGAGGAACGAGGTCCGCATGATGCGCGAGGCCCGCCGTGCCGGCGTCCGCACCCCGTGCGTCTACGATCTGGACGTCTCGGAATGCTCCATCGTCATGGAGGCCGTGCCCGGACGTACCGCCAAGGAGGTCATCTCCGAGGGCGGCGAGGAGGCCTTCCGCGTGGCCGTCGAGATAGGGCGCGCCACGGCCAGGCTGCATTCCGCCGGCCTTTGCCACGGCGACCTCACGACATCCAACGTGATCGTCCGTCCGGACGGGGAGATATGCTTGATAGACTTCTCCATGGGCCGCTCCAAGGCCACGGTCGAGGACATAGGGGTCGACCTGAGGCTGCTGGAGAACGCCTTCGCCTCGTCCCATGCCGGGATGGAGGACGTGGGGGAGGCCATGATGTCGGCGTACTTCGAGGGCGTCCGCGACCCGGATGCCGTCAGGAAGAAGCTGGAGGACATCAGGAACAGGGGGAGGTACACATGAGGCTCAAGGTCATAACGTCGAATCCGGGAAAGGTCGAGGAATACAGGAGGTCGTTCTCCGGCCTCGGGATAGAGATGGAGCATCTCAGGCTGCCGTACGACGAGGTCCAGACGTCCGACCTGTCCGAGGTGGTCTCCAAGGGCATGGACGAGATAATCGCCAAGGGCGTCCGCGACTTCATAGTGGACGACTCGGGGCTGTTCGTGGACGCCCTGAAGGGATTCCCGGGGGTGTGGTCCGCATACGCCCAGAAGACCATCGGGAACAAGGGCATCCTGAAGCTCATGGAGGGCGTCGAGGACCGCGGGGCGGAGTTCAGGTGCTGCATCGGATGCGACATCGCCGGCGAGAGGATCATCGTCACTGGCGTGTGCAGAGGCGTGATCATCGATTCGGAAAGGGGCGCGGGAGGGTTCGGATTCGATCCCATCTTCTCCCAGGACGGCGTCAGGACGTTCGCGGAGACCCCGGTGGACGAGAAGAACGAGACGTCCCACAGGGGGAACGCGGTAAGGCTCCTCATGGAGGAGATGAGAAGAAGGGGCCTCGCGCGAGGCCCTTGAAAGGATTTCAGATCAGCGGGGTGAAGGGAGGATTGGCGATGATTATGCAGACTCCCAGGGCCAGCGCCAGATAGATCAGGTAGTTCCCGATCATGGACTTGGTCTCGAGCATGTCGGGGCGGAATCCCAGAAGGCTGAGTATCCTGGTCATGAGGCCCGCCACGGCGAAGGATATCAGGGTCGCTATGATCCACATGTAATCCATGCCGTTGCTGAACCCGATGTTGCACAGCACTCCGCCTATGATTCCCACAATGAGGCCCATCAGGAGGGTGACGAGGCACACCTTGGTCCCGTACATGTCCTTGAGGATGAACTCCCTCTCGTTGAACTCCGTGGGAGTGAACTCGTAGTTCTCCTCGGGCTCCTCGATTATAAGCCTCCTTTTCTTTGCCATCGCGCCCCCATCCTGCAGTTCATTAATAAATCTATTGAGGTCCCCCTCGGCTCCTTCCCTCGGAGAACGACTTCTTGGAGTACTTCAGCGCCTCTATGACGGGAAGCGGCTCCCCCAGCAGGAACGTCTCCAGCGCCCCTCCGCCGGTGCTCACGTAGGAGAACCTGTCTGCCAGGTCGAACCTCTCCGCGGCGCCGCCGGTGTGGCCTCCTCCGATGACGGACTGGCCTCCGCAGTCGGCCATGGCCTCCATGAGGATCCTGGTGCCCACTTCGAACCCGGGCTTCTCTATCATCCCGGCGGGGCCGGACATGAAGCAGGTCCTGGACGCGCGGATGACCTTGGCGAACTTCTCGGCGGTGGCGTCGCCTATGTCCAATGCGGGCTCGGGGACAGGGAGGTCGCCGATGTTGACCGACGTCCTGGCGCCGTTTCTCTCGACCGCGACGTCCACGGGCAGAAGCACCCTCTGTCCGTACTTCTCCATGACGTCCTTGGCCGCCTGGAGGTTCTCGGGGGTCAGCTCGTCCTGAAGGACGGCCTTGCTGGCATCGCCGATGTCCACCCCTCTGGCGAGCAGGTAGGCGTTGCCTGCGAGCCCGACCAGGATGACCGTGTCCGCGGTCCCGTTGCCGAGGACGTGGTCGATCATCTCGGACACGTCGCCGAACTTGGCGCCTCCGAGGATGAACACGGAAGGCCTGCGGGGATTGGAGAAAATGGCGTTGAGCGCGAACATCTCCTTCGCCATGAGCCTCCCGGACGCCGAGGGCACCCTGGCGGAGAATCCAACCAGGGAGCACTGGGACCTGTGGGCGGCCCCGAACGCGTCGCACACGTAGTAGTCTATCAGAGGCGCGAGGGTCTCCACTATCTCCCCGCGGGAGTGTCCCATCATGTCCGTCTTGGCGGTCTCGGAGTCCAGCGCCCTCACGTTCCCGAGGAGGAGGACCTCCCCCGGGCGCAGGGCCTTGATGGCGTCCACGGCCTTGTCCCCGATGACGTCGTCGACGTACTTCACGGGGGCGTTGATGTGGCGGGACAGGCACTCCGCATGCTGGTCCAGGCCGATGAAATCCCATTTCCCCTTCCTGCTCTGGTGGGCCAGGACCACGAGCTTGGCGCCCTTGCCCATGAGCTCCCTGACCGTCGGCACGACCCTCCTTATCCTGGAGTCGTTGACGATTCTGAGGGTCTCCTTGTCCAGCGGGCAGTTTATGTCCACCCTGAGCAGGACGGTCTTGCCCTTGTAGTCGAAGTCCTCGAGGTTGTTGAAGTCCTTGGCCGTGGGGAACACCTCGGTTCTTCGAGATTCCGAGTGCGGCGTTCGTCTTCCTTATGGAGGCGCAGGGGTCCTGCTCCGCCTTGCACATGGACCTGATGCAGTCGATGTTCTCGGGGATGACGTCCGACTCCTGGTGGACCGCCTGATAGTAGTACAGGGTGTTCCCGACGACCTTCACGCCGTCCTCCCAGACGACGATCTCGTACATGTCGGACCTGTCGCGTCCCAGGTCCCTGGCGAGCTCCATGATCTGGGCGGTGGTCTTGATCCCGTCCTTGGATTTGACGAGCCTGACGCGGGGGGCCTTCCTAAGGACTTCCAGGACCTCCTCGGTGGTGGTCTCCGTGGCGAGCTGCGCGACGACGGTGTGGACGTGCATGAGGGTGGTGGACGCCTTGATGGCCATGGTGTTGATGTGCAGCCACGGCATGATGCTCTGGACGTCGGGCCCGTGGTGGGTGGGGAGGCTCACGGAGGGCTCCAGGCCGTTGATAGGGCCGTTCTTGCTGTCGCCGGGGTCGGCCGCGCGCCTGACGATGGTCACGTAGGCGTTCTCGACCTTGAACTTCTTGTCGATCGGGTTCAGCGTCCTGAGCAGCCCGGTGGTGTTGCAGGAGACGACGCGGGAAAGCTGCGCGCCCCAGGATTCGGAGTAGTTGGCGGTCGAGTTGAACGAGATCCCGGTGAGGCTGTGGTCCTCCCCTCCCTGGAAGATCGCCTTGACTCCGGCGGCCTTGTACTGGTCCCTGTACATCTCGCCGACGTTCCCGGGGGTGCAGTCGACCATGATGTCCACCTTGGCGTACAGGTCCTTGAGGGTCCCGGCGATCTTGACGCCGGCATCGGCGAAGGCCTTGACGCTCTCGTCCGGGACGTAGATGTCGTATCCTTTCCTGATCGCGGAGAGCGCCTCGAAGTTCGGCCTGGTCTTGGTGACTCCGATGAGCTCCATGTCGTCCTGCGCGGCCACCGCCGTCGCGACCCGTTTGCCGATGGTTCCGTATCCGTTGACTCCAACCCTGATTTTCGCCATTTCGATAACCTTGCTTTTGCTAAGGCGCCGGCATTGAAATAATCTGCGGGAGCGGGGACGGTCAAACGTTAAGTACGCATTTCTGGATTAGAAGCTCATGAGATTCCTGGTCATTTCAGACCTGCACCAGAACGTGTCTGCGTTGGAGTGGATAAACTCGGAAATCGAGGAGAGCGGCGCGGATGCGGTGCTGTTCCTGGGCGATGTGACAGACTTCGGGACCAAGGAGGAGGCGGCCAAGATCGTGTCCTCGATCAATTCCAAAGTATACGTCATCCCCGGGAACTGCGACCCGCTGGACCTCCCGGAGGGGATGGCGGACGTCGCGGTCGACATGCATGGGAAGGCGGCCGACGTCGGCGGATACAGGCTGGTCGGCCTGGGCGGATCCAACGTGACGATATTCGGGACCCCGTTCGAGCTCTCCGAAGAGGACCTGTACGACGGGCTCAAGAAGAACGCGTCCGAGGGGATGATCCTGATGACTCACGCCCCCTCCTATGGGATACTGGACCAGATCCCTTCCGGAGCCAGCGTCGGCAGCCCCGCGATCAAGAGGATCGTGGACGAGTTCCATCCCATCCTGGCCCTGTCCGGGCACATCCACGAGGCCGTCGGGGTGGTCGAGCAGAACGGCACGGTGTTTGTAAACCCCGGTCCGGCCAAGAGCGGCCATTACGCCGTAGCGGACGTCAGCGACGGGAAGGCGGAGGTCCGCCTGGGAAGGCACAAGCGATTTTCGTCGTCTGCGAGAAACTGATAACTATAAATACAGAACCATGTTTAGCGGAGCCGATTACAATGGCACTTTGGCAGGGTAAATCCAACAGAAAGCCCACCGGCGGCAGGCGCGTCGCGTCTCAGGGCAAGAGGAAGTTCGAGATCGGCAGGGAGAAGCACTTCACCAAGATCGGTGCACAGCGCCTCAAGCAGTACCGCGGAGCCGGCGGAAGCGTCAAGGTTGGAATGCTCAGCGCAGAGTATGCGAACGTCGTCGACAAGAAGACCAACACCGTCAAGAAAGTCAAGATCCTGACCGTGAAGTCCAATCCTGCCGACCCCAACTACGTTCAGCGTAACCTCATCAACAAGGGCGCGACCATCTCCACCGAGGCTGGAGACGCGATCGTGACCTCCAGGCCCGGCCAGGACGGCGCCGTCAACGCTGTTCTTCTTTGAAGCCTGAGTGTTCCATCTGATCAAACCGATTACCATCCGCAAGGATGGCATCCTTCTTTCCTTCCTTTCGTTTTTCTCTTCGGGACTAGATCCTAGGCATCCTCTGGAAAAGCCTTATTAGACTGCGCCCGATTAGGCGTCCCATGGTCTACGATGCGGACGTCGCTATAACGCTCTGGCCCGAATACTTCGACGCGAAGCGCACCAGGGCCGAGGGAAGGAGGCTTCCCAAGTCGCTCTGCGTCGATAATCCCAGCCTGGACATCATCGCCAAGGCCGCGATGATCCTCGACCTGGAGTACGAGGTCCTCGACTCCAAGTGCTATCCGAAGGCGCCCCGCGCCGGCCATGGATGCGTCAAGGTGGAGAAGGGGAAGATCTGCAAGACGGCGCTTCTGCGCAAGGTCGGCGAGACGCTGGTCAAGAACAAGAAGTGATGGTCTTGATCACCCCGACGGACTCACGTGTCCTGGACGCCAACTCCGCCGCGCTGGGGGTCCCCGTGGCTGCCCTCATGGAGGCCGCAGGGAGGGCCCTGGCCGATTTTCTG
>JAEEGK010029626.1_pt1 | contig 10900 bp, 12 predicted proteins | sample 8958771 | NCBI WGS metagenome assembly JAEEGK01 (sample SAMN16246547, study PRJNA631951) | gut metagenome | biome: gut microbiome; feature: rumen; material: SC-attached | host: Bos | place: Iran: Karaj | collected 2018-10 | reverse complement strand
AAGACGTAACGCTCACATTCTCACGCACAGGCAAAGTAAGCATAGTTTACAGAGGAGGCATTCTGTAATGTACGTGATAATGATCGGAGACATATACGGCAATGACACACCGCTGTATTATCCGGATGATAAAGAATATACGATATACGGCACAGACCTACATCTTGAAGTGAGCCTGTGCGGCGAGTTCACTTTCAACGTTCCGAAAGCAAACCCTGCATACAGCCAACTCAAAGAGTTCAAGATCATCACTCTTTTGAAGGACGGTGCGGAAATATGGCGCGGATACATCAAAGACGCAAAGGAAAGCGCAGACAAGAGCAGTATGTACGTGTACTGCATCGAAGATCTTTCTTTTCTTAAAAGTATCCCGATTGCACCGGTACAACAGAGTGTTGACCGCGAAACAAAGCTGCAGAGCATTATCGCCGCCTATAATGCCATGACCGGGATCGCAGGCACTGTGAAGACGTTTGAAGCAGGCTATGTCATAAACATCGGTACCGGATTATGGGAAGCTGAATACAAGACCACGATGCTTGACGCGCTGCGCACTCTCGCCGGAGAAGACCAGTATGTCCGCGTGCGCAGGGAGTACGTAAACGGAGTGCTTCACAGATACATCGATCTTGTTACGCTCCCATATTATGGAATTATAAGCAATCAAAAGATAGAGTTCGGAGAGAACCTGCGCGATCTGGCCAAGGAGATAAACACATCATGGATGCTCAATGTCATCAGGCCTTACGGCAATGAGATCGAGGGCGCCGAAGTATATGACGGATGCCCGCGAAGACTTGAAGGCACCGTATTGAGCAATACAACGAGCATAGAGCAGTATGGCCGCATAGAAAAATGCATTCTTTTTGAAACATCAAACCTTGCAGACTTAAACAGCAAAGCGACGGTTTATTTGGAACAGAACAAGGATCCGCGCCTGACTCTCGAACTGTCTGCAATAGATCTGTCTCAGGCAGGCTACAACATGGACAGCTTAAACCTCGGAGACAAGGTCCGGGTGATAGCAGCTCCTTGCAATATAGATCAGTATGTTTACATCACGGAATTAAATATTGATATCCAGGATCTTGGCCGGAATGTCATTACGCTTTCAAGCACAGTGACCGTGGGAAGGACTATGACCGAGCAGCAGGCCACGATCACAAAAGAGATCGCGAAAAAGATCCCGGATGCGATATCGATCCTCAATACGGCCAAGGCAAACACAATCGCTATTCTCGACGGATCAAACGGCGGGAATATTTATTTTGTGTTTGACGAATACGGGCAGATAATCGAACAGGGCTTTGCTGATAACCCTGATCTGTCACTGGCCACAAAGATAAGTCGCTGGAACCTGAACGGAAAAGCAATACTTACCCGTGACACTCCACAGGATGACTGGACCGTCAAGGTGGCTGAGACCATAGACGGGCAGATAGTTGCTGATTTCATCACAACCGGACATCTGAACGCTTCGCTCATAGACACCGGCACTCTGACGGCAGCGGTTATCAAAGCGGGGATACTTAGTGATAAGGCGGGGAAATTCTCATTAAATATGGTTACCGGCGATCTTGTCATGAACAGCGGGCTATTTAAGGGAAACATAAACGTCAATAACAATTTTATTGTAGATTCCAACGGGATAATGCAAGCCAAGAGAGGGGATTTCGGAGTACTTAGGATCGACTCAAGCGATTCCTCCATATACGCCGAAGGTCAGATCAAACTCATGAATGAGAACGTATATCTTGAAACAACCGGAAGCGGAAAGAGATATACATACGATCTCATAATCGATACATCATACTTTTCGGTCGCCACTTACCTCGATGTTATATTTACCATGTATTCCGGAGCATCATCTTCAACAAACATCGGCAGCATAAGGCTGTACAGATACTATGAAGACGGAAGCATTGGCACACAGCAGGAATCGTGGACTATATACGCAGAAAATGCGACAAAGAGACTCAACACATTCTTCTATTCAAACAATGGCTTGTATCTTTTGAGATTTTTATTGAACGCAAAGAACTCATATAGAAACCTTACGATTGTGACGCAGACCGTAAGCACTCTCAAAGCTTTGCTGTTTAATACAAACGGAATACTGGCACCGTCCCTGAGAGGAAATCTGACAGGCAGAGTAAATGCGACGGATTTCAATATAGGCGGATGGCATTTTGAAGGCAATAACAAAAGGGATTTCCTATATGGTGAAGTTAGTGCCAACACCGACTATATAAAGATGTCGATCGCGACCGGATTCACATACAGACAGACCGAGAACTTCTTTAGCGACAACTATCTCATGAGAATAAGCTACGACGAGATATACCGGACTGACAGCGGCACATATTATTATGCTCAATTCTCACAGGGATCTGATGAACGCATAAAACATAAGATCGTAGATCTGAGCGAGGATTTATCTGTCGAGTTCATTGATAAAACGGTACCGAAATCATTCGAGTATAAATCTGCTCCCGGCACTCATTACGGAATGATAGCACAGGAAGTAAGGAAGCTGCTTGATTCGATGGGAATGGAAGATGCGATACTTGAACATACCATGAAAGGCCCAAAAGAATTGGATGACATACCCGATGAACTCCACACATTAGAATACATCGAGTATATTCCGCATCTTATCAATTACGTTAAGTACCTGCGGGCGGAAAATGAAGCTCTCAGGGCTGATATAAATGAAATAAAACAAATTTTGAAGGAAAGGAGAAACTAATGGCTGACATATCACAATACTTAGAAGCTATAGAAGACGCGGTCTATGGCGAAGAGGTCAGAGGCGCGATACATGACGCCATCCAGGCAGTCAATGAGTCGGCCGAAGGATCCGCAGCAGCAGCCGCAAGCTCGGCCACAGCCGCAGCGGGATCTGCAACGACAGCATCCCAAAAAGCCACTGCGGCAGCAAACTCGGCTACAACGGCATCCGAAAAGGCCACCGCGGCAGCAGGCTCGGCGACAACGGCCTCAGAAAAAGCAACAGCCGCAAGCAACTCGGCCACCGCGGCAGCAGGCTCAGCGACGACCGCTTCTCAGAAAGCGACAGCCGCGAGTGATTCTGCGACAGCTGCCGCAGGAAGCGCGACCACAGCTTCACAGAAAGCGACAGCCGCAGCGGGATCAGCGACAGCCGCGAGTGATTCCGCCACAGCTGCAGCGGGATCTGCGACAGCTGCATCCGGGAGCGCGACTCAGGCCGGAAATTCAGCTACGGCAGCAGGCACAAGCGAAGCCAACGCACTCGCATACAAGAACGAGGCGAAAGAGTATCGCGACCAGGCAGCAGGATACGCCGGAGAAGGCGCTTATTCTTTTTTGGTCGATGATGAAGGTTATATTTGTTTCAATTACAGGGAGGATGAATGATGTCAGGATACAGAGACAGACTATTTAATAATGGACAGGGTGAACGGATGCTCAACTGCTTGAGCAGGATAGCAGCTGTTCAGGACAGCGCCTGGGACGATCTTTCAGCGCTTGAAAAAGAGATCGCGATGGAGTTTGAGGCTCAGCGGACCGGCAAGGTATGGCGCACACGTTTTTATAAGTTCGCGACCAACACCACAAGCTCCGGAACCAAGATGGATGATAATGCCGGAATGGTGGCCGAACCGTCAACAGACACCACAGAGGGACGTGATGACTATCTTGAGTATGCAGTATTCCAGTGGAGACACTGCAACTATACAAGAGAGTCGGACGGCTTCGCAAAGGTCACAGCATTGAAGGGATATCCCGGATTTGCAATGACCGGCGCCGTAGATGTGGGATCATTAAACATGACTTTCTACTGGACAGTAAAGGAAGGTGCGACATATTACGACGTGATCATGTCTGACACTCCTCATCCGGAATTAGGACTTGTTCCGTGGATCGATGCCATAAGGGCAGACGGCACTGTAATGCCTTATTTTATCGTGAGCGCATACGCATCAGTGACAGCATCTGATTCAAAACCGAGAAGTCAGCACGGATGCCCGATATACACGCATTCACATGACGGAGCGATTGACGCTTATCAGAACAAAGGAACAGGATACTGGGGAGCTGGTGTATCAAGGAACACCCTGCAGCACGTTATGCTTGCGATCAAGTACGCAACGAAGAACTCACAGACAAAGTTCAAAGGCCATGTTGATACAGGAAGCCAGCAGCCCAAGTGCGCAAAAGCAGAAACGAGCGTCAAGAGGGTGCTCTTATCCTCGCAGGGTAAGTTCTACGCAGGATGCTGTGTATCGGTAGGATCCGGATCAAATACAGACCGCGGACAGTCAGGGATGCATGACATCGTGAACCGCGCACTGGTAAAGAGCATTGAGACAGTGACCATAAGCGGCACAAACTATGTGGCACTGAATCTTGATGTAGATACCGCCTTCACTACAGCGACCACATACACAGTTTCCATGATGCCTACGTACTCAGGAGAAACTGATCTTGTACTTCCCGGACGTGATGGCTCATATCTGTCAAATACAGACGGAGCGCATCCGTATAGGATCAAGGGCGTTGAATATGCTATCGGCATGTATTTCCTTGCTACCGATACGATACTGAGCTTCAATGCGGATTTCACAGCAGATGTATTATGCTGGCCGCACGGTTCAAAACCTGCAAAGAACACATCTACAGGATACACAAAGGTCGGCACAACTCCGAGATCAAACGCAAACAACGATGATTATTTCATCGGAGATTGTAAATACGACACCGAGCACGGCGTATGGTTCCCGGCTACAGTCGGCACCGGCGATTCGGTCGGAGTAGGCGACAAGGTATTTGCAGGCGGGAATACCGCTTCGGGACTGAAAGAGTATTTACAGGGCGGCAACCTGAACATCGGCTCGGCTGCGGGCTCCGGCGCTCTGGCCCGGTGGTCTGCTCTGTCGTATGCGTGGTGGATCTTTGCGTCCGCCGATTGAATCCTCCCTTTGACGGGGGTGAATTGCGAAGCAAGAGGGGGCATGCCCCCTTTTATGGGGATGACGCGGGGCGGGCGGCAACCTGAACAACGGCTCGAATGCGGGCTCCGGCAATCTGAACCGGAGGAATGCTCTGTCGAATGCGAGGTGGAACATTGCGTCCGCCGATATGTTGCAAAAAAATCTGCTGGCCACAGTACAATATTAGGCTCCGCGCTTCGTGCAAAATAGCACTATCTTTTTGATACCTTGGAAGAGATTCCTAAAGTAAGGCCGAAATACAAAGGCGGGGTTAGTAAGAAAACTGAAAACCCTGAATGGCAACAATCGATCGTGAAACGAGTATGTAAAGATATAGATATCACCGACAAGACACTCGTTCTTGATGCTATAGGTACATATATGGCACATCATCAGGGGCGCAAGCTTAATCGGAGAAAGGATATCAAAGAACTTTATAAGACTTACAAAACAAATGATGCCATAGCTGATGAACTTATCCGGAGGATCAGGGCGCGGGATCTTGACCTTGATCCTATCCGGGTAGTAGTAAAGCTGGACGGCTCGAACGGCAAGGAGAGGATCATAGGATTAGAAGGTGTATGGCAGCAGCTATTTGATCAGATTGCGACCGACGGCCTTAAGCCATTAACCAAGCGCATAGGCGAGTATCAGTGTACATGCCTCAAAAATCAGCCTAAACGCATCTACCACAAGACAACACATGAATACTTAAGGACTGAGATGATAGGACGCGGCCAGGTATGGGCGAAGGATGCCGCGTATGGCTGGATGCATGAAGATGATACCCGATACATCGTTCAGATGGACATCCGGAAGAATTATGCAAGCGTTGATCAGACGAAGCTCATGGAGTTCTTAAGGAAGCACGTCAGGAATGAGCCTCTGCTATGGTTAGTACAGGAATTGCTGAAAACAGTACCAGGCGGAAACGGTCTGATAATAGGCTCGGTGTTATCGATAACACTTGATGCGCTGTATATCTCTCAGCTATATCATCACTTGATGGAAGATACAGTGCGGTACCGCAAGCATAAGAACGGTTCTGCAGAACGCATCCGGCTTGTGAAACATCTTCTCATATGGATGGACGATATAAATATCTTCACAGCATCAGAGAAGAACGCGAAGATGGCCGCAAATGAATACATCAGGTACTGCAAAGAATTAGGGCTTGAGATCAAGCCCGGATGGAAGATCATCAAGAAGAATGATCCGCGGATATGCCCGCGTAACTACGTGGATATAGTAGGCTATAAAGTATATCCCGACAGAGTGACCATGCGGCGCAAGGATTATATAAACATGCGCCGGGCATTCAAACATGCGCGTAAGAGAATGGATCTCAAAACAGCATACAGGATCATAAGTTATAAGGGATTTCTGATAAACTGCGATAGCTACAGATTCAGGAAGAAATACGGAACAAAGAAACTTTTAAGAAAAGCAAGGAGGTTAATAAGCAAACATGACAAAAGCACAGTTCACGGTAAGACAGCCCGAAACAAAGTTCACAGAGACCGACGGCATGACGTATGTACAGATATGCCTTCATGAGGAACCGATCGAAGTGACAGATCCCGATACGGGAACAACCACAACCGAATATCTTTATGATTTCAATGAATGGCACGAGAAGAATCCGGACAGGGCGGCGATCGAAGCAGATCCGGAAGCATATCTTGATTACCAGCCCGCTCCGGAGCCGAAGCCCGAACCGCCGGTGCCGTCGGATATACGTGACCAGGTAGAGATCAATGCGGCCAACATCGAATATATCGCAATGATGACAGATGTTGAGCTTAACTAAGGAGGTATGACATGGCAAAGAAAAAGAACACCGAACACAGCCCGAAGTATGATACCGTAAAATATTATTACGAAACGATCAAGAACGGCAAGAGATTATGGAACATCGACCAGGTGAGAAATGCAGTTGTAAAAGGCTGGATCACCAAAGAGGAGTTCACGGAGATTACGGGAGAACCATATGAGTCTTGAACAGATGTGTATCCTGCAGCAGGAAGAAATATCACGCAAGGATACCATCATTTTGGAACTACTCACAGAACTCCTACAGTTCAGAACACTTACTGAGGAGGAGTTAAGGTTAATGGAGGATGATGGAAAATAATGGAAGAATTTGTACAAAAGGCAGTTCATGAGGAATTTGTCAAGCGCATGGAGGATGAAAACAAAAGACAGAACGCAAGGCTCGCATCCTTGGAAACAGCTGTAAAAGAGATTGGCCAGCTGACTGTATCGGTAGAGAAGATAGCACTCTCTCTTGAGAATATGGTCAATGAGCAGAAAGCTCAGGGCGACCGTCTCACCAAGATCGAACAGCGGCCGGCTGACAAGTGGGATACCCTCATCAAGTGCCTCATCACCGGAGCCGTGACCATAATCATAGGATTTGCGCTCGGAAAGGTATTCATATGAAAAAGTATCCTATCACGCGATTTGTCCGCTGGATGAAGCGCACAAAAGAAAAACGGCATAATAAAGTAAGGGCCTTGTTCTATAAGGCCCTTTTGATTTGCGTAGAGGTTTATGCGATGGCCATGCTCGGCATGTCCTATTATCTTGCATATATCGGCCGGGATGTAGTACTTGAAGAGCTCTCAAAAACGATCACAAAGGTCATTGTCTATCCTTTTATAGCATTTACGATCAACCGCACGATTGAGAACCTGGCCGAAAAGAACACGACAAAATTTCATACGCCTATCGGAGAGATCCCGTATGAAGATGATGAAGAGGAGGGAGTCGGATGAAGGAATTATTTTTGAACGGATTATTTTTTGTATCAATACTTACCACACTGACAGTCGAGGCAATTAAGAAACTCAGGAAAACAACCAAGAACCCAAACCTGTTAGCAGCGATAGTGGCCACGATCTTATCAATATGCGTGGCGGTGTTTTATATCTTGTTTTTTGAAGTACCCGTGACGATGCAGATCATTCTTCTTATTATAGCCTTTGCATTTTTTTCATGGCTGACCTCAATGGCGGGCTTCGACAAGATCAAGCAGCTCATACAGCAGTTCTCGAAATGAGGTGATTATATTGACGCACGAACAGTTTATAAACGGGATAGCGAAGTATGCAAAGGAATATGCGCCGCAGTTCGGCATCAAGATAATCTCTCCGATTATCGCGCAGGCTTGCTGCGAGAGCGGATATGGCACATCAGACAAGGCCATAAATGGCCGGAATAATTATTTCGGGATGAAGTATCGTCCGAACAGAGTGACCTGCAGCAACGGAACATATCGGACGACCAGCAGGGAACAGCTCCCGGACGGATCATGGAAAGAAATTATAGATGATTGGTACACGTTCCCGGACATGGCCACAGGTGTCCTCGGATATTTCCAGTTCACCAACATAGCAAATTATTCATCTCTCAAAGGTGTCACGGATCCCGAACAGTACCTGAAAAACATCAAGGCTGCAGGTTATGGATCAGATAAAGAATACGTCAGCAAAGCGATGAAGGCACTCAGAGAAAACAATCTCACACGCTTTGACGATGTTAAGCCCGATACTACGGCAGGCAAGAAGCTTGTAGCAATCGACGCCGGTCACGGTTCAAATACCGCCGGAAAAAGAACACCGGATGGATACCGCGAGCACTGGATCAATGTGGCCAGCGCTGCGTTCTGCGAGTCGGCTCTTAAGAGATGCGGGATAAATACACTGAGAGTAGCATGGGATGATATGAATGCCAAGGATGATGAAGATACACCGCTTTCTACAAGGCAGAAAATAATCAAGACAAATAGATGCGATATCTCGGTAAGCTTCCATGCGAACGCGTACGGATCCGGGTGGAATGATGCAAACGGAGTCGAGACACTTATAAGCAATAAGTCGCCGGGTGATTCTCTGAAACTGGCCAAGCTCATACAGGGCCACATCGTCCAGGGGACGCCTCAGAAAAACAGAGGAGTCAAGACACAGAGCCTTGCAATGTGCAACTGTAACGCTATGGGAACAAGAGCAGCTGCACTTGTGGAGATCGGATTCATGACAAACAAAGCCGAAGCGGATCTGATGAAAACAGATAAGTTCTGCAAAGAACAGGCCGAAGAAACAGCACACGGTATCTGCGACTATCTCGGAGTCAAATATATAGCGCCGACAGATTCGGCCATAAATGAGATTATAAATGAAGTGAAGAATACGCCCGCATCAAGCTATCTTGTAAGGATAGATACAGACGTGCTCAATGTACGAGCCGGAGCCGGTATGAAATATTCGATCACAACCAAGGTGAAGCGCGGCCAGGTTTACACCATCGTAGACGAGCTTGACGGATGGGGTAAACTTAAGTCCGGAGCCGGATGGATAAAACTCTCATATACAAAAGAAATCTGACATCATATGTTTCTCTTCCTTTCACGCCTACCTGCCGCCAACAGGTAGGCGGTTTTTGTTTGTATCAAAACAGACACTATTTCGTGTCAACTTTCGTGTCAACTAATTCTATATTTGGGTATAGAAAACGATTGAAAACTATATCTATGTATAGTAAAATAATCGCGCAACCAAGCGGCTTTCAGAGATGTCGCGCATAAATGCTGGATTTACTAAAAACCGGCCATCTCGGGTTCAAGTCCCACCGCCGGCATCTTGGAAGTACCGAAAATTCGGTACTTCTTTTATTTCGTGTCAACTTTCGTGTCAACTATTTTGGATTTTGGAAAAATACTTATTCACTTTATCGTTGTTCTTTTTGGTCTCCTGATCCATTGCATGGCGGTAGATCTGTTTGAGAACTGTATCAGATTCCCATCCGCCGCGCTGCATGATATATGCATCCGGGATCCCGATGGCATGCTGGATAGAAGCGGAGTAGTGTCTTAAGTCATGGAACCTGAAATGCGGGACTCCTGCGCGCTTGAGTATCTGAGCAAAGTAGTCCGTGATAAGATCGGGCGTAAGGGATACGAGAGGACCTTTGATGCCCTTAAGCTCTTTGATGACGAAGGCGGGCATGGATATGAACCTGTCCCCAGCCTCTGTCTTGGGATAATGCTTTATAGTCCAGGTATTGTCATGCTTATGCACCCGCGCCTTGTTGACGTGGATCACGTCTCCGGAGACATCAGCATCAGTGAGCGCGCATATCTCTGAACGGCGCATCGGACCATAAGCGGCCAAGAGGATGGCAATGAGCATGTCGCGGTCCTTCTTGGCCCGGACATAGCTTATAACCTTGACAACCTCTTTGTCCGAAGGTATGTACAGATCCGGCTTGACCTTGGCCGGGAGAGTAGTATCAAGATGCATCTTCCTGTATTTCTTAAAGACAGCAGAAATAAGCCCGTGAATATTCCGGACAGTTTTGGAAGACAGTCCGCTCTCACAGGCATCATTCACGAAGTTCTGTATATCGTCCTGGGTAAGATCTTCAAGGAGCCGGTCCTTGATCTTGTCGAAATTATGATCCGCATACTGTCTGTATCCTCTTATGGTAGCAGGAGAGAGTATAGACTCGCGGCCGGATATATATTTCTCTAAAGCCTCCCCGAATGTCATGGAGTCACAGGTACCTTGCAGCGGCTTCTTAAGAATATATTGAGATGCAAGATATTCCGCCTGTGCCTTGGTCGGGGCAGTGAAGCTCTTTATTATCTTTTTGCCGTTCACGGTACCGACATATGCTCTGCAGCGGTACTGGCCGGATGGAAGGATCTTTGCAGTAGCCATAAGACGACCTCGATTTGTGATATTGTGTTAAGTCCGCTCATGGCCTATAATATAAATGTACAGTCCGGCCATTGACGGAATATACTCCAAGGTAGCAGCCTCCGGTCCCCCAAGACAAAGAGGCTGCTCTTTATTTGTCAACAAGCATTATTTGATTCTTCTAAGTCCAGTATATATTTTTTATTTGCCACTAAATCAGAAACA
>JAEEGK010029625.1_pt1 | contig 10900 bp, 7 predicted proteins | sample 8958771 | NCBI WGS metagenome assembly JAEEGK01 (sample SAMN16246547, study PRJNA631951) | gut metagenome | biome: gut microbiome; feature: rumen; material: SC-attached | host: Bos | place: Iran: Karaj | collected 2018-10 | reverse complement strand
ACGAAGGGCGTCTATGTGGTAAACAACGAGAAGATAATTGTCAAGTGACCGTGACGATGAAAACGATAAGACTATCTCTGCTGACGGCATTGCTCACAGTAGTGGGCAATGCCACAGCTGACGAGCTGATAGTAAGTGATTTCAGCATCACTGCAGGAGAGACCAAGACCATATCGATAGAGCTGAGCAACCCTACGAAAGACTACATCGCTTTCGAGTTCAGTATGCGACTGCCTGACGGAGTACGTATCGTCTATGATGAGGACGACTATCTGATGGCGGAGCTCAATAGTAGTCGGTCCAACAGGCATGAGCTGGAGGTGAGCGAGCCAAACCACGATGGTGTCTACCGTTTCCTGTGCTATTCCAACAAGAACAACACCTTCAAGGGGAAAAGCGGCGAAATCATCAACCTGACAGTTCATTGTGCTGATGATGCCGTGGCAGGAAGTTATACAGGGACTGTATACGATATGATATTCAGTGATGCCAATAAGGTGGAGGTGGACTTCGACGATTTTACGTTTAACGTCACTATAGCTAGTGCCGTGAAGCCTGGCGATGCCAACGGCGACGGAGAGGTCAGCATTGCCGATGCTGTGGCTGTGGTGAACTATCTCCTTACCAATGGCAGTCCTACAGGGGACTTTGTCGTCGGAGCAGCTGATGTCGACGGCGCTGAAGGCATCACTATCGCTGATGCCATCGCCATCGCGAGCATGATTGTGAATGGAGAATGAGGAAAGCTGAAAGGAGAAACTGAATAAGAATCGGGAATGATGAGAAAACAAACAATAAGAGCATTGCTGCTAGGGCTGATGGGCCTTCTGATGAGTCTTCCTGCCTGTGCTGTGACAAATAGCAGGACAGAAGGGCAGACGGAAGAATGGCTTGAAGAAATAAAAGTCATGCGCGACTCCTGTAATGCCATCAATATGATGAGGGATACAACGTATTATTGGATTATCACTAGGGGAGTTTTTGTACCAGAGCATAGACAAACGCTGAATGAGGCGATGAGTGCTATGTACGGTTGTATCCGGACATTGCTTAATAAACTTGATGATTTCAGAAATAACATCAGTAGTAAAACTGAGGAAGATTTCAACAGTTTGAAACGTGAGTTCTCTTATTATTGTGATGAAATCCTTTTTTGTATACGAAGTTTTCCTAGTAATATCATCCAGGGCAAATTCTCGTGTAATAAGGGTGGATGCATCAAACTTGGCGAAGGGATAACCATTCGTGATAGTAGCAGTGAATATTGTTATTTTTATAGCAAGGCATTTGCATACAACAATTATCTCATAGTGTATAAAGTACAAAATATCTATGCTTCTATCATCCCTGATGAAGGATATGGTATCAAGACCATTCGCATGGAGGAGTGGGACTATGAGCCTAACCGGACATCCTTTGTTGACGATGAAATAGGTTTTGGCTTTTCTGTCGATTTTTATAAAATTGGCGATGCCAATGGCGATGATGTGGTCAGCGTGGCAGATGTCGTCGCTGTGGTGAACTATATCCTCACCAACGGCAATCCCACAGGCAACTTCGTGCAAAGTGCTGCGGATGTCGATGGGGTAGAGGGCATCACTATCGCTGACGCACTTGCCATCGTGAACATCATCCTAGGCATGTAGCCCTGCAGACTGAAGAGTGACGGCCTCCAAACCTGAAGGCCGTCACTTTTAGTGGGGAGTTAACATCATTTAAGGCGTTTTCTCTTGCATTTGGCTTCTAAATTATGTATCTTTGCATTGATTTCACAACTATAGTACTTAGCTGGCATAACTATAGTGATTGGCACTCGTAACTATAGTACTTAGCTGGCATAACTATAGTGGTTTGCAGAGGCAAGCCTGATACACATACACATGATACACATGATTTACAAAAAAGCACGTGCGTACGTGCGCGCATGCACGTACGCGATACTTTTATATATTATACTGTATTAAGTGTATCATCTGTATTAATATCGACTGAGCCCAAGGAATGCCTATAAATACGCAAAAAGCGACGGGCTTCACAGTCGATCGCTTTATCTTCAATAGGTATTAGTTCTTTTAAGGTAAAAAGATTGTTTTCAGGATAACGATGCAAAGGTAAGCAAAGTTTTTGAATGCTGCAAACTTTTCTTCAATTTTTTTTAATAAAATTTGTTGTGTGGGAGCACAATTTCTTGATTTATGATAAAAAGAAGAAAAGGACGGTAAAAAAGACACAAAAGCTAAACAATATGTTACTTTTTGCCCTTTAGCTTCTTCAGCTTGCGTTTGGCATCACCAGCATCAGGGTAAACCTCGAGAGCTTTCTCATAGTTGCGGATGGCAGCGTCAGTCATATGCTCGCGCTCGCACTCTTTTCCCATGAGCACATACTCAGCGGCCAGACGTCGCAGTTTTTCATTCTGCTGCTCCTTTTCCAAGCGCAGCGTCTCAATCTCCTGACGTTGGCGGTTGATAATTTGCAGCTTATGGCGGATAAAACGACGAGCAAGGGGCTTTTCGATGTCGTATCGGCTATGGATAGCCTTGAAGAAATGATCGAGGAAGGCAGTGAAATCACCACGGTCAAAGGCATGGATGGCATCGCGATACTGGCGGTCGGCCTTTCCCTCCTGCATGGCATGATCGATGTCGGCCTGGTTGTTGTATCGCTTAGCGAACTGAACCACTTCGCCACGCACAAAGATGTCCTGATGACGAATGGGAGCAACGAGGGATATACCTTCAAGCGAAGTACAGCGTGAAAGGGCAACATAAGTCTGTCCGCCTGCAAAAGCTCCTCCAGTGAAGTCGATGACTACCTGATTGAATGTCAGTCCCTGGCTCTTATGTACGGTGATGGCCCAAGCCAAGCGCAGAGGGAACTGGGTGTAGGTGCCAAGAAGTTGCTCTTCAATCTTCTGTTCCTTCTCATTGAACACATAACGCATGTTCTCCCACACTTCGCGCTCTACATCGAAGTCCCTACCCTCTTCGTCCTGCACAGTGATAATTCCTTCCTGCTCATCAATCTCGATGATAGTGCCCAGAGTTCCATTCACCCATCGCTTGTCCTTATCGTTCTTGATGAAGATGACCTGTGCACCCAGCTTCACCTGCAACTCAATGGGCGTGGGAAAGGAGGTCTCGGGGAAATCGCCCTTCACCCACCCCCGGAAAGTAGTGGTCGAGCCATCCAGAGCTGCCAAACGCTGCTCGTTGATAAAATCAACTGTATCGCGACGAGTGGCAAGGGTGATTCTCAGTTGAGCGGTCATAGTGGAAGATGGAGACGCGAAGGACTTCTCTTCTGAACTATTGACATTCACAACTCTTCGATTCAATGCCTCGAGATCCTGCTGGGTGGCCTGATTTTGGCGAATACGATCGAGAAGGGCAACGAAACTGGCATCGCGCTGACGATAGACCTTGCGTAGCTCGATGGCTACGAGTTGCATCTGCTGCCACACCTTAGCATTGAAGAAATAAGCACTCTGGTAGAATGGTCTGAGCAGCTGGCGGTCTTCCTCCTTCAGGACAGGCTCAAGCTGATAGATGTCGCCCACAAGCAACAGCTGCTTTCCACCGAAAGGCTCGTAGCTACGGGTATAGATACGCAGCACCTTGTCGATGAAGTCGATAATGTCAGCCCTTACCATTGATATCTCGTCGATGATGATCAGTTCGAGCTCACGAAGCAGCTTTCGCTGATCGCCGTTATACTTCAGCGACTCTTGGATATGGCGGCGGTCGAAGCGAGTGTCGTTGGGCAACAAAGGATGGAAAGGAAGCTTGAAGAAGCTATGAAGCGTAGCTCCACCTGCGTTGATGGCAGCAATACCCGTGGGGGCTAGCACCACATTTTTCTTCTTGGTATGGCTGACTACATAGCGCAGAAAAGTCGACTTGCCCGTACCAGCCTTTCCTGTCAGGAAAAGCGAGCGACGGGTGAAGTCAATAATCTGGAGGGCGTCCTGCCACTCCTTGTTATCGAGATCCAGCTCCTGGCTATTCAGCAGGTTGTTCTGTGACATGCTCTGTAACAGGTGCTTCTTCCACGGGCGCAGGCAGTGGTTCGTCGCCTTCGGTATTGGCTGGTGCCAGCTCGTTTATCTCCAGCTCGTCGTCGAAGTCGTCAAGCGACTCAGGACGGAAGATGACCAGTGTATCGAGCGGATTGACATAATAACCACTCTCATACTGGTTGGCCTCGATACTAGGATCCTTGCAGGGCGGGAACTTCTGATGATAGTCGCTGAAACGCTCGTCACTGAAGACGGACTTCAAGAAGCGTCCGCAGAGAGGTAAGGCCGTCTTGCCACCCTGTCCCAGTGCTCCAGTGCGGAAATGGATGGCACGGTATTCGCCTCCCACCCATGCTCCACAGACAAGGCGAGGACTGACACCTACGAACCATGCATCGGAGTGATTGTTAGACGTACCCGTCTTTCCGCCAAAGTCAGTATCCTCGAGATAGTCGCCAATAAACTGCCGCAGGCTCCAGCTGGTACCACTAAGACCTCCCATCAGCATCTTCTGCATGAGGAAGGCGCTCCTATAGGGAATGGCCTCGTGCTGATTGTCCTCTGCCTTAAAAATCTCATTTCCGTCTCGATCGAGAATACGGGTGACGAAGACAGGATCGTGTACACGTCCGTCATTAGCCACGGTGCAATAGGCATTGACCAACTCCAACAGATTGACATCACTAGCGCCAAGAGCCAGCGAGGGAAGCTCCTCGAGTTTGCTCTTGATGCCCATAGCATGAGCCGTACGAGCCACATGTTCGATGCCCACATCCTGTCCAAGGCGTGCAGCGATGGTATTGACACTCTTGGCAAAAGCAGTCTTCAGCGACATGCTCGCTCCTGAGACAGAGCCGTTGGCATTATGGGGTGTCCAGTTGCCTCCAATGCGATAATAGGTATCGAGATATGGTTTGTTGGGCGTCATGCCCTGGTTCATGGCTTCAGTATAGACAAACAGCTTGAAAGTGGAACCCGGCTGACGCTGAGCCAGCACCTTGTCATACTTCCATGTGTCGAAATCAATATCGCCCACCCATGCTTTCACATGTCCTGTATGGGGCTCCAGAGCAACAAATCCGCAATGCATGAAACGAGTGATGTAGCGAAGGGAGTCCATGGTGCTCATCACCTTATTGATCTTCCCGTCGTAGCTGAAAAGTTCCATCTCATGGGGCTGGTTAAGATAATACCAGATGGAATCGGGCTGATCAGGGAATCGCTTTTCCAGAGCCTTGTAGATGGGCAGTCGCCGGGCAATGTTCTCGATGAAATTGGGAATTTCCTTATAACGCTCGTCTTGCCAGGGATTCATGCCTGCCCAGTGCTGGTTGAAATTCTTCTGTATCTCCATCATCTGCTCACGTACGGCCGTTTCGGCATACTCCTGCATGCGATGGTCAAGCGTAGTATAGATCTTCAGTCCGTCAGTATAAGGGTCAATACCATTGGCATGGCACCACTCCTGAATATTGTCCTGCATAGCATTACGGAAGTAGGTGGCAGGACCATCGTAGACATTCTCTACGCTATAGTTCAGGACGACTGGCTCAGGACAGATGGAGTCGTAGAGAGCCTGCGTGAGATGGCCGTGACGAAGCATGTTACCCAGCACAACGTTACGCCGGCGCATACTGTTTTCAGGATTCAGGCGAGGATTGTAGGTGGTGGTTGCCTTAAGCATACCCACAAGAACAGCAGCCTGCTCAGACTTCAAGTCCTTGGGAGCAATGCCGAAATAGGTTTTGCAAGCAGTCTTGATGCCATAGGCATTCGAGCCGAAGTCGACGGTATTGGCATACATCGTAAGAATCTCCTCTTTCGAGAAATTCCACTCCAGCTTGAGCGCCGTGACCCACTCCTTGCTCTTCATGACGAGCATCTTCAACCCAGGCACCTTGCCCAGCAGTCCTGTGGAATACTCATTGCGCATGCGGAAGAGATTCTTGGCCAATTGCTGAGTAATAGTAGATGCTCCACGAGCATCATGATGCATGACATAGTCCTTAGCCGCAGCAAAGAAGGCAGGTACGTCGACACCATAATGCTTGTAGAAACGCTCGTCCTCAGTGTCGATGAGAGCTTCCCAGAAAACGGGATTCACATCCTCGTATTTCACTGGCGTACGGTTCTCACTAAAGAACTTACCAAGCATCAGACCATCAGCGCTGTAGATTTCGGATGCCTGTGGCGGACGCGTGCTCTTGATGGTGTGCATGCTGGGCGACTTGCCGAACAATCCGAAAAGATCGATATCGACCGCCCCAAGATAAAGGATGATAAAAAGGATGATGGAGCCTATCGTCGACAGTATCTTGATATACCAAGGACGGCCCTTGAACAAATGGATGTACCAAGAGCATGCCTTTGCGATGCCATGCCATATAGCCAGCAGCACCTTCTTTGCAATCTGCCAAAAGCCCGTATCTTCCCTTTCTTCTTCAGTCATTTGTAGTTATATAATTAATAATCTGATCTTTATCACTAGGAGCAAACCATTTCACTTGAAGGTCATTTCGAAACCATGTCAGCTGTTTTCTGGCATAGCGGCGGGTGTTACCCTTCATCCTCTCTACGGCTTCATCGAGGGTCCAGATGCCATCAAGATATGTAAACATCTCCTTATATCCCACTGTGTTCAGCGCATTAAGATGGCGCTTGGGCAATAGCCGTCGTGCTTCCTCGAGCAGGCCGTCAGTCATCATCTGATCTACACGACGGTTGATACGATCATAAAGTGCATCACGCTCGATATTGAGTCCTATCTTCTTCACGCGAAAGGGACGCTGCTTTCGGCTATGGGTGCGGAAGGAGGTGTAAGTACGGCCCGTCATATGACAGATCTCCAGCGCATGCACCACACGACGAGGATTTTTTCTGTCTACAATGGCATAATGTTCGGGATCCAGCTTGCGCAGTTCCTCGCACAATGCCTCCAGTCCTTCTTCAGCCAGCCGACGCTTCATCATTGCCCTGGTGTCATCGTCTACCGTCGGAATGTCGTCAATGCCATTACATACAGCATCGATGTACATCATCGAACCACCCGAGAGCAGAGCATAGTCGGAGTGAGCAAACTGGCTTTCGAGCAACTCAAGCACCTGCTGTTCGTAGATGGAGGCACTATAGTAGTCGTCAAGCTCAAGTATTCCGACAAAGTAGTGCCGCACCTGCCTGAGTTGCTGCTCAGTGGGTGCGGCTGTTCCTATCTTCAGCTCACGGTAAATCTGTCGGCTGTCGGCATTGATTACAGGTATATTAAAGTGGCTGGCAATGTCCAGACACAATGCCGTTTTTCCTACTGCCGTGGGGCCGGTGATAACGATGAGCGTCTTCTCCATCAGCGGATGATTCCGCGCTTTGACGACTCTATGAACGAGCAGATATAGTCCACCTCCTTTGAGTCGGGATACTTGGTTCGTGCCTCAGCGATGCCGTCCTTGAGGATGCCCTGAGCGTAGATGGTGCGATAGGTATCGTGGATAATCTCTATCTGCTCGTTGGAAAATCCGCGTCGACGTAATCCGATGAGATTCACACCGGCATAGCGGATGGGCTCCTTGCCTGCAATGATATAGGGCGGGATGTCCTGACTGGTGCGACATCCTCCTTGTATCATGACATAGCTTCCGATACGGATGAATTGATGGAACAGCACCTCGGCAGAGATGATGGCGAAGTCGTCGACCTCCACCTCACCTGCAAACTTCGTCGAATTGCCAATGATGCATCCGTTGCCGATGATGCAGTCGTGGGCAATATGCATGTTCTCCATGAGGAGATTGCCTGAGCCCACGACAGTCTTTCCCCTCGAAGCCGTGCCACGGCTAATGGTGACGTTCTCGCGAATGCTATTGTTGTCACCAAGGACGCAGAGGGTTTCCTCGCCTTGGAACTTCAGATCCTGCGGTTTGGTAGAGATGGATGCTCCAGGGAAAAACTCATTGCCAGATCCGATGCGTGCACCAGTGTGGATGGTAACACTATTGAACAGGTGGTTGTTGTCACCCATCACCACATTGGCATCGATAACACAGAATGGGCCTATCACATTATTGTCGCCCAACTGTGCATCTGGTGATACGACTGCTAAGGGATGTATCTGATTCATAACTGAAAAATCATTTGTTCTTGACAATCTGTGCAGTGAAGGAGGCTTCCGACACGATATGGTCGCCCACAAAGACATAGCCGCGCATCGTAGAGATGCCGTGACGCAACGGTGCGATCATCTCCACCTTAAACAACAGTGTATCGCCAGGCACTACCTTCTGACGGAACTTCACACCATCGATTTTCAAGAAATACGTCGACCATCGCTCTGGCTCCTCAACACTGTTCAAGACCAGCAGTCCTCCTACCTGTGCCATAGCCTCAATCTGGAGGACGCCAGGCATAACAGGCTCCTGGGGGAAATGTCCCTGGAAGAACGGCTCGTTGGCTGTGATATTCTTCACGCCGACGATGCTCATGGGACCAATCTCAATGACCTTGTCAACCAACTGCATGGGATAGCGGTGAGGCAGCAGTTCGCGGATGCGATTGACATCCATGATGGGCGTCTCGTTAGGATCGTAGAAAGGAGCCTGAATCTCGTGCTTACGAATCTCCTTGCGCATCTCGCGCGCGAACCTATTATTAATAGTATGCCCAGGGCGCGTTGCAACGATGCGTCCCTTGATAGGACGTCCGATGAGAGCCATGTCGCCGATGACATCGAGCAGCTTATGACGCGTGCACTCGTTTTCCCACCTCAGAGGCTTGTGCTGAATGTATCCCAGCTCTGTGGCATCACGATGCTCCACATGCAGGAGGTCGGCCAGCATGTCAAGGCGTTCCTGCGAAGTCTGGCGCTCATAGATCACGATGGCATTATCCATATCACCGCCCTTGATGAGATTGGCCTGCAGCAACGGCTCGATGTCGCGCACGAAGACGAATGTGCGTGCAGGAGCTATCTCTTCACCATACTTATGGATATCGTCGAGCGTGGCAAACTGGCTGTTGATGAACTTCGATTCGAACGAGCACATCGTAGTCAGCGAGAACTCATCGTCAGGGAGAATAGTGATGCACGATCCGTTCTCCTCGTCCTTCACCTCAATCTTTTTGCGGATGACATACCAGTCCTTGGGAGCATTCTGCTCTTCGATGCCCACCTCACGAATTTTCTCCACATACTGATAGGCGGAGCCGTCGAGGATGGGGAATTCAGGACCGCTGACCTGAATCAGACAGTTGTCGATGCCCAGAGCATAAAGGGCAGAGAGGCCATGTTCAACTGTTGAGATACGCACATCTCCCTTACCCAGAACGGTACCACGCTGCGTGTCGACTACATTCTCAGCAACAGCATCGATGGTGGGCATACCATCCAGGTCGATGCGCTGAATCTTGTAGCCGTGATTCTCAGGTGCGGGGTTGAACGTCACCGTCAGGCTCAGTCCTGTATGAAGGCCTTTCCCGCAAAGCGTGAAACTGCCTTTGAGTGTCTTTTGCTTCATTCTATTTTTGAGTTAATTCTTCTACTTTCTTTTTCAGTTCTCTCAGTTCCTTCGACATGTCGCCCATGCGCTTCCAATAGGCTACAGCCTTGAAGAATTCACGTGGATTCATGGCCGGCGAACCTATGAGTTCCTCGCCATTGCCCTTCGTATCACTCATGATACCACACTGAGCGCCGACAAAGGTCTTGTCGGCCACATGGATATGGCCAGCAAAACCAGCCTGACCACCAACCATGCACCAAGCGCCAATCTTGGTCGAGCCGGCCATGCCGACTTGAGCCGACATCACGGTATTCTCGCCAATCTCACAATTGTGAGCCACCTGGATAAGGTTGTCGAGCTTCACGCCCTTATGAATCACGGTCTGGCCCATCGTCGAGCGGTCGACACAGGTATTGGCTCCGATCTCCACATTGTCCTCGATGACCACAATGCCTATCTGAGGAATCTTGTTGTAGCCCTCTGTGTTGGGTGCAAAGCCAAAGCCATCGGCACCAATGACACTACCAGCATGAATAGTGACATGACTGCCCAGACGGCAGCCCTGATAAATGGTCACATGTGGATAGAGCAAGCAGCTCTCGCCAAGCTTCACACCATCGCCAATGACGACATGGGGATAAACCTGGCAACCATCGCCAATCACGACGCCATCGCCGATGCAGGCAAAAGCACCGATGTAGACATCCTTGCCAATAGTGGCTGAGGGTGAGACAGAGGCTAGCGGATCGACACCCGTCTTACGAGGCTTCATTGAATCATAAAACTGCAGCAACCGAGCTACTGCCTCATAGGCATTCTTGACGCGAATGAGGGTGGCGCTGACAGGTCGTTCGAGCTCCAGGTCCTCGTTGACCAGCACAATGGTCGAGCGGGTATCATAAAGATAATGGGTGTACTTGGGGTTAGAGAGAAAAGAGATAGCCCCTTCCCTGCCCTCTTCAATTTTAGCGAACGAGTTGACGGCAGCATTTTCGTTGCCTTCAACTCGTCCGTCAATCATTTCGGCAATCTGCCTAGCTGTAAACTCCATATAAAGTTGTCAGTTTTCAATAATTTGTGCAAAGGTACACATTTTTATTGAAACAGCCATAACAATGCCGATATTTTCTATTTTTTTATAGATTTCACTATCCTCCGAAATTATCATACATGATACTTTCGGGATCAACACCCAGGGAGTCGAGCATCGACACGACAGCAGCGGACATAGGTCCAGGGCCGCACATGTAGTACTCCACATCCTCAGGAGCCTCGTGATCCTTCAGGTAGGTATTCAGCATGACCTGATGCACGAATCCAGGAGTGTACTTCACGCCGGCAGCATCAGCTGCAGGATCAGGACGGTCGAGGGCAAGGTGGAAGTGGAAGTTGT
>JAEEGK010029620.1_pt1 | contig 10901 bp, 6 predicted proteins | sample 8958771 | NCBI WGS metagenome assembly JAEEGK01 (sample SAMN16246547, study PRJNA631951) | gut metagenome | biome: gut microbiome; feature: rumen; material: SC-attached | host: Bos | place: Iran: Karaj | collected 2018-10 | reverse complement strand
CCACATCACCCTGTTCAACAGCCTTGCGGAAGGCTGGGAAGTATATCTCATTCAGGGTCCTTTCATCGGCCACGGAGCCAACGCGGTGGCGCTGGTACTCCTGGTTATTCAAGGCAAAGTGCTTTATGGTAGCCATCACCCTGTGCTGCTGGATGCCCTGGATGTAATTAAGGGCAATCTCGGACGTGAGGAAAGGATCTTCTCCGTAGTATTCGAAGTTGCGCCCGCACAGGGGTGAACGGTAAATGTTCACCCCAGGGCAGAGCATAATGCGTACGCCGCGGGCCGTGGCATCGAAGCCAATGCCGTCGCCAACGCCTTTGGCCACGTCACGGTTGAAGCTTGCAGCGAGGCCTATCCCGCAGGGGTAGTACGTACTGTATGTGTTGTTACGTACGCCCTGCGGGCCGTCGGCCATCCTGACGGAAGGGATGCCAAGCCGGGGAATGGCGGCAGTGTGGAAGCCGTCATCCTTTCCGGAGATTAAGTCAATCTTCTCATCCAGAGTCATCTTGCTTACAATCTCCGCTGCTCGGTCCTTGTCACTTTGAGTTATAATATAGGGCTGTGCAAAAGCGAAGTTTGCAAACAGGAGCGTCGCTACTATGAGGATAATCTTTCTCATAAGACGCTAATTCTGATATGCACCGGGCCACCAGTCACCGTTGCCTCGGTCAGTGCCACACTGGTCTTTGCTAAAGTCAGAGTCGACGAAATCAGAGCAGATAGTATAAATTCGGCCATAGACTCCGTCCTTTGTAGCCATAGTGGGAGTGGCACTACTTATAGTTCCATCCCATCTCCAACAGTGTTTACTACTACTCCAGTTAATGCCGTCGAAACTGCTTTTTTCAAGACCAGTAGAGTTTCCTCCACTGTCGATGGGAGCGGCAGTATTGATTATGCTGCTATAGTGGGTGTAATAAAGATCGATTTTCTCAGAACCACCAGCGCCTTTAATAGCGGCGATGCCGGGGTTGGTTTCCGGAGCAATGATACAGTTGGTAAAATAATTGGTTTGGGACCCCCAGACAGCAATAAGTGCCGTTCCGTCAGAAAGTGCCTCATCATTATTGCCATCCCAAGTATCACCGATAATCGAGCAGTTGCCGAAACTTACACAACCTTCACCTCCGTCTGGATCCACAGCTATCCATGAGGGATTTAGACCCTTTAGATAATCGGGGTCAGCGCTTTTTGTATAAGAATCCTTCGCAGAACTGTTGTACATACAGAACTTGGCAAATCCGTTCATGTTAAATATACAACCAAAACGGCCTCTAATCCAATTCTTCTCAAAAGAGCACTCATCCACGAAAACAGTCGCATACTTTTCACCAACTTTTACAGTGTATACTGCGCCACCAGTATATGCGTCATTGCGGTAAAAATATGATCTCTTTATTTTTAAATCACCTCCTCCACTTATACTAATGGCGCCGCCTGTGTTTGCGGAGTTGTGGTCGAATTGAGTGGCGGTAATACTACACGTTGCATCATCTTCCATGGCTACTGCACCACCAGCAGAAGAAGCGGTGTTATATGAGAAATTACTATCTCCAATTGACAACTCAGAACTCCCAAAACAATCAATCGCGCCGCCTGATGGAGCCGAGTTATTTGAGAAAGAACAGTCTGTAATTTCGGTTGTGCCCGCACTGAGTGACAGGGCTCCGGAATCACCAGTTGCGGTATTATAACTGAAAGTTGTTCCCGTGAGTGTCAAATTTCCAGTTGAATCGAAGCGGATGGCTCCACCATAACCTTTATTTTTGCCTGAAGTTTCAGCAGAATTATGCGTGAACGTACAATCCACAAACGAATGTGAGCCAGACTTAATCAAAACACCCCCACCGAAACGAGCTTCACTTGAGCCTTTGGTCAACCCTTTTGTAAAGGTAATGCCATCGAAAACGATGCTCATATTACCGTCAAGGATAAGGATACGATGGTCACCGGTGCCGTCGGCATCGTCGTCTCCTGTGAAAATAGTGGCATTGTTTTCCACGTCGCGGGCGCCACCATCGGCAGGATAGCCGCCCATGAACGTGAGATTCAGAGTGCTGGCTTCAGATACAGCCAAAGAAGCAGCTGCGCCAAAGTTATAGTCACCTGCACCCAGATGGAAGGTGGCGCCATCGATGGCATCGAAAAGGGCAACTTTCTTATCGTCATCAGAACCAGCGGCAGCAAGAGTAATCATATTCCACATCTGAGTGGGATTAAAGGCACTTGACCAGCTTAGGCCATTGCCGCCAGAGCCTGAATCCTTCACATAGTAGTCCTTTGTAGGCTCAAAAGAGCCGAACTGCCAGTTGTCGTTACGCGCAATAGTTAGGCTCTTATTCAAATAATAAGTGCCGGTTTCAGTATAACTACCGCTACCGGTATAGTAAGTGAACTTTAGGCCCTTGGCATGAGTGCCAGGAACAACGGAGAAATAATATGTACCGGCTTCACCAGGAAGCAGAAGGGTGATGCTGGAATACTCCGTTCCACTATTAGAATAAGTAATGGGATCAGCAGGGTCGGCCGGATAGGTAACATCTACGCCACTGGCCAATGTGGTTCCGTCAACGCTTTCGACGACTACTTTTGTGACGGCGTCACTAACCGTGACAGAAAGGAATGCGTTTACATTCTGGAATTTGAGATTGTTACCGGCATCCACAATGGATGTAGCGATATTACCAGTTGTAAAACCTCCCGTTTCAGCATCAAGAGCCTGCTCCTCTGGTACTGTAACTGTAACCTTATTGTTTGCAATATCAACAGACGAAGCTATTGCCGCCGGATACACAGCATAAGCACCGGTTTTGCCGGCGGGCACCATCCCGCTGAAAACACCATTCTTAGTATTAACTCCATCAGAAAGTTCCACATTGCCAGATGTTGCATCCGTATAGTAGATCTTGATCTGGTCTCCTGCGGCCCAAACTGTATTCCCGCTTCCATCCATAGAAGTCTTGGTGACGTCTCCTGTCGTGGCCGTATAAGTTTGAAGGACAAGTTCTTCCTGCGGCAGAACTTCTTCAGGGATTCCTGAATCTTCCTCAACAATAGAAATCTGGCAAGAGAAAACGGCAGTGATGAGCACTGCTAAAGCAAAGAAAGAAATGTACTTTTTCATAGCTTGTAACCAGTTATTCCCATGGATTTTTATTCCCATAATTCTCCGTATTACTACATACTGTAGTTTCAAGGTTTACCTTGATGACTTCCGCCTGAGGACTCTCATAATTGCCCTGAAGCTCCTGGAACTGTGTTGTTTTCTTTTTCATAGTTGTTAGTATTTTAATTGTGTTATATAATTTTTAAAATCTTCCCATCTGTAATATGGTCCGGAGAAGGATTCCAGTTCCGGAACAAGGGTTTCCTGCTCATTTGCGAGGAACTTGACCAGCACCTCTCCCCTACGGTTCTTATAGAAAACCATTTGCAGGTTGGAGGCAAAAGTGCAGAGTTTGGCACCGGGCCAGCTGCTGTACGCTTCTTCTGCCGTAAGTCTGGGATAGCCGAAGCCTTCCAGGCCGAAGAAAGAACAAAGACACATAAAAGGAAGGTCATGCCCGAAGATAAGATCTGCGGCAACGGGAGCACCGGCAATGGCTTCATCGGCCTTTCTCACTATCTCCTTAGCCAGGACGGAGACCTCTTTCAAGACTTCGTCGCCATAAGGAACAGAGTTGCAATACGAAAGGTAGCTCTGGAGAGCGTGGCGGGCATATGTTGTGACAACGGCTTCCCACGGGAGGAAATTGTAGCGATTCTCCTCTATATCATAGGCTTCAGAGAATCTGGCCAGATTGAAAATGGCCGATATAAAACTCCTTGGCTTTCCGGTAAGCTCCCTTCCCCTTGCAGTATCCGTAAAGAATCTCTTATAAACGGCTGTTGTATCAATAGGTATATTTGTCAAAGCACTGTGGGCGTCAGCATAAGCCTTGTCCTTTATGGAATGAGGGCTGTTTTTTGTAATGATACGCTGGTACACGGCTCCGCAATCGAAGGTGAAAGGGATGTCTTTCCTGCAGGCCTTGAGCGAGGATGTAAACGCCGCCATACTCACAAGGCAGCGAGGTACATCCGAGGAAATAACGTGTACCTCCCCTTTCTTGAATACGCGTGGATAACGCTGATACATCCTTTTTGCAAGTAGTTCATGCTCTCTTGCACCTCTGGGAGTGAGACGTCCGTCCATGCCGTTGTGTAATTCTATCATCTCCTTTGCGCAGGCAAGAAGAGAATCACCCGAAGGAGTAATAATCCCCTCCTTTGCAGCAGCCTGCAGGCAGTCCCTCAACAGCACATAAGGTTTATCTGTGGAGTGCGAACGTGAACCATGCCTGCCGTAGTGACTGATATAGAAAGGCTTGAAGCCACCCGGCGCCGGAGTATCCTTGATGGGCAGAAACTCATAAGAATGAATGACACCTGCTGCCCGCCGGGGATTTTCGCGGATGTATGCTTCCATCTGGGGCGACAACTGGGCATAAGATGCCAGTGTCGCTCCAAGAAGGAATATGGTTGTGAGAAAACGTTTCATCAGTTTCCGAGTTTAGTTATCCAATTGCTGTTTTGACTCTCAATCACATCCAGGTTGATAGCACGGATGGCCGAGGCATCCACTTTTTCCAACCTGTCATAGGTCATAAGGCCGTTCAGTTCCAGTTCTACATCCGTGGTCTGCGTGTAAACGGCTGCAGCGCAGCCAATGTCTATAAGGGTCTTAAGACGCTCTGCGTAAAGCCTGTAACGGCTCAATAGTTCATCCGTGGTCTTGCACAGGCCGGAGTAACCCCAGTTCTGTCCTTCAGGCTTCCATATGTGTCCTTCTACCAGATAGCCGATACCGCCGTACTCTCCCAGGACATTGATCTTGGTCCTGTCAAATATGTTCAACCTGGGCTCCGGATAATGGTGCACATCAAGGATATCTCCCGAAATGTGGAAATTGCCGCCCGATGCCTCATTGACAAGGCGTGTAGGGTCTTTCTCTTTGGTAAACTCGACGACGTCTTCAGTGTCAAACTGTCCCCAGCCCTCATTGAAGGGCACCCATACCACAATGCAGGGGAAGCCTTTAAGGCAGTCTATGATTTCGCCCCACTCCTTGTAATAGTTCTTTTTCCAATAATCCGGGACATCGCAGTCCGTACCGCCACGGAAGGAATTCAATGCCCAGATATTTTTCTGGGCGGCACACACTTCCTCTGGACGGGATGCGTTGTTTGTCTTGCTATGGTCTGCAATGCAGGGCATATCCTGCCACACCATTATTCCCAGGACATCACACCAGTAGTACCAGCGGGCCGGTTCCACCTTGATGTGTTTGCGAATCATGTTGAAGCCCCACTCCTTTGTCTTTTCTATATCGAAACGGAGAGCCTCGTCAGATGGCGCCGTATAAAGACCATCGGGCCACCAGCCCTGGTCCAGCGGACCGAACTGGAACAGAATCTCATTGTTCAGTGCCATTCGGAGAGAGCCCTGGGGAACGCCATTGCTGGTTTCAAAAGTATCCGTATCCTTCTTGGCCGATATCTTCCGGAAAGCCGTGTAGCCGGTGACCTTGTCTACGACCTTGCCTTTCCGGAGAATGGAAATATCAAGGTTGTAAAGATAAGGGCTGGAGGGAGACCAGAGTTTGGGGTTTTCAACTGACAGGACAACGTCGGGCCCCTCCGCACTGCAGATGAGTTCACCGTCCAGCAATTCCACTTTTACGATATCGCCGGTCTCCAGTTTTTCTGCATCCACGTGGATACTTAGGGATGACTTGTCAATATCGGCCACAGCCAAATATGATTGGATTCTGGTTTCGGGTACAGCCTCCAGCCAAACCGTCTGCCAGATTCCCGTGACCGGCGTATACCAGATGGTGCGTGGATTCGCAACCTGCTTTCCGCGGGGCTGCCAGCTTTGGTCCGATGCATCCAGCACTTTCACAGTCAGTCGCTGTTTGCCCTTCTTATTCAGAAGATCTGTGATATCGAAGGAAAACGGCGCATAACCGCCGGTATGGACGCCGGCCTCCAAGCCATTGATCCATACCTCCGCCTGCCAGTCAACGGCACCAAAGTGCAGCAGCACGCGCTTTCCTTTCCACTGCTTGGGAACAGTAAAACTGCGTTCATACCACAGGGCTTTTTCAGGCCCTACTTGTTTCTGAACGCCGGACAGTTTTGACTCCACGGCAAATGGTACCATGATCTGACCATCAGGAGAACTATACGTCTCATCCTTCTCAAGGATAGCGTAGTTCCACTGTCCGTTCAGGTTGTGCCACTGTGGCCGCACCATCTGGGGACGCGGATACTCCGGAAGCGGAATAACTGCCTGGGCACGGGCACTGACACAAAAGACAGTAAGTGCAAATAATAATAGTCGTTTCATGCTAATACAATAGCTTTTTCTCTTCCTCGATATAAGAGCGGCGGGCGTCCAATTCCTCCTGGGACAGTTCTTTCTCCTTGAACAATCCGCCCTCTATAACAACATTGGCATTGACACGTTCATACTCCGCCGGAACATCCACTTTCTTCAGAACGATGTTCTGGAACGGGGCCGCCGCTTTTGCCCATATATGTGAAATGTTGGGGGCCGTTCCGCTCACACAGTCAAGAGTGATATCACGGATTGAACATGACTTGGAGCGCATATGATGGATGCGCAGCAGTTCCTGGGCCTCCACCTTGATATCCCGTAGCAGAATGTTGTCTATATCCGGGCCGCGTTCGCCCTTTGAATAGGCGCCCACGATATTGAACGCGACGTTGGTGTCGGAAATGGAGATTCCGGACAGGGCAGCATCGTGGATATGCCCTTCTCCCACTCCTATGCGTATGGCATTGCAGCTGGAGGAAAGAACACAGTTTTCCACCCTCACCTGCGCGCAGTCCTGAGGCTTTTCAAGGAGATGAGCCCCCGATGCCCGCAAGGTGATGCTGTCGTCTGAAGTGTCAATGCGACAGTTGGAAACCGTTACGTCCTGGCAGCGGTCAATGTCAATCCCGTCACCGTTGAATGTGTGATAGTCCTTCCTGCGGGTATGGACATAGCACCCGGAAATAATAACCTTATTGCAATTCAGGAGGAAACAACTCCAATAGGGAGAATCGGCCAGTTCAATATCCTTAATTGTAATTTCACTACTGTCCACGAACCAGACCATCTGGGACGGACGCGCGGGAATAAGCGATTTATTGGAATATGGTGCACCATTGGAATCCAGCAGAAACGCATCCGAATTGCCGTCAATCCGCCCCTTTCCACTGAGGGTCACATTGCTTACACCAACTCCAAGGATGAGATGGCCTCCGCTGATGTAATCTCCCCAGCCTATCTCGGCCTCGTTCTGGGGGCAGCAGTCGGCCGCGCAATAATCCTTTATGTCCGGGCTGCCTTTGATTACAGCACCCTCGTCAAGATGGAACTCAACATTGCTCCTAAGCCATATGGAGCCACAGAGATATGTCCCTTTTGGCACCGTCACTACCCCACCGCCTTTTGCCGCCGTTTTATCAATCGCATCTTGGATGGCTTTGGTGTCAAGAGCAACGCCATTTCCCTTGGCTCCATAATCCTTTACAGACACGGTGTATGGTCCTTGGGCCTTGTCAGGCGTGTTGTTGTATGTCTTCACCTTTCCGTTACCGGAACAGGTCAGCATAGAAACCATCAGTGACAGGTACAATAATTTCCTCATACTATTGAACTCTAATAATTCTTATTGCATTCAGGACAGGAATGCCTTTTGACTTGAAAAAACCTATAACCAGGCCGCTCCCGCCCTCCACCTCCACGGGGAAACGCTGGACGACGGCCGTATTATATCCATATTCCTGGGCGATATTGACTTCACTCAAGACTGTGGTGCCGTTTATGGAAACGGAGAAAACACGCTCCGCTTCACCGGAAGACAGCGTCTCGTTACCAATATCATACAGCATAGGCTTTCCCCGGAAGGGCCCTGTAAGGTCTGCAAAATACAGGTAGACGAAGTATCTCCCGTCCGGGATATCAGCCCTGAAGGCATCCAGGCCGGCCCTTTGAGTTTGGAAGAGAGGATCCAGGTCTGTGCCGATGATATCGGCCTCAAAGGCAGGACGTGGGCCTCCGCTGTTCTGCTGATACATACGCTCTCCCCCAATATAGCCCCAAGATTCGGGACGATATTCCTGTTCGGGAATCCATATCTGACCACCAGACCTGTCTTCAAAATATCGGCGCGTACCCATCAGAACGCTTATCTCCCTGAATTGGGACATGTCCTGGGGGATCATACGGAAATCTATTCTCAGGAGGTCTGCCGATCCATCTGACCCTTGTGCTTCCAGGACGTTTTCTCCGTCAATGAACGGCACGTCGAATAAGGCCGATCCTTCTTTGACAGTCTTTGTGCCAAGAGATTGTCCATTAAGGGATAATTCCACTTCTTGGGCCGATGCAAAGACCTCTACTGGCTTTATGCATTTCCCGTCCTCCTCCTGCCCGCCACGAATCTTCCAATCCGAACCACCAATCCGAATGAACGGGCTACGGCCAAACAGTGCTTTGTACAGCCAATAACTGTCTTTAGGCGTCCTGTCAGAGGTGGTTATTCCTTTGCAATTGAAATGAGGAACGGCAAAGCCCCTGGCCTCCGAATGGAAATCGTTCAAATTCCAGACAGCCCCGCCTGAGAGATACTCCTTCTCAAGGATAACCGGGATATAGCTCTTGTGGTACAGGAGGGCATAATCACAGGTATAATCCTGACACTCGGGCTCAAAACTATGGAGGCGGGAGTCTGCATCGGCACCATATTCAGAAACAATGAGCGCTTTCCCGGGGAATGTATCGTGTATCTTATCCAAGGCCGAGCCCAGTTTGTCGAAAGAACTGTAATACCAGCCGTGGTAGAGGTTGAATCCCAGTATGTCCGGAATGTCCCCCAGCCCGCTTTCCTTGTATTTCTTTCTGTCGCCGTCACATGGAATCATCGTGGGCCTGGAAGGATCAGACTCACGCAGTGCGCTGTCAATAGCCCCGGCGCAATCAGTCACTTTTTGGTAGTACTCCTCTTTGGACATGTCACCGCTTTGCCAGGGGGAATTGTCAAGAAGCACTTCGTTCATATATGCCCAGGCAACCATGGAGGGGTGGTTATAATTCTGATAAACCATCTCCCTTGCCATATTCACGCAGTTGCTGGCGAAATCATCGGCCAGGCCGATGCGGTTAACAACCGGAATCTCTGTGCAGGTGAGGATACCCAGACGGTCACATTCGTCCGATATCAGTTCATCCTGCGGATAATGGGAAATCCTGAGGAAGTTGCCGCCCATATCCTTGAGAAGACGGATGTCACGGACGTGCATCTCATCCGGGAGCGCATTGCCCTTCCCAAGATAATCCTGATGGCGGTTGGTTCCGATGAGTTTAATATGCCTTCCGTTCAGGAAGAAGCCCTTGTTAGGGTCAAATCTGAACGTACGGATGCCGAAAGTGTTTCTCCTTGAATCAATCACTCCGCCCTTCTTGTCCAGAAGACGGGTTACTACTGAATAGAGCCCGGGAGAATCAACATCCCAAAGCGTAGGATCAGGCACCGCCAAGGCCATCTTGACTACTTCACTTGCAGATGGCTTTTTTATACTCTTCCGGATAACGGCAACCTGTTTCCCTTCCGGATCAAACACCTGATGTTCCAGAACAAGTTTCTTCTCCGGGCGACAGATACTCAAGTGCGTCTCTATCTGAACAGAGGCCTGTTCTGAGGATACTTCAGGCGTGGTGATATAGACTCCGCTACTGGCGTAATGCTCAAGGCTGATATGATTCTCCGGGACAAAGACCAGCGAGACGTTGCGGTAAATGCCACCAAAGAAGGTGAAATCGGCCCCTAATGGCGGAATTCCCTCATTGTGGGAATTGTCCACCTTTATCCTGAAGCTGTTATCCCCGGCGTGGATGCAATCGCTGATATCAAAGACAAAAGCCGTATAGCCCCCCTTGTGGTTCCCAGCGTGGGAGCCGTTTACGTAAAGGTCCACAACCTGGTTGGCTCCTTCAAAGCGAACGAAGACTTTCTTACCGGAAAGGTTGCCATTAATCTGTATTGTTTTCTCATACCATCCCGTCCCCCTGTAGTAGCCGGGGACATCGTCAACGGCATCCTCCGCATTCCAAGTATGCGGAAAGGACACGGTCTCTTTGACCGCGTCACCCTCTTTCCAGAAAGTCCAGCCATCATTTATGCTCCTCTCATATCTTGGTGCAGCCGTTACAGGCTGGCACACAAGACATGAAAGAAGAATAAAGACAATATGAGAAAACTTGAACAAATCCTTTTACTCGGCAAAATAGCAGTCCGTAGGATCATCACCTATGCCCACGATGTAGCCGCCATAGTTTGATGAGGTAATGGTAACTAGAGAGCCTCCGCTGGTTCTGCTCTTGACGGCACCTCCAACATAGCACTTAGTTATGGTTCCGTCGCATGCCAGATATGGAGCGCTGTCCTCGTTCTTATACCAGCCCGCAATGGATCCGGCCCTGCCGGCATTGTAAGTGGAGTTTTCATCCTTGTAGGCGCTGGATTTCTCTCCAGCTTCAATTGTGCCATAGTTTGAGCAAGCCTGGAGAGTGCCATGATGAAGGGCTCCGACCACGCCTCCAGCCGCTGCCGCCCTTGTTTTCACTGCCAGCGCCAGTACATTACCCCTATTCACATTATTGTTATCATTGGAGCCGGATTCCTTGTAACCAATGATACCTCCTGCCATAGCCGCACCATTTTCATTATCGCTACAGGTGTTACAAGTCACAGCTCCGGTATTTTCACAGTCACTCACAACACAAGATGTATCATCCTCAATCCAGCCAGCTATGCCACCGGCATAATTGGACAGGACTGA
>JAEEGK010029619.1_pt1 | contig 10901 bp, 9 predicted proteins | sample 8958771 | NCBI WGS metagenome assembly JAEEGK01 (sample SAMN16246547, study PRJNA631951) | gut metagenome | biome: gut microbiome; feature: rumen; material: SC-attached | host: Bos | place: Iran: Karaj | collected 2018-10 | reverse complement strand
TATACGTCAAATTCTCCGGAACGCCCGCACAGCGGACGGCCGTCAGGTATTTGTCTTCATCTTCCTCATACGCCGTCACCTGCATGTCGGGATGCGTCAGGGCGATGAGGAGGGCATAAACACCGCAACCGGCCTCCCGGACGGTCATCTCCGTGCCCGTCAATGCATCGACCCGGGCGATGGTCTCCGGGGTCAGGACGCGGCGGCATTCCGCATCGGCGTCATGACCTTTGTACAGGTACTGGTAACGGACATAGGTCGCGTTGTACGCCGCGGTTTCGCGTTCACGGCGGATGCGGGCATACTCCCGCTCGTAGTCGTGGCGGACCTTCCGCGTGAACGCGGCGATGTCGCCTTCCGGCACCTCGAACCGCTCGCCAACTTCCATATACAACCCAGCCTTCCGCAGGAGGAAGTCATGCTTGGGCAGGGCGTAACCGAAACCGTGGATATAGAGGGGCAGGATGGGCAGTCCCAGTTCTCGGGCGGAAACGAAAGCGCCCCGGTGGAAGCGCTGGATCCGGCAGTCCGGGCTCCGCGTGCCCTCCGGGAAAATGACGATGGAATAGCCCCGTGCCACGAGGTCTTTCATATGGGCCAGATTCTTCTCCAGTCCTTCCATCACCGGGTAGAACTCCGCCTTGCGGATCAGATACCCGTAGAACGGGCTGTTCCAGACCCATTCATTCGTGAGGAGGATCACTTTCGGATGCAGGGCGAGGATGGGCAGAACGTCGAGATGCGACTGGTGGTTGCAGATATACACGGCCGGCTTGGAGAAATCCTCCCCGTACGGGTCGGAAAGCGTGTACGGGCAGCCCGGAATGGCCTTCATTGCCAGCCGGGCCGTCCTCATTAGGCCACGGCGGAATTTCTCCCGTTTCCGGGGCGTGGACCCGCCCAGGAACAGGAAGAAAGTCCAAACGGTCAGGACCAGCATCGCCAGGAGGAAGACGACGAAGATAAAGCCGGTCCGAAGGGAACGTCCCAGGGTCCACGGCAACTTACGCGGCTGCCCCTTCTTCGTCGTCAGGAAGCGGAACACCAGCGGAGGCAGGTAGTAAGCCATCGCCACCACGGTGAACATGCCCACGATGGTCACGGCCGCCAGCGACCGCAGGGCCGGATGCTTCGCCACGATAAGGGCGCCGATGCCGATGAACATGATGAGGGCCGACAGGACCACGGCGTTCTTGAACGAACGCAGGATCTTCTTTCCCGTCGCATATTCGTACATCAACCCTTCGGTGATGAAGATGGAATAATCATCCCCCTGACCGAAGATGAACGTAGCCAGGATGATGTTGACGATATTGAACTGCAGGCCGAAGAGGCGCATCGTCCCGAGGATCCAGATCCAGCCCACCGCCAGCGGCAGGAAGGCGGTGACGCCCATCGTCAAGCCCAGGGACAGGCACAGGAAGAAAAAGACGATGACACTGCACAGGAGGCCGATCCGGTCAAAATCTTCCGACAGCATCCGCGCCAACGTGCCGGACACGTCATCCTGCGTAAAACAGAACGCCCCCTCGGGCAACGATGCCCGCAGCGACGAAACGACCTTCCCGACCCCCTCATCATTCCCGGCTTGACCGGGAATCTCCTTCACCTTCAAGTAATTGACCAGTTGCACCTGATCCTCCCCCGGGAGATACATCGCCGTCCCCAGCGTTCCAGTAATCGGAGCAAAAAAGTCCACCTCCTGCACCGCCCAGTCTTCGTCCAGCACCTCGAAGAAAGGCTGGAAGGCATGGGCCGTGAAACCGGCCTTCAGACCGGCGTCGATGATGCGGTCCGACAGGTCGGGATGGGCCTCCAGGAAAGCATTCCAGCGGGCCAGACGCTTCGCCTGCTCGCGCTGCGAAGGCAGGAAGGCACCGAGGCCGGAAGCGTCCTGCAGCAGCGGAGCAAGCACCTCGTTGCACAGCAGCGCTTCCTCCGCCGTAGCGCCGGACGCGACCACATACACCGTCGAGGCACCCTCGGCCGATGCGCCCATTTCCTCCAGGATGGCGAAACCCCGCTCCTGCTCCGGCGTCATGTAGTTGATATGATGCATGTCCGCATCGAAGGAAATGCCCCGGCTGAGCCAGAAGAGAACGGCTGTCACGACGAGGAAACCGAGGAAAATCCATTTGCGGGCCTTCGGGCCCAAGTGGATGTACCGGTCGAAGTCGAGCCTGACCGTGTTCCGGGGCCGGGAGGCCGCCGGCACGAGAACCGGCAGGAACACGAGCACAAACAGGATCGTCCCCACCAGCATCATCGCGCCGATGAAACCGAAATCGTGCAGGGCTTCAGCCTTTAGCCAAAGCAGAGACAGGAAGGCGCCCACGGTCGTGATGTTTCCCACCAGAAGCGGATTGACCTGGTCCGCGAGGGCCTTGCGCTTATCCGGCTGATACTTCAGGTGATCCACATAGTGGAGCGGATAGTTCACGGCGATGCCGATGATCATGGAACCGATGCCCAGGACAATCAGCGATACCGAACTCTTGAAACAGGCGATAATCCCGAGGGCGAATAGGGCGCCGGCGAGGATGGATAGGAGGATCCAGGCCACGTCGGTGAAGCGTTTATAGCTGAGCCATAGGACGATACAGATAAGGATGGCCGCGAGTGCCAGGGCCAGGAAGGAGTCTTTCTTGATGCGGGAGGCGTTTTCCACGGCCACTTCCGGACCACCCGTCGAAGTGATGCGGAGGTCTGGGAACTGCGCCGCCGTCCGGGCCTTGACGGTATCCGTCAGGGCTTTCAGTTCCGCGTTCCGGCCGGACTCGGTGCTGCCAAACGGAGAATTGAACAGGACAACGCCCGTGCGGCCGTCGCCCGTGAACAGGAATCCGTCTTCCACCCGGCTTTTCGTCGCCGGATTCAGCGCTTCCAACCGCTGCAGGACCGGGGAGAACAGGCCCAGCGGGTCGCTGCGAAGATATTGGGACGTGAAACTCGATCCCATGGAATAGAAACCCCGCTGGTTCTCCGCCATCTTCTCCTCCACATAGCCGGGAACGGCCAGGAGCGAGTCCATCCGCGCATAATCGGCCTCCGTCAGGAAATAGGGCCAGTTGGTACGGATGAAACCGAAGACCTCCTCCACGGCACCCGCATCGGCGGACACCTGAAGGGCCGGGACCAGGCCGGCCGTGTCGGCATCGGCCCAGACCTCTCCGAAAGCCGTCATCGCATCCATCACACGGTCGGGATCTTCTGAATCGGATTCGAAGAAAACGGCCATCCGATCCTGTCCGAGGCGGTTATAGACATCGGAATAGCGCTTGCTTTCCGCGCTCTGCGGCAGGAAGGCAGAGATGTCCTCCTCGTAATGCATCCGCAGGGCGGACTGGGTGCAGAGGCCCAGAAGGACGGCCATCAGGAAGATAGTCAGCCCTTTTCTTGCCGACAGCCAGTCATAGATATGCAGGACGAGTTTCTTCATCGGCCCAGGAGCATCCGAGGGTAACCGTAGAACACGGCGAGCACACAAAGGATGGTGTTCAGCACGCTGATGCGGAAGAAATCGGCGAAGGGCCGGAAATGGGACACGCGGTCCTCGGGATAGTACACCCGCACCGGGACCGGGACGATCCGGAGGTTCTTCCAGGCGGAAAAGACCAGGAGCGTGAGTTCCGCCTCATACCGGGCGGTCAGGAGTTTCAGGGACGGGAGGTCTTCCAGCGGGTACACGCGGAAGCCCGTCTGCGTATCGGGGAGTTTCCGTCCGGTCTGGACGGTGAACCAGAAATTCGAGAACTTGTTCGCGAAGGTGTTGCCGGCAGGCATGCCGTCGGCCGTAAGGTTGCGGCTGCCCACGACGAGCGTCCGCTCCCCTGCCGCGGCGACAAGCGCCGGAATATCGGCAGGATCATGCTGGCCATCCGCATCCAGGGTCAAAGCGAAGCGGTAGCCCAGTTTCCGGGCGGCTTCCAGGCCGGTCTTCAGCGCCCGGCCCTTTCCCCGGTTACGGGGATGGCGCAGGACCTTGATATCCAGTCCGGCCAGTTTATCAGCGGTTCCGTCCGTGCTGCCGTCATCCACGACGAGCACCGGCAGCCCCTGCCCGAGAACGCCACGGACCACATCCGCAACCGTCCCGCCGTTGTTGTACGTCGGGATGACGGCGCAGATATGACGGAGATCGGTCACGCCACGGACAGGCTCATTTTGGCACAGAGGGTCTCTCCGGACAGGATCTCGACGGTCCGCTCGCTCCCTTCCCCGCCCAGGTTGAACCGGAGTTCCGTTCCCGGCGTCGGAATGATCGGGCTCGTGAACTTGATGTTCTTCGCCGCCACGAGCCGGACCTTTCCGTCATGGCCGGCTTGACCGGCCATCTCTGCGATCAGTTCCAGCGCAATCTCCACCAGGCACACGCCCGGCGTGATGGGATACCCCGGAAAATGCCCTGCGTAGACAGGGCTTTCCGGCAGCAGGCGGACGGTTGCGCCCGCCGCATCGACCGCGATGGTCTCGTAGAGGATTCCCTGCAGCATCTTATTCTTTTTCAAAGAGTTTCGCATCCACCGGCCGGTTCACGACGATGTCCTTGAACGCCAGCTGTGTCCAGTCTCCATCCAGCGTAATGAGGAGGGCGGAGCGGATTTGGAGGGACTGCTTGTCGGCATGGACGATGATTTCCCGGAACAGGGACTTGAGATCCCGGCGGACCGGCACCAGCTTCACGGTGAGGTCCTCCCCCTCCAGGGTGGTCGCAGTGAAGTCCTTTTCCGTGGGCATCCGGAAGCGGCGACCGGCGATGGCCAGTTCTCCGCTGGAGACGAACACGCTCGGATAAGGTTTCAACACTTCCCAGCGGATGCGGTCGGGGCTCGCGAGAACCATCCGGCCTTCACTCACGAGGTCTTTTGTCAGCAGGGCACTGTGTCGGGTCTGGACAAAGGAGAGTTGCATCGTATCGAAGGTATTGGCCGCTTTCAGGCGGTCCAGGATGGTCTCCTGGGCCGATGCGGCCAGCGCAAGCACCAGGCAGGCCAGTATGAGGATCCAGCGTTTCATCGGGCGATCAAGACACAGCCGGTCATCACCAGGAACACGCCCAGCCACTGCACCCAGTTCACCTGCTCATGGAATACGAGGATGGCCGCCACCATCCCGAACGCATAGCTCAGGCAGGACAGCGGATAGGCGATGCTGAAGGGGAAATGCTTCAGGATGTACAGCCACAGCACCGTAGCGACGCCGAAGGAGATTCCACAAAACAGGAACCACCAGTTGGTGAGCTGGCTTTTGAAGAACGACCAGGTCCAGCTGAAAGGCCCCGATGCGGCCAGGCCCAGTTTCAGCAGGACCTGCCCTCCGCAGAGGAACACGCTTTGCGTGACGGCAAGGATGACGAGTTTCCACATAATCATACAAAAATACGGAATCCCAGCAACATATGCAAAAAACGGGCGGTCCCGAAGGGCCGCCCGCCAGACTCGTCCGAAAGGATCAGCTTTTACTTCTTGCCACCGAGGATGCTGCCGAGCGCACCGCCGAGGATGCTGCCCAGGCCGCCCGTGCTGGCCTTCTGCTGCTTGGCCGCACCGCCGGCGAGCACGCCGCCGAGGACGCTGCCGAGAATGCTGCCGCTGCCACCCTTGAGGGTGAGGAGGACGTCGTTCAGGTCCACGTCACCGTCACCGTCCTGGTCCTTGATGATGTTCTTGAGGCCGCCCATGATCTTGGGGATGAAGGCGAGGAGCGCGGCACCGGCGGCACCGAGCTTGAGTTTGGAAAGGACGTTGGAGTTGAAGATGTTGCCGGCGAGGGCCGTGACCGGGCTCGTGGCCGCATCGGCCTTGCCGGTCAGGAGGTTCTTGATCTGGTCGAGACCGCCCGGGGCCGTCGCCGTCTTGGCGAGGGAGCCAAGGATGGAGTCGGAAAGACCGCCGAGGACCTGCTGCTGGAGGTTCTGGGGAATCTGGATGTTGCTGTTGGCAACATTCTTGGTCACCTGCTGGAGGATGATGTCACTGAGATTCATACTGTATTGGATTTAGTGTTTGTGTGTTCGTTCCGACAAATATAACGAAAAAACAAAAACAATGCCCGCCCGCTCCCAAAAAGAAACAAAAAAAAAGAGACAACCTTCCGGCTGTCTCATTTCAAGTACACTCTCAGGGGCTCGAACCCTGGACCCGCTGATTAAGAGTCAGCTGCTCTACCAACTGAGCTAAGAGTGCGTTTCAGTATGTCGGAAGACTCGCTTCCTTTTGTGACCCGTTCGGGGCTCGAACCCGAGACCCCAACATTAAAAGTGTTGTGCTCTACCAACTGAGCTAACGAGTCCTCCTTGTTTTCCCAAACGGGATTGCAAAGGTAGGCATTTTTTTCGAATCCGCAAGAGAAATTTTACATTTTTTATGAATCATCTTTATTAACTTTGCATAGAAAAAAACAGACTTGAACATGAAACGATCTTACCCGATCAGCTTACTTTTCGCCCTCTCGCTTTTCTTTTCCTGCCAGAAAAAGGAGGAGGGACCTGTTCTTCCTCCCTTCAAGATGGTTTCCGTCGCGGAAGATGCGTTTTATACGGTCGAACAGTTTTTTCCGGAGATTACGACCAGTCCATCCATACAATACGACGAAGAGATGGGATATTACATTCCCTTCGGCGAGAAAGAATGGAGCCGGTCCCTGTACGTGGATCCGGTTTCCATTCCGTCCCAGTCCTGTTCCTTTGATTTCGACGCCCTCCAGTTCGAAGCCGACGACTTTTCGGGATGGGTGATCGAGAACACGACCCGGGAGGTCCTGCTGAAAGGCATTCCCGAGAACCTCGACTGGGGCGAATGCCCGTCCGTTTTCAAAATGACCATTTCCCTGGACGAGGAAGCGCCCTGCCAAAAGGTTACCCTCACCGACTTGAGCGTCACTTTCCCGCCCGGTTTCACGGCCCACGCCCAAGGGTCGGACTACTCGATCCCGGAGCTGGAAGTGACGAAAGAAGGTACTGTCGTTTCATTTGACCTGTCGGCCATCGGCTTTTCCGATCTGCTCGTCGACAGGGACGGCCAACTGTGCCTTTCCCTCCCGACCGGGTTCTTCGCCCTGGTTTCCGTCAGCCCCGAGGATGCCGTCGGAACAGCCCCGGACCGGTTGTCTTTCCATGGCACCTTCCAATTCGACCGGATTGATTTCACGAAGTGCCATCTTGCGTTTCCTGGCTTGTCTTTCCCGCAGGACGAACTCGTATGGGATGCCGTCCCGCTTCCGTCCTTCCTTTGCGGAGAAGGATCGGATGTGACCTTGACGCACTTCCGTATCCTCTTTGATTACCGGAATGACTTCCCGCCCGAACTGGTTTCCCGCGTCGATGCTGTCATACGTTCCGGTGAAAGGAAAGCGGCCTTTTCCGCCGAAGGCGGGGACGTCAATTACATGTTTATGGCCCAAATGGTCAGCAACTACCATGAGGGGTACATCAACCAGGATATCCCGGCTTTGGGGAAATTGATCAAAAAACCTTTCCCCGGCGGTGCCGTACAACCCTCGCTCCAGCTCCAGCCCATCTGGAAGGATTCGGGGTATGTCGTCCCCGGGCAGGAATACCAGGTCAGCGCAAAGGTCGACCTGAAGCTTCCCCTCGCCTTTACCGGGGAGTTTCATGTGGACAGTTTCCAGACTCCGCCGCTGGAGATGGACGGTTCCCGCCTGAAGGCGCCCGCCCATATCACACACAGAATCGAGCAGAAGATCGGAAGCAGCCTGCCCTTCGACTGCCGGGTCACCCCGGTCTTCACGATGGAAGGAGAACAGCCTGTATTCCTGGACGAATTCATCCTGGACGACCAAGCCTACAAATACTCGGAGGACTTCAACGGCTATTCGCTGTCCTATGAATTCACCCCTGAGAAGGATGACTGGAAGGCCACCCTATCTTACATCGTCACCCCTACCCAGGGTACGGGCGAGGTTTTCTTCCGCTCGTATAACGGTCTTATTGTCGTGAAGAGCTTTTTCTCCTCCAATGTCAGACTGCCTCAATGAAAACTAGCATGAACAGCAAACTGTTATATTTGACGTGGGCCCTTCTTTGCCTTTCGATCTGTTTTTCCTGCAAAAAGGAACCTCAATACCTTATGAAGACGGTCGCCATCTCCTATGATGAATCCTATGACCTGGCCCGGCTGTATCCGGAACTGGAAACCTCTCCTTTCATCAAATATGACGTAAATAAAGGGTATTATCTCATCTCGGGAGAAAAACAGTGGAGCCTGTCCTATCTCGACGTTCCCACCGAATTTCAGACACTTACGTGGGATTCCGTTCCGCTTCCTTCCTTTCTTTGCGGTGACAACACGGGCGTCACGTTGACCAATCCCGGTGTATTCATTGAAAACCAGAACGACTTTCCGGTCTATACCTCTATCGACGCCATCCTCTCCAACGACCAAGGACAAGCGGAGTTCGTCCTTTCAGACAATGGGACTTCCTTCTATCTGGCCCAGGAGGACGCCATCGATCGGGACCTTGTCCGGAACAGGGAAGTAAAAGCCATGGGGCCCCTCTTCCGTGCACCCTTCTCCGATGGGAAACTGCTGCTGCCGTCGCTCTCTGTCCGGCCCAACACGCTGGATGAGGAAGCCTTCACCCTCCAGGAAAAATATCAACTGCAGATAAAAGCCAGTTGGATGATTCCGCTGGCCTTCACCGGAGAGATCCAAGCAGAAGGCGTTCCGACGCTTCCCGTCATGCTGGATGGCGCCAGCCTGGGAGCCGCAGGGAACTCTAAGCACAGAATCAAGCAGAACCTGGAGAACAAATACCTTCCCTTCGACTGCCGGATCACACCCGTGCTCACGATGGAAGGGAAACAACCGGTCTATCTGGACAGTTTCATTCTCAAACGGGAAGAACAAGTGGAATACGCTTATGAATTCTGCCCGTCAGAAGACAACTGGAAAGCCACATTCCATTACCTGGTCTCTCCCGCCCGGGGTGGGGACGAGTTCTTCTCCAAAGACCACGGCTACCTGAGAATCTGGTACACCAAGTTCACCGCCAATCTTGAGTAAAGCCAATTAGTGTATTCAAAAACAGAAAGAAGGATGAAAAAAGTGCTGTTGGGACTCGTTTGCCTTTTGAGTCTTGTCTCGTGCAAAAAAGGGCCGGTCACCGTCGTCTATCTATTAGGCATATCCGCCGAAGCCACCCATCCCGACGAGATCGTGGATTCTGAAATGCGCGATACCTATAAAACACTTTTGCGCGATCTTCAAAGAGATCTCGATCCCAATTATTATTCTATCGATCCACGAGAAATCGGTGCAGTCATCAACCGGGCAGTTTTGTCCATAGACCCCAAAGACGTTCCTGCTGAAGATGGACACCGAATCGCGGAGTTCAATGCTTATCTGCCCAAACTCCAGGAAATCGAAGCCTCGTACCGGAAACGGATTGAAGGTCTCGAGAAACGGGAAGGGGTTTCATTCCGTATCCATGGCAAACTCCTCTTGCTCAAAGCGCAGGAAGATTCCCAAAAGGATGGTTATCTGAAAGAATACCCGTTCGAACTGAAATACAATTAGGAAGAGAACTCCTTGATCCGCTGTTCCTCGGAGAGGCGGCAGACGAGGAGGCGGTCCGCCGATTCCGCAACGATATAACCGTCAAGGCCTTCTACCACGACGGTCTTCTCGCCGGAGGCATGGACAAAACAATCCTTGCAGCCGAAGAGGCGGACGTCGCCGCCCACGACGGTGTTTCCGTCGGCATCGGGCTCGATGTGCGTTTTGATGGATCCCCAGCTTCCGAGGTCGCTCCAGGCGAAGTCCCCGGCGATGACATGGATGTTGCGGGACTTCTCCATTACGGCATAGTCGATGGAGATCTTTTCGCAGGTGGGGAACAGTTTTCTGAGGACGGAAGCCTCCGCATCGGTGAAGAGGGCGGGCGCGATGGTGTCCATGACGCCGGCGATCTGCGGCGCATAGGCGCGCAACTGGCGGGTGATGGTTTTCACGTTCCAGACAAAGATGCCCGCATTCCAGAAGTAATGGCCGTCGGCAAGATAGGCCTCTGCCGTCGCGGCATCGGGTTTTTCCTTGAAGGCCGATACTTTCACGACTTCCCCGGGCACGGCTTCAGCCGCGTAAATGTAGCCGTAGCCGGTCTCCGGACGCGTCGGGGTGATGCCCACAGTGACGATGGCGTCGGTCCCGTCCGTCACGGCAAGCGCCTTTTGGATGGCGTCGGCGAACTCCGCGGTCCGGAGAACCAGGGCGTCCGCCGGGGTGACGACGATGTTGGCAGCGGGATAGCGCTGGGCGATCTTCCAGCAGGCATAGGCAATGCAAGGAGCCGTGTTCCGGGCCTCCGGCTCCGCCAGGATCTGGTCGGAAGGGATATCCGGCAGTTGTTCCCGGACGATGTCAACATACTTCTCGGAGGTGACCACCCAGAACTTGTCCGGGGCGCACACGGGCAGGAAGCGATCCACCGTCAGCTGGATGAGTGATTTCCCCACGCCGAGGATGTCGATGAACTGCTTCGGGCGTTCGGGCGTGGAGAGCGGCCACAGGCGGCTGCCGATGCCGCCGGCCATGATTACAACATGCGTGTCCATTACAACTGGTCGATAAAGGCCTTCATCTGCGGCACCTTGGCATAGGCGGCATGGAAGAGGGCGACTTGGTTCCGTGTCCGGACCAGGTTATGGTCGGGATACTTGATTTTGTAGTAGGTGTCCCCGTAGATGTAGTCCGCGAAGAAACGGACGGCCTGCATGTACGGGAAGAGGCAGGCGGCATACGGGAGGTTCTCCTTCTCGATGGGCGTGAGGAAAACCTTGGCGGACTCCACATAGCCCTTGGCGAAAGCCTCGAAGATGTCCATCTTGAAATCGACCTTCTCCACGGCAGGGTCGTCCTCGGCGACCGTGTTGGCAGCCGTAC
>JAEEGK010029615.1_pt1 | contig 10902 bp, 9 predicted proteins | sample 8958771 | NCBI WGS metagenome assembly JAEEGK01 (sample SAMN16246547, study PRJNA631951) | gut metagenome | biome: gut microbiome; feature: rumen; material: SC-attached | host: Bos | place: Iran: Karaj | collected 2018-10 | reverse complement strand
TGAAACGAATCAACGACCTCTACGATGCTGAAATCCGTGAGGCGATTAACGAGGTGCTCGACTCTGGCTGGTATCTCAAAGGCGAGGCCACGCGGAAGTTTGAACAGGCGTATGCCCTGTATATCGGCACCAGGCATTGCATCGGCTGTGCCAACGGACTGGATGCTTTAACGCTGATTCTGCGAGCTTATATCGAGATGGGTGTGATGCAGGCAGACGATGAAGTCATCGTGCCTGCCAATACCTTTATCGCCTCTATCCTCGCTATCACCGAGAACCGCCTCAAGCCCGTACTTGTAGAACCCTCTCCAGAAACGCTCCAGATCGACGATGTCCTTATCGAACAAGCCATCACCTCTCGTACCCGAGCCATCATGATAGTCCACCTCTACGGCCGCTGTGCCTATACGGATAGGATAGGGGAGATTTGCCGCAAGCATGGCCTCAAACTCATCGAGGACAATGCCCAAGCCCACGGCTGTGAGTTTACCCTTAAAAAAACCGGCTCTCTTGGCGATGCTGCAGGCCATTCGTTCTATCCGGGCAAGAATCTTGGTGCGCTGGGTGATGCTGGCGCTGTGACCACCAACGACGATGAACTCGCCAAGACCATCGAGGCCCTCGGCAACTATGGTTCCGCAAAGAAATACGTCTTTGATTACCTTGGCCGCAACTCGCGCATCGACGATATCCAAGCCGCTATCCTCTCTGTAAAACTGAAGCATCTCGATGCCGACAACCAGCGTCGAAAGGACATTGCTGCCCGCTATGAACGAGAAGTAAGCAACGACCTCGTGAGATTACTTCCCGATGGCAACGAAACGTATTCTCGTTCTGGCCTCGCTGCACGTGATTGTGTCTGGCATATCTTCCCCGTTTTCAGTCCTCGTCGTAACGAACTCCAGCAGTATCTCTTGGAAAATGGCGTAGAAACTGCGATTCATTACCCCATTCCGCCTCACCGCCAGCGCTGCTATAATCTTCAATCTTCAATTTTCAATCTTCAATCTTTTCCCGTCACTGAGCAGATTCACGCCCAAGAGCTCTCTATCCCCTGCCATCAGGCTCTGACTGACGAAGAGATCACCCAAATCATCACCCTTCTCAATGCCTTCCAATAGTCATAACATCGCGTTCGATCTCGGTGGTGTGGTCATCGCCTTGAGTTACGAGAATGCCATCCGGCGGTTCGAGGAAATCGGACTGACAGATGCCCGTCAGCACCTTGATGCCTTTCATCAGCACGGCATCTTCGGCGACCTCGAGAGTGGCAGGATTTCTGCTGAAGTGTTTCGTGCGGAACTGAGCAAAATTATTGGCCGTCAGTTGACGATGGACGAGTGTTTCTATGCCTGGCACGGATATGTGGAGTCCGTTCCCCAGCGCAACCTCGATATGTTGCTTCGTCTGCGCCAGCAGGGCTATAAGGTCTGCCTGCTTTCAAACACCAATCCCTTTATGATGCAATGGGCTTGCTCCCCAGCGTTCGATGGCGGCCATCATCCCATCGGTTACTATTTCGACCGCCTCTACCTGAGTTACGAGTGCAAGGTGATGAAACCCTCGCCAGAGATTTTCCGCATGATGCTCGAAGGTCAGCAGGCCACAGCCGATGAGACCCTCTTCATCGACGACAGTCCCAACAACTGCGCAGCTGCCGAAGTCCTCGGCATCCACACCCTCTGCCCTCATAACAACGAAGACTGGATCCCTGCTCTCAAAGCATATCTCAAATTGTAATAGGAAATTCCCCACGAACGAATAGGGATTTCCTTTTTTCAGTTTGTAGGGAATATCCTATCTTTGCACCATCAAAAGTTATTCTAAATGTATACGATTATGAAACAGACAGCATTTTTATTCAGGTCACTTCTGTTGGTGACAATGATGGGATGGACGTCGATGAGTCAGGCCCAGAGATATGAGATTATTCACGGTCGGGTGATTTTCTGCGACGAAGTTATGATGCAGGTTGATACCCAGAGTTTTGTTGATTTAGGCTACGGCTACGCAAAAGACAGAATGAATGTGTATCTGAATGGTCGTGTCCTCGAGAATGTCGACCCCTCGACGTTCCGTCTGAAAGAGCGTCCTGCCTCGCATCATTTCAGGCACGGGGAGATGGATGAGCCGATGTCAGCACACAAAGGTTATTTCAAGACCAACTTCAATGTCTACTACGGTGACAAGAAGATAGACGCGATGGCCTCCTCGTTTGAAGATCTGGGTGATGGTTATGCTAAGGACTCCTTCAACGTCTACTATTTTGGTGAAAAGTTAAAAGGATGTATGGCGTCTAATTTCAAGATATTGGAAGGCGGCTATGCCAAGGATTCCTTCAACGTCTACTATCATGGGAATAAGGTGGAAGGAGCCGTAGCCTCTTCGTTCAAATATACGGGAAATGGTTATGGCCAAGACAGTTTCAATGCTTATTACAGAGGTAAGCTATTGAAATAACCAGCCTCTAAGTTTTCGGTATAGACTCACTAGGGACGGCATTCTCTGAGTGAACGAGGACTCATTGAGAATGCCGTCCCGTCTGAGTCATATATATAATAAGGTGGAAGGAGCCCGCATCCATTCTCCCAAGTTCCTCCTCGAAGACGAGAAACAATATGGTGGCTACGTCCTTTCTATAAGAAAATTGTTAGTAACTAAAAAAAGAGGTTAAAGAACACAAAATGTCTGAAAATTGTAAACGAGGCATGTTGCTATTACAAAAGAAAAGGATAACTTTGCAAAACATAACAACAACCGATGATGAAACAAACCATTATTATCACTATTCTTGCCCTCATTGCCATGACTGCAGTAGCGCAGAAACAGGTTGTATGGGATAACCCAACAGCCTTTATGGGAAGAAGTAACAGTAATTTCGAGATTACCAAAGTGGAACTGAAGCAGACGGAGACGGTGCTGCACATAGAGGCCAACTACAGCCCAGGCAGTTGGATTCGCTTTGCCAAAATTTCGTTTCTGCAGACGCCCGACGGTACGAAGTATAGCATCACAGGCGGTGAGAAGACCAATGCCCAAGAGTCCGACTTGCAACTCGACTCGCTTTTCTGGATGCCAGAGAGCGGAAAGGCCAGTCTGGCGCTCCACTTCAAGCCCGTACCTCAGGACACCAAGCAGATGGACTTCCTAGAGGGCTATAGCGATGGGGACTTCAAGTTCTGGAACATCTGCGATGGCAAGACGCAGCAGAAGATTGTGCTGCCCGACGATTGGAAAGGCGTGAACTATGCCAAGGACGAGACGCTGCCTGCTGCCAAGATCAATAAAGGCGTGGCCACCATCAAAGTCAAGATGTTGGGCTATAAGCCAGCCATGAAGATGGAGTTCTATGTAGGCGGTTTCACACCACTGGGCAGCAAGGAGCGTTTCCAGAAGTTCTTCCCGCTTGCCGACGACGGTACCGTGAAGGTCGAGATTCCCATGTGGATAACGCGCGAAGTAACGATTGGTGTTCAGGGATTGGCATTCCCCAAAATCGTCATCGGTCCAGGACAGGAGACTGACATCCTGATGAAGGTGACCACCGACAATAAGCCTTTTGTGGCTTTCAAAGGCTATATGGCTAAGACCAATATGGACTTGATTAATGCCTACGACGAATTCAGACATTTCGCAGACGACTATGACACCTATCTCAAGGTCAAGGCATGCAACACGAAGGAAGAACGCCTGCAGTGCCTGAAAAACATCTTCGACCAGCGCGTGGCTGCTGTTAAGGCTTCCAAATATACCACAGCGACGAAAGACCTGCTCTGCATGACGGCAGAAGAGAACTTTGTAAAATGGTCGCGTCAGTTTGAATTTCATATCAGTCAATACGGCGTGGATGAAAACGGAACGGTCTACAGGACTCAAGAGAATTTATATGAGCAGATTGAGAAGATGCAGAAGAACATGGACCTGCTGGCTCTTACCGGCGAGGAACGTAATTACGAATATAAGTATCTGAACGAACCGGCATCACCCTGCGCCCTTGCCTTCTGGGAGAGCGGGGCCTCCTATGACCCGGATGCAAGGGAGAAGAATGCCTACAACGCAGACCTTCGTGCTTTGGCATTCGTTATTACCGAACCCCGCGAACTCTTGATCAAATCCACGCTCGATGGGATGGAGAACGAGGATTGTAAGAACGTCTATTATGAGTATCTGGCCGAACAGGAGCGCATCGCCCAGCAACTGGTTGGCGAGAAAAACGTCTCCATTAAGGAACTGGACGACGTGGCCCCGGAGAACATCCTGCAGACCATCCTCGACCGTTACAAGGGCAAGGTGGTGCTCATCGATATCTGGGCCACCTGGTGCGGACCTTGCAAGGCTGGACATGCAGCCATGAAGCCCTGGAAGCAGGAACTGAAGGGGAAGAACATCCAGTTTGTCTATATCACCTCGTCTACATCGCCCCTCGCCACGTGGCAGGAGATGATCAAGGACATCGATGGCGACCACTACTACCTGACGAGGGAGCAATACAACTACATTCTCGACAAGTATGAATCGGAGAGCATACCCACCTACGTCATCTACGACGAACAGGGCAACCAGACATTCAAAAAGATTGGTTTCTCGGGTCTCGATGTCTTTAAGAATGCAGTAAACAAAGTGCTGATGTAGGGCTCACACGTCGTCACGAGGGGACAGGCACGCTGTGAGGTTGGACAACCATTAGGCTGCCTCGTATAATATCTGGCCTACTCTGTCAATGTGATCGCCAATGGGCGTGCCTTTCTCTTTGTTATAGTCGAGCAAATCAATTGAGTAGAGCATATCCAAATCATCAATCTCGCATTGTATCGTCAGCAACAGATGTAGTCAATGCCTTTGCCAACGATGGCGAGGTCAATATCAGATCCGGCTCGGAAGTTGCCTTTCGACCTGGAGCCGAATATCAGAACCTTCTCGATGTTAGCATGACGGCGAAAAACATCCTGCAGTTCCTTGATAACTGTATCGCTGAGTCCAAACTTCATTGTTGCTGATAATCCAAGTTTTGAGATAATAATCCTAATTTTTCATCTCATTTCTTCAGTAAATTGACGATGCAAAAATATAAAAAGATTTGCAAACTTGTATAGTTTTCGCGAGAAAAAGTGGGAAATCTTGCTTTTTTTGGCGGTTTTTCAGGCAACGTTTAGGCTTTAGGAGGCAACGCTTTCAGGACACAAAGGTGCCAGACCCCTTTGTGTCATCAAAGAAACGTAATAAATAATATTTTTGGCCATTTTATTCGTGTTTTTTTTCTTAATCACACGAAAACGTATGCTTAACTGCCCCAAAAACATCACTTAATTGTTCCAAAATGATCACTTAACTGACCATCAAAAGACACTTAACTCGTAAAAAATAAATTGTTAACTATAAAAAGAAATACTTTTAACTGTGCAAAAAAATTCACTTAACTAAAAAAATAAATACTCTTAACTAAAAAGACAAAAACACTTAGCTAAAAAATATTTTTTACTTAACAAGAAATTTGTTCGTCGCAAAATTTTTCCTTAACATTCGTTAAGACAAGAATCCCAAAAATATAAGGATTTTTTTTACTAAAGAGGTGAAAAATATACGGGAACGGCAGTTTCGCCGCTCCCGTAATTAAGATGATTCTTGACGGATTGTAGGAAATATCTATTTTGTGAGTCATTCTGGGAACTTGTCCACTTCGGCAACAAAGATTTGTTCGTTTACGTTGATGGCCTTGGCAATGGCACGTGCCTTGCTCAGATTGGGAACAGATGGGAAGGAGTTATACTGTGGATTGTATATGTCCACCCCACGGCTTTGGCTTCCTGCTATCATCAGGCCGTTGGCTGTTGCAAAGGTCTGGGAATTCATGCGGGGCATTTTCATGTCGGACAGTTTTTCGTACCTCAGGGTTGCTATAACACCCATCCTGTTGTCGTCGGAATGTGTGGCGGCTTTGCGGACACCGGTAAAATCCTTGACGGGGAATGCGGGTAGAATCGTGGCTAACAAAGCGATAGACCACGCAAGCATTATCAATAGAATGAATAATTGTCGTATCATCATTTCTTTATTTTGTAAACATTTGCTGCAAAGATAAGAAAAGAATAACTAATAAATGGCCTAATCCGGCAAAAAGAACGGGTCTATCACAAATATCCTATCAAAAAATTGCCATTACATACACTACAGCCACATGAACCACACACTTTTTCTTTCCAAAAAGGAGTCATAAGAAAGAAGAAAAAAACGAAAGCAGCTGCTCCCCTCTTGGTGGCAAGCCTCTTTATCGCCCAATACAAAGAATCGCTACCATGGCTGATAGCGATTCTTTTTCTAAAGGGCTCATGTCACAATGTATCCTGTCCCCGATGTGTCATTTAAAGGTCGCATAACGAGAAGTGAGGTGTTTGATGAGGTGGTGAGTGAGGTCTTCATTCAACACCTCACTCTTCTGAAGCCCTTTACACAAAGGGTCTTCAGAAGAAAAAGTGAGGTGGTGAGGAGAATGACTCACAGGACCTATCCCCTTGATTTGCAGTAAACCTATTTAGTTGAGTTTATAATAAGACTCATTATCAAGGATCAGATATAATCTGTCGTCATTAGCATACTTGGCACTGTAGAAATCTCTTGTACGACCGCCGGAATCTTTGATTGTGCCGTAGAATTCCATGTAATTGAAAGTCTCGTTTTTCTGCTCTTTGTATGATACAATTTCATAAGTGCCTTTTTCCAATACATCTTCTTTGCCTTGTTCGTTCGTTTTTGTTAGCTTGAAGGTGTAATCACTATTGAAATAGTATTTCTGGGGAACTCCCAAAGCAACCTTCTGCCATACACCAAATAGCTGATTCTCTTCTTCTCTCTTTTCCTGAGTAACATATATGGTTCGAGTTACCTCGAAGTCGTTTTCTTCATTTTTGTAGATCAATTCTATTTCTGCGTGACGGTCAATATTCCATGTATTTTCAGCCAAGGAAATCATATAGGTATCTTCATATAAACCGTTTTGGCCAGATTTGTCCCATATTACATTCTTAAGATCTACCCATAGGTTGTTATCACCCTCGATAGTTTCATATCTTGTCTTGACTTTGTATGTCTGATTGGGCTGATTGAAATTACGTTTGAGAAACATGTTCATAGAAAATGCCTCATGATCAAAAGCGATTGAATTGTATTTACTATCATCCTCATAAAAGTTCATATCGGGGTCAACTTTAATCTCTTGGAAAGGAGACGCCACCATTTCAAACCCAAACAGTTTTACTTTTGGATAAACCTTGTATGTCTGACCTCCTTCAAGTCCTTTCATTTCAACGGTGTAATCACTAAACGTTTTTTTCCAATATTCCCTGTTATGCCAACCATCCATGACGTCATTTCCCTTTTTATCCTTGACGACTACGCCTACAGGGCTGGCGATGAGAACATCCCGATCTTTTAGTGATACCTTTGTGGTGAGAACTGATTGTGGGGATTTTGTATCTGGATAATCTATTTTAGCATTCAGTTTTGTAATGTTGGGTACGAGTGCACCTTCCCATCCCTTACCAAATGTTTGGTCAAGTGAGATGGTACTTTTCCTTTTTAGGACTTCAGCTATAAGTTGTCCTTTCCAATAAGTACCGAAATTAACACTTCCATCACGATTCAAAGCGTCGTAAAAGGACGTGGAGGTGACAAACTGCTGGCCACCAGCAACGGCATCTGCCCATTTGAAATCAGCACTTAAATCAAATTTTATGCCAGTTTCCATACGTGCACCTGCTTTATCAAGATCTTTACACAGGGAGGTGATGTCCACTTCTCCATATCCTCCAGCATTCAAAGAAATGATACCTGACAATTTTGCAATATTGATGCTAGGATCGGAGTCATAGAGTTTGAAGGCTATTTGCTGGTAACCGTCTCTTTGACTGTTAAACTGGATCAGCGAGTATGACTTTAGTTTTAGTCCTGCTGTTCCTGTCAGGACTATTGATCCGCTACCTCCGAACGTTAACCCTGCATGATAATCCAAATAGAGTAAAGGCCCGAGTGGAGATGGTACAAATCCCTCTAATAAGGTTATATCATGTGAATAGTTTAAAGAACCACCTACGGAATAGTTAAGACCAATATCATGAACGCCACGGACAATGGAACCAAACTGTAGACCCGTGAACAAACCTACTTGCAGAAAGGCTGTGATGTCAAACTCGTTTTTGATGGTGTAACCTATGCTTGCAGTAGTCCCAATTGACCAATCTTTGGTAAATCCGTATTCATCGGTTAGCGTTATCGAACCGGATATATCAGGAAGTTTGACATGATCTTTAAACTCCTCATCACCACGTGTCCTGACATTCTCGTTGGAAGAGGCTTCTGATCTGACCTTGCTTGTAAATTGTTCAAATATATCAAGCAGACTAACAGCTTCACAATTGATGGTAATGTCGCTGCCTGTATTGGTGACTTCTGTCACTTGTCCGACAAAGCCTGCAGGTAATATTTCTGTCTGATCGACGGTAACCAGTTTGTCTCCCTTCTTTGGAAGAATACCATTAGGTGTATTTGATGCGAGGTGGAGTGTTAGGCCATCCTGAGACGTTACATAGTTCCATAAGTCAGATGATGTAATGTGTGCGACATCTGATTTGTACTTTGTTTCTGGCGTAACAAAAGCTATACTGTCAATAGCGTTGATGGGAATACGGAATAACGTATCCAGCGCATATATCTCCTGAACAACATAGTCAGACTGCTCTACGCCAAGTGTATCAATCTTGGAATACTCAATGTGATCAATATCATTATAAAAGAATCCCATAAATCCCCCGTCATTACGGTAGATGTAGAGCGCATCTTGCGTCTGCTGGGCGCTGGCGGGCTGGATATTGAGCATGCCCAATATTGCCGCTACGATGTATAAGGTAAATTGTTTCATTGCTTCATGATTTTATAGGTGATATTGTCGGCCTTGACAAGATACAGCCCTGTGGGCAGTTCAGAGAGGCTGAGGCGGTAGGTGCCTGAGCGATAAGCCTTGAGTTGGCGCACAAGTTTGCCATCGAGGGAATAAATGTCAACAGAAGCGCCCTGTTTCAGTTGGCTGATTACAAGCACACCACCTTCGAAACTGACTTCTGTGGGATCAACCACCGTCTCGTCGATACCAGAGGCGTCCTTTTTTACATATGTAAAACGGAGTACGTCGCTGAGTGCAAACGTAACGGTCTCCTTGTTGGAGACAACCTTTAAGTCGGTTCCTTCAAAGGTGACATTGGGCTTGTCTTTTAGGAAGAAGGTTGTCTCGGCTCCGTTCTTCAGTTTTACCACCAATGTGTTCTGACTGTCTGCCAGCATCGCTATCGGCAATGCCAGCAGCATGAGCAATAATAGTTGCAGTCTTTTCATCATTTTTGTTTTTTGAGTTAGTAATTCTGTGACAAAGATAGGAAAAAATGGCGAATATGGGGGCTATAATAACAATTATCGTCCGACATTTTTGGAATTTGTCGGACGATTGCGGATTTTGGGCGTTATGCTTGGTTATCGTTCTTCCATTCTGTAGGTGTCATGCCCGTTTGTTCTTTGAAGTAGCGGGTCATGGCCTTATCGTTGGTAAAGCCCGATTCGATGGCGACGGTGGATATTTTCATCTCAGGACGTTCGAGCAACAGGCGTTTGGCATGTTCCACACGGTATTCATTGACGAACTGCGTCAGGGAACAGCCTCTGACGGCCTTCACGCAATCGGAGACATAGCGGCTGTTGATGCCAAGGGCAGAGGCAATGTCGGATACTTTCAACCCCTGTTGCAGATAGAGTTGCTTCTCGTCCATCAGGTGACAGATGCGTTGCATCAGCTGCTCGTCACCCTTGGTGACAGCCTCCGACGGTTCCTCTGATTCCTGTTGAGGCTGTGGCTTTCTGCGCTTCAGGATGAAAAATACCACGAATGCCAACAAGAGCCCTGCCGCTAAAAGGCCCCAGAGCCAGCCATTGGTGCTTGCTGTCGCTTCTGAGCCATCGTCATTGAAACGCAGGAGCCAGACGGAAGCCTTTGGTGAGAAATTGCCGTTGGGCTCGGTGCCAATACCACCCGTCAGCATCAGGTTGCCCTCTGCTGTCAGTACGGGAATGGTAAGCATGCCTGCTTCAGGCAACGGGTCTGTATGATAGAGTTTTAGTGTGGCCGGATTCCTGGTATAGTCAATGCAAAGCGCATATAAACGGCTGGTTTTGTCGAATCCTACGATATATCCTCGTTGATGCTGACGGTCGGCATAAACCGGTGTGATATATTTGATATCACCCCACTGACTGCTCATAGGAATGGGGGCCGAAGTGGGCAGAGGGGTGAAGATCGTATCGCGTACATCAATGATAGCCAATTGCCCGTCTTTGTTCTCTACAGGCATCAGATAGCGGAACTCGCCTTTGGTCTCGTCACCAATAAAACTGTCATCACTATGTTGCGCCAGATCGTAATGTAAGGGATGCCAGTTATCGAACAGTTCGTTGCAGAAGGGTTCGCCGTAGAGTCTGTCTACGACAATGGTGTCAATGGACTCGCCATGATTATCGTAGCCTGCCACTATCAGCACATCACCGTCTGAAGTTCGGAAAAGGTGGGGCAAATAGCGTGACTGTGTGACATCGCGGACATGAGAGAACGTGGTTTTTCCGTCGAATATCTCTATACCGTCATTGGTATACCAGTTGCCAGTGATCATCACCCGTCCACTATCCAGCTCAACGGCGGCTCCTGCGACTCGCTTCTGGTCAAGGCTGCCGAATCCTTTCGACTGATGCGTGGTTGGATTATAAAGTTCTACCTCAAAACTTTGGCCGATACCCAGATTGTCCTTGAAACCACCAGCCAACAGCACCAGCCCTGACTTCATGACAATAGAGATGCCTCCGTCGTGGGTA
>JAEEGK010029614.1_pt1 | contig 10902 bp, 11 predicted proteins | sample 8958771 | NCBI WGS metagenome assembly JAEEGK01 (sample SAMN16246547, study PRJNA631951) | gut metagenome | biome: gut microbiome; feature: rumen; material: SC-attached | host: Bos | place: Iran: Karaj | collected 2018-10 | reverse complement strand
AATAAAAACAACCATCAAAAAACCAAATGCAATGGAAGCAAAAGAACAAGTATTGAAAGCCATGCGCGAGATTGGCGCACCCGTCAACGCGGGAAAAATCGCTGAAGTGACCGGCCTCGACCGAAAAGTGGTCGACAAGGCTTTCGACGCCCTGAAGAAGGAAGGCGCCATCGTGTCGCCCATCCGCTGCAAGTGGGAGCCGGTGAAATAACGCTACAGCTTCAAGACCAAGACCGCCGCAAAGGTTTCGTTCCTTTGCGGCGGTTTCGTCTTCCGCTAAAAAGGAAAAAACTGTACTTTTGCAGCCATAATGAGCCGAATCATCCTCATCATCGCTGGACTTATTGAGAGTAAAAAATGTGTACGAGCATAGTTGTAAACAAGAAAAAGACCATGGTCGGATGGAATCTCGACATCATGGATTTTGAATACCGTGTCCGTCCCATCGACGATGGCGTATACATCGAAGTAAACGATGCCACTGAAGGTTGGATGCCGCTGTTCGGAGCCAATCGCAGGGGTGATTTCGTTGGGATGCCCACCTGCTGGCCACACAACGACCGCAGCGATTCCATTGGTAATGACACCAATATCATCCTGTTAGATATCGACCTGTTGCTGATGAAAAAGACCTTGCAGGAGGTGCTTGATTTTGTAAATGATAACAGGGTTTGCAGCGTTCCAGGGCTCACATTCATGGCTTCATTGTCAGACAGTAACGGCAATGTGCTGCATATTGTCCCCGGACATGGTTTCAGGTTTTACGAGAAGCCAGCGTATAAGATTATGACCAATTTTCCACCTTTTGTACAGCATCCGCCAAAGCACCCGTGGATGGGTCTGGATCGCTATCAAAAGGCAGAGGAGCTGCTCAGCATGGCAACTGACGACTTTGATGTGAAAGATTGTTTCAACGTACTTAAAGAAGTGTCTCAAACGGTCTGTCCTACTGTGATTTCAATGGTTTTCGACGTTACTGAAAGAACCGTATATTGGTGTTACGACCGCAACTATAATCAAATTGAAGCGAAAAGTTTTTGAAATGTCATACAAGATGGAAACAAGAAAACAAATAGCGGTGGAAAAGAAACAATGTGGCCTCAACTGCGCGCAGGCGGTGCTCTGCACCTACGCCGACATTGCAGGCATCGACGAGGAGACCGCCATACGCCTTGCCGCTCCCTTTGGGGCGGGAATGGGCAATATGGAAGGGACTTGTGGCGCCATTACTGGTGCTGGTCTCGTATTGGGACTAGCAAGCAAAGGCCCCTCGACGAAACAGATGCGCCAGATCATGAACAAGTTCCAGGAGCGCAATGGAGCCACACAATGCAAGTTGTTGAAAGGTGTTGGCACAGGAAAAGTCCTTCGCGAGTGCTCCGATTGCGTGGCTGATGCGGCCGAGTTTTTGGAAGAACAAATTGGTTGAAAACAGATAAAATGAATAAATCACCGATTATCGGCGTCACTCCCCTTTGGGATGCGGAACGTAAGAGCGTTTGGATGTTGCCGGATTATTTGGAGGGCATCAAGGCTGCGGGAGGTATTCCCGTCGTCCTGCCTCTCGAAATGTCGGAAGAGGACGCAAATCGTATAGTGGAAACCTGCGATGGATTCCTGTTTACCGGCGGTCAGGATGTCACCCCAGAGCTTTATAGGATGAAGGATGTCACAGGAACCATTGTTCCCAGCCTGGAACGTGATAGGTTGGAAACACTTTTGTTGGAGAAAGCCCTGCAAGCCGACAAGGCTATCCTCGGCATCTGCCGTGGTCTTCAGTTCATCAATGTGTTTTTGGGCGGTACGCTTTGGCAGGATTTGCCCTCGCAGCACCCGTCAGACACTGTCCATCGGCAAGGCAAGCCTTACGGTGTCCCGACACATCAAGTCAGCATCAGCGGTGAACTTCGGTCATTATTGGGCAAAGACATCCTCCAAGTGAACACGCTGCACCACCAAGCTGTCAAAGACCTCGCTGATGGTTTGATGCCGATGGCTGTCGCGCCTGACGGCCTCATCGAAGCGGCAAGGATGACGAGCAAGCGTTTTGTCTGGGCCGTGCAATGGCATCCTGAATATATGTTCAAAACCGATGCGGATAGTTTGGCTATATTTTCTTGTTTTGTTAGGCATTGTTCAGAGTGATAGCGTTTGAAAAGAATACTATTTAGCTGCCGTAAAGGTTTCTTTTCTTTGTGGCGGTTTTGCTTGTCGCTTAGTGAGGAAAAGCGTACCTTTGCAGCCATTATGAATTGGATTACTTTCGGCAAAGAAAAAGCCCCTACATTGCTGCTCATTCCCGGACTGGGGGTATCTTACGAGATATTTCTGCCACTTGTCCGCTTGTTGGAAGAGCGTTTCCGAATCGTCGCGGTTGAAGTGGATGGTTTCACTTTGGGCAAACAAACACGCTTCACCTCCGTTGATGACCAAGCCGCGCAAGTGATTACATACGTTCAGAAGCACCTTAACGGCCATTTGGATTGCACCTACGGGCTTTCGTTGGGTGGAAAGATATTGTCGCGTGTGCTGGAACGCGATGAAATAACCATTGACCACGCCATCCTTGACGCGGCACCATTGTTGCCCTTGCCACGCTGGTTGGTCGGGCCATTGCGTTATTATCAGGCATTCAACGTGTGGACCTGCTACCGTTGGACAAGGTTTTGGAGATGGGTGTTCCATTCCCATTATTTTGACATACTGCTTGACGAATGTAAAAAGACCTATCCTTTCGGAGGCAGACAAGCCGTTCTGGATGGTTATAAGTCCGTTTATACCAACAAATTAGAGCGTATATCAGGAAAAGACATTCATTTCTGGTATGGCACGAAGGAAGCCTTTGTAGCCAAGCCCCAAGCGAAACACTTGCTCACGCTTTGTCCAGAGACGCACATCCAAATCTTCAACGGCATGAACCACGGCCAACTGTTGGTTGACCATCCTGATGAAGTGGCTGAGAGAATGATTGACCTAATAGAACATCGAAACTGAAAATATTCATGATAAACATTGATACATCCAACATGTGCTCGCACTTGCAGAAGAAGCTGTTTGAAGAAAATGGCAAATACCATCGTCTATGGATGGCGATGCAAGACGACCCTGAACTAACTGCTGTAGTTCGCTCACGGCAACTATACATCTATCGCAACGGCAAGAAAGTGTTGGTATTGGCGGGAAAGGCTGCTCCAAAAATCATCAGGGAGGATCCTATTTGTGGGATGTTGTCAAACTGAAAAACAAGATGGACTTTCATTTTAACACGCATAGCGGAAAATAGACTACCTTTGCAACCATGATGAGATACTACATAGTAGACGCTTTCACCAGCCAGCCCTTTGGTGGAAACCCTGCCGGCGTGGTGTTGCTGGGAAGTGACGCCTTCCCCAATGAGGAACTGATGCTAAAGGTGGCAGCCGAACTGCGCTATTCCGAGACGGCGTTCGTCCGCATTCTCTCGCCGAGGGAATACCATGCGCGCTACTTCACGCCCAAGGCCGAAGTGGAGCTGTGCGGACATGCCACCATTGCCACTTTCTCGCTGTTACACCAGATGCAATTGGCAAAGGGCGAATGCCTATGCCACACGCTGGCGGGCGACCTTCGCATTGAGGTGGGCGAAAAGGTGATGATGCAGATGGCCACTCCGCGCATTGTTGCCACCATCGAAGATACCGATGAGATTTATAGGGCCCTTGGCGTGACTGACTACCAGCCGACCCTGCCTATGCAAGTCGCATATTCTGGTCTATCCGACCTCATGATTCCCATCTCTGATGTGACGACGCTTAACGGCCTGCAGCCCGACATGGAAGCCATCTCGGCCATCACTCAAAAACTCAAAGCGGTGAGTTTCCACGTGTTTGCCTTCGGTAACGACGGCTACACTGCCCATGTCCGCGACTTCGCTCCACTATACGACATCCCTGAGGAATCGGCCACGGGTACCGCTAACGCCGCACTGACGCATTATCTTGCCGTCAACGGAGCCATCCCACCTCAAGGCGACTTCGCTTTCCTTCAAGGCGAAGCCATGGGAAGGCCTTCGGTGGTGGCCACACGCATCACCACCGATGGAAATATCTATGTCGGCGGCACCGCTTATGTACTCGCTACTGGGGAATTCAACCTCGCAAGAATCTAATATTCAATACGACAAATGAACTGGATCATTCTTATCATCGCCGGCCTTTGTGAAACGGGTTTCGCCTTCTGCCTTGGTAAAACCAAACTGGCCGTTGGCACTGAATGGTGGCTATGGATTACGGGCTTCGGCCTGCTCTATGTGCTGAGTGCCGTGCTTTTGGCGAAAGCCACCCAGACCATCCCCATCGGCGTTGCCTATCCTGTCTGGACAGGCATCGGTGCCGTGGGTGCAGTGTTGTTGGGCATCTTCGTCTTCCACGAGCCTGCCACTTTCTGGAGGGTGTTTTTCCTCAGTACGCTGATTCTTTCTATTGTCGGGCTTAAAATTGTCGGCTAAATGGCTTTATTATATCGAAGAATCTTCGAAAAGCTTCAGCTTTGAGAACTTCGAGTTGGGACAAAAAGAAGTGCTGATGCAATAGTTTCCCCAGTGGGCTAAACTTATTGAGAGGCTCAGTTGATGAGTATTGAAAGCACATGAGAAATGTATTGATAAAAGCATTATCTTTGCCGCGTCGAAAGCCTTCACTATGAGGCGAAATAACAAACATATTGCCCTGTTTCTTTTGGCAGTCTATCTGCCGATGTGGCTGCTGTCGGCATTCCACGTCCATACGGAGCGTGATGTTTATTGCAACGTGGCAAATGAGCAGCAAACGGGATCGTCTTCCGACTATGACGAGGATGACTGTTTGTTGTGCCAGTTCCTGCAACAGCCTTACGAGGAAGCCACGCAAGTGACCTTACAAGCCAACTTGCCCGTCTTTTCGGTTCAAGAGGTGATGCCAACGTCCATAGTAGCCTCGGCTTTCGAAGGGCTTCAAGTTTCACGAGCACCCCCTTTCTGTTTATAAATTATTGGCAATCAATCTATTATTTCACTAATTTTTTAAACAGAACAACTATGAAAAAATTAATTTTATGGTTGTCGTTGGCGTATGTATTGCCGATGACAGCACAGAGCTTGCCTGACTCTACCGATATATTCTTCAGGCATTTGGAATTAAAGGAAGTGATGGTGACAGGAGCCGTGGGCGACATGAAAATGAAAGAAACGCCCATGCCCATTATGATATTGCAAACCAAGGAGTTACGCCAACTACCATCCACAAATCTAATCGATGCCATCGCCAAACAGCCAGGCGTGGCGCAGATTACCACAGGCGGCGGCATCTCCAAGCCCATCATTCGTGGATTGGGCTACAACCGCATCGTAGTCATCAACGATGGCATCCGTCAGGAAGGCCAGCAGTGGGGCGACGAGCACGGCATCGAGATAGACGCCAATGAAGTGGGAACGGTGGAGATTCTGAAGGGTCCCGCCAGCCTCATGTACGGTTCCGATGCTTTGGGTGGTGTGTTGGTTTTCAAAGGGATGCCTGCCCAACCCGAAGGCAGCATCAAAGGTAAGGTAAACACTGAATATCAGACCAATAACGGTTTGATTGGGGCTTCGTTCAACCTTGCTGGCAACCAAAAGGGCTTTATTTGGGATGCGCGTTACAGCGAGAAACACGCCCATGCTTATAAGAACCGTTTTGACGGCTACGTGCCTAATTCCCAGTTCAATGAGCGTGCCTTTTCGCTCAAGGCGGGACTGATGCGCAGCTGGGGATTCTCCAACCTTAAATTCAGTTATTATAACCTCAACCCGAGCATCGTGGAAGGTGAACGCGACACGGTGACAGGCGAGTTGGTTTCAGAAGACGGCAACCTGCTGTCGTATCGTCACGGTCTGCCCTACCAGCGGGTGTATCACTACAAGGCGGTATCGGAGAGTTTCATCAACCTGTCGTCGGGGCATCTGAAGGTGATAGCCGGCTATCAGCAGAACCGCCGAAAGGAGTTTGAGGAATCGGCTGACGAATATGGCCTCTATCTGCAACTGCACACGCTGAACTACGACGTCCGTTATGTTTCGGAGGAGCGGTCGGGCTGGAAATTCTCGACGGGCATCAACGGTATGGGGCAAAAGTCGATCAATTTGGGTGAAGAGTATCTTATCCCTGATTATGGCTTGTTTGACGCAGGTGTGTATGCCACGGCCTCCAAAGTGTTGGGCCGCTGGAATCTAAGCGGCGGACTCCGTTACGACTATCGCTATCTTGATGCCAAAAGATTGGTGGAAGATGGTGAGGAGCGTTTCAAGGACTTCAATCGGCATTTCCATGGAATTACGGGCAGCGTGGGTGCAACGTGTGAGGTCACTGAACAATTGGATTTCAAGTTGAACTTGGCCCGTGGTTTCCGCGCCCCCAACATCAGCGAGTTGGCTTCCAACGGAGAGCATGAAGGCTCGTTGCGCTACGAGATTGGCAATCCTGACTTTAAGCCGGAATACAGTCTGCAGGCCGACTTCGGCTTCGACTATGCCACACGCTATTTCGAACTGCATGGTTCCCTGTTTGCCAACCTTATCGACAACTATATCTACCTGCACCGAATCGACAGCATCATTGAGCCTGATTTGATGACTTTTGCCTACGCTCAAGGCGAGGCGATGCTACTTGGTTTCGAGGCTGGTGTCGATATCCATCCCTTCCATGCCCTCCATATCGGGTCGGCTTTCTCCTACGTCAACGCCCAATTGCTGCATCAGCCTGAGGTGATGCGTTGGCTGCCCATGACACCGGCGCCGCGTCTTTCGGTGGATGTGAAATATGAACTTACGCACGACGGCGAGGTGTTCAACAACGCTTATATTGCCGCCCGTATGGATTGGTGCCTGAAGCAAGACCATTATTATGCCGCTTACGACACCGAGACGATGACGCCCTCGTATCTGCTGATAGGACTTTCAGCAGGAACGGATGTCTTGATCAAAGGCAGGAAAATGGCTGAACTGGCCTTGATTGTGGATAACCTGACAAATGTGTGCTACCAGGACCATTTGAGCCGACTGAAATATGCCGACTTCAATGTGGTGACCGGCAGGCAAGGCGTATTCAACATAGGACGCAATATCGTCTTCAAGCTGATGATACCTATTGGCTGACACTTTGATTGAGTCGTCCGAATCCATGTTAACCTATCACCACATCCAACACCATCATTAGAACGAATTCTATAGCGAAGCCAATGGTGCTGAGGATGGAATACTCGTATTGATTTGGCTTGAAATCAGATTCTGGGTCGGAAAAAATACAGAAAACGCTGTTGGATTTCAATTCATTTTTGTACTTTTGTCCCCATCAATACAAAAAACGATGGAAAAACCGAAATTTGTTATCGCCATCAACCGCGAATTCGGTTCGGGTGGCAGGGAAATCGCCTACAAACTCGGCGAGTTGCTTGGTGTCAACGTTTACGACAAAGCCATTCTCGACACCTTGACCTCCAAATTCAACCTAACCGTTGAGGAGATGCAGCGTATCAAAGCCACCAAACCCAACTGGTGGAACGACTTCTGTCGGTTCTACCAACAATTCGGCGCCGTTGGACAGGGTGGCTACACGCAACCCGAAGACCGTGAGTTGACCTCGCAACAAATCTATCTTGCCGAGGCGCAAATCCTCCGCGATCTGGCCGAGCAAGAGTCGTGCATCATCATCGGGCGCACCGGATTCCATATCTTCAGGAACCACCCTTACGCCATGAAGATTTTCTTCATCGCCGACAGGAAAGCCCGCGTGAAACGCGTCATGGAGAAGTTTGCCTTGGATGAGGACGCTGCCAACATGCGCATCGATAAAATCGACGAAGCCCGCGACACTTATACGAAGACGATCGCCGGCGTGTCGCGTTACGACGCCCGCAACTACGATTTCGTGTTCAACGTCACTCAGTTCCCCACCGAACTTGTAGCACAGTTCCTCGCAGACAACATCAGGAAGAAGTTCCCGTTCATAACGGAATAGACTTGTACTTGGCCTTGTTGGGGTTGGCCTTAGTTTTCATGGATGCTGATGTCAGTAACGTCGCAACGTAAGGAATGTTTTCCTCCTATCGTTCTTTACTCTTTTCGTCTGCAACAGGCACACAAAACCTTGTCCACAGCATTCCAGTTTTGATGATTTAGTAAATAAAAATCGCCATTTATGGGGATTGTCTCATCTTCTGCAAAGACGGGATTTTGCAGCATCATTTGTTTATGCCATCCTCGTCATGCGGCTGGCTGAGTGTGCAATGAAAAGACAGGCACATTCTATTCTGCCTCCTCATTATTGATGAGCCACGAAGCCGAAAATCCCCACTGATGGGGATTGGACTGCCAGGACAAAAGCGGGAATTTTGCCGTCGTAATTGAATAATAGTGTTCACTATGAAACTGAAAACGATAGCAAAATGTGCCGCATTAGCTTTGACATTGTGCGTCAGCTCTTTGCAGGCACAAGATTCCATCACGACGAAACCTCGCTTGACCATTGGCGGTTACGGCGAGGCCGTCTACACCCGCAACTTTTATAGCGACAACATGTTCCGCTATTCCCATGCCGAGCGGTACAAAGACGCCAAGGGCCATGGTCGCATCGACCTGCCCCATGTCGTCGTCAACCTGGGCTACGACTTCGGCAAGGGTTGGAGCATGGGTAGCGAAATCGAGTTTGAGCATGGCGGCAGCGAAGTAGCCATGGAAATTGAGGCAGAAGAGACCGGCGAATTCGAACACGAGATCGAACGCGGCGGCGAAGTGGCACTCGAACAGTTCTGGCTCCAGAAGTCGTTCGGCAAGGGCTTCAACATCCGTATGGGTCACATCGTGGTGCCTGTAGGACAGACCAACAATGCCCACTTGCCCACGCAGTTCTTCACTTGCTACCGTCCCGAAGGCGAGTTCAACATCCTGCCCTGCACCTGGCATGAGACAGGTGTCAGCCTGTGGGGGAAGCTCGGCAACTGGCGCTATGAGGCCATCGTGGTGCCTGCCCTCAACTCCAATATGTTCAACAACGCCAACTGGGTGAAGAACGGCTCGGCGTCGGGCTATGAGTTCCGCGTGGCCAACCACCTGGCAGGCGCCTTGCGCATCGACAACTACAGCATTCCCAACTTCCACTGGGGCGTGAGCGGCTATGTGGGCAACACCTTTAATAACGACATCGTCACCAATGAGTTCTCCGAGACCAGCCAATACAAGGACGTGAAAGGCACCGTCGTCATCGGCACGGCCGAGTTCGACTACAAAGCCCACGGCCTCGTGGTGCGCGGCAACTTCGACTACGGTCACCTCAGCGACGCCAACCTCATCTCGGCATGGAACAAGAACCAGAACCACCAGAGCTTCTCGCCCTATCCGCGCTCCTTGGTCGGCGAGGCGGCCATGGCCGCTGGCGGCGAGGTCGCCTACGACATCCTGCATCCCATCAAACACACCGGCGACCAGCAGCTCTACCTCTTCGGCCGCTACGACTACTACGACAGCTACATCCCCACCGCCAACGCCCTCACCGACTACCAGTGGACCGACCGCCATGTGATGACCCTCGGCGTGAACTATTACCCCATCAAGCAGGTCGTCATCAAGGCGCAATACGCCAAACGCTTCCTGAAGGAGCAATACAACGACGAGCCCTGCTTTAGTATCGGCGTGGCTTATAGCGGTTTCTTCAGGTAAATAACACAAGAGTTTGTGCTAAAACCGACGGATATGTCGGGAGAATAGTTATCTTTGCACGTTTCAATACTTAAAAAGATATGGCAAAGATACACGGGTTGTTATTTACTGCAGTATTGGCATTTGTGATGATGATTTGTCCGGAAACGAAAGCACAATCTTCTCGCAATATGACCTACACTGTGAATGGCGTTTCATTTCAAATGATAGCTGTCAAAGGAGGCACATTCACCATGGGCTGTGACTCGCCAGACAGGGAAATATGTGAAGACGACGACAAGCCTGCCCATACGGTAACACTAAGTGACTACTACATAGGAGAGTTCGAAGTCACACGAGAACTGTGGGGTGCTGTTACGGGACACGTTAATGATTTTACAGCGGACAAAGACCTTCCTATCAGTGAAGTGAACTGGAAAGATGTTCAAGACTTTATACAACAGCTGAACCAGCAAACGGGTCTTCAGTTTCGTATGCCTACAGAAGCCGAATGGGAGTTCGCTGCCAAAGGGGGCACTAAGAGCAAAGGATATACATACAGTGGCGGGAATGATTTGGATCTTGTCGCCTGGCATCCAGGGAATTGCAAAGAAACCCAGACTGTAGGAAAAAAACGGCCCAATGAACTTGGCATTTACGACATGAGCGGTAATGTTCGCGAGTGGTGTCAAGATTGTCATGTCAAATATAGTGGTTCCAGCCAGACGAATCCTTGCGTTAATAATTCAAGGCTTTTAACCAATCGAGTACTTCGAGGGGGCGGTTATACTTCGTATGGGGGCTATATTGTAACCAGCCGAGACCATGGATTTGATGGATTACCGTTGCGAGACTATGGCTGCCGCTTGGCTATCAGCGGCGATGAGGCGATGAAACCGATAAAAACGCAAACGAAAGTCCATAATGAAAAGGTGATACCTGGGAACGCACAATTGGAAAACAGGTTTAGCGTGGCGCCCAATACAGTGGTTTATTTCTCAAAGGGCAACCTACAATACCAAGCCTCTACCGGAAAATGGCGTTTTGCTGAGCAGCCGTGGGATTACATCGGAGAATCGAACAATAAGATCTCTTCGAGTTACAGTGGCTGGATTGACCTTTTTGGCTGTGGCACCGGTGACGATCCTACCCAACCCTCAATAACCGCGACAGAATTTCATGACTGGGGTGACAATACCATCTCTAATGGTAAGGGTAAA
>JAEEGK010029613.1_pt1 | contig 10902 bp, 11 predicted proteins | sample 8958771 | NCBI WGS metagenome assembly JAEEGK01 (sample SAMN16246547, study PRJNA631951) | gut metagenome | biome: gut microbiome; feature: rumen; material: SC-attached | host: Bos | place: Iran: Karaj | collected 2018-10 | reverse complement strand
GGTAATAGGTCTTATACCCGATCCTTTGTTCCGCGCACCACTCACGCACGCTCATTCCGCTGCTTCTGCACTCGGCCACCCGCGTGCGCCATTGCGCTAACTTCGCTTGATGTTTTGCTGCTGTTGCATCCATTTATTTCGCCCCCTCGTAAGAATTCCCGAGAATTCTTGCGAATTCTCGGGAACAGTTTCTCACAAAGCCGGGGATGTTTCTATCCGCCGATAGCTTTGACGGTTACCTTGTCGCGCAAGCGGCGAGCGAAATGGCGATTAAATAAGCAGGGGCTCCGTTTACGCAACGGAGCCTCTGACATTTCCCTTGATTAGAGGTGAGTTCAGCTATTGTTTATATGGGATTTTATTGCCGGCGATGTTCTTAACAAAATGGTAGATTGGGCCTATGCGCAGATTATAGGCTTCCTCGGAAACTTCTTCTCCGAGATGGGCAATATGGGCGTCGAGCTGTTTTCAATGGTGTGGGTGGAAAGAATCATATCGTTCTTCTCTCACCTTGCGTGGGCTCTCTACGTCGTAGGGCTCGTGGTCGCCTGCTTTGAGTGCGGAATCGAGTACAGCTCCGGGCGGGGCAATATAAAGGAAACGGCGCTTTGCGCCATTAAGGGTTTCCTTGCCGTAAGCCTGTTTACAATAGTGCCGGTTAGGCTCTATTCGCTTTCGGTAAGCCTGCAATCGTCGCTGACCGGAGAAATTACCGGCTACGGAAACACGTTCGGCGAAACAGCCACAGCGGCACTGTCGGATTTTTCGTCTATCGAAAGCATTACGGAGGCGGGGGCGAGCCCCCTGTCCGGCCTGGGCTCTGTAACGAGCCCATTTATGATTATATTCTGCGTGATCCTTATGGCCTATGCAATCATAAAGGTTTTCTTCGCAAACCTGAAACGCGGTGGTATCCTGCTCATACAGATTGCCGTTGGCAGCCTCTATATGTTCAGCGTTCCGCGTGGGTATTCCGATGGATTCATACAGTGGTGCAAGCAGATAATAGGGCTGTGCCTGACGGCCTTCCTCCAGGCGACCATGCTGATATCCGGACTGATGGTCTTCAAGGACAGCGTCCTGCTCGGCCTCGGCCTCATGCTCTCCGCCGGAGAGGTGCCGCGCATAGCGGGAGCCTTCGGCCTTGATACCAGTATGCGCGCAAATATTATGAGCGCCGTTTATACAGCGCAGGCGGCAGTAAATACAACGAGGAACATTGCGGCAGCGGTAACTAAGTGATTAATTGTCACTTGTGCTTTGCTTTCCGTGCTGTTTTCGTTGGTTTTGGTAATAGCTATCTGACGGAGGCTTCGGTATTGTTTGCTTGCAAAAAACAGAAAAGGAGCGTAGCCATGGAAACAAAAAAGAACCTATGCGCCATGATACCGGAATCGCTGCACTCTCGGGTGCGGCAGGAACAGGAAGCGCTCGGAAAAACGCTGAGCGAGCTTATTGAGCAAATACTGATTGAACACTATGAAGGAGGACGTAATATGGAGCCGACAAAAACGCTCGCGGTGCAGATTTCGGAGGATCTCTTCAACCGCCTTAAGGAATACCTGCACAGGCATAAGCTCAAGCAGAAAACGTTCATCGTAGAGCTGATAGAGAACGCGCTGGATGAAGAAGAGGTTAATGAAGACGTTGATGCGAACGGGAAAACGGTATAGGGTATCAGTTCCTAACGCGAGAGAATAATCCAATTAGGCTTAAAAGCACAGATGATTTGTGCTTGCCTGAGGAGTTGTAAAAAGATTTTTATACGGTATAGTAATATGATGTTTTTGTGGAAACCACAACGGGCTGCCAGATAGACAGAGATTACTTGATAAAGAAATTAACAAGAAAAGGAGATTAATTGACTTCTAGACGAATGACACTTTCAACGTGTTCATTTACCCAATAAAAAGAGGCTTTGTTGTCTATAAGATCTTTTAGCACACTTGCGTGAGGATGCCTATATCGATTCTGATAGCCGGCCTGAATAACCAAATTAGCATTCATCTTTGAAAGCTCTGGCTGATAACTATATTTCGATCCGTGGTGAGGTACTTGAACAGTTCCGATGTGTTCCCAAACATCTGCAAATTTCTCTTTTAATTGCTCCCATTCATTGTATCCCGCAGCGTGGTAATCACCGGTATACAAACAACCTTCCGGATAAGAGTTGGAGCAACAACAATCGTACGTGTTCTTGTAAATACGTGACTTAAGCTTTTTTTCATCTTTCAGTCCGGAATAGACTACCATGGAATTTGTGTTAAGTCCACCCGGTATTCTCTTGTACACCCTCTCTTTGAGCTCCTCATATTTGCTCCTCCAAAAACTGGATGATATTATATCTTTTGGTAGCCCGGAAATATCGTAGCCTTCGCGTTTCAATATATCTATGAAGAGTTCTTTTCTTGTTTTATTCTGAAAATTATAAGGAATAAAAATCCAGTTTAGGCACTCTTGAGGTGACAGTGGAAGGGGAGTTCCTGATTTCATTGGCTTTGGTTTTGGCGAATGGTCATTTTGGGGATAGTCGTCTTCCAGATTGTAGTCTTCTGGATAGTCGTCTTCCGGATTGTCGTCTTCCGGATTGTCGTCTTCCGGATTGTCGTCTTCCGGATAAACAAAGATAACTTGAGTTTCAGGGCTCTGTTCAGTAATACTACTAACTGGATTGCGCAATAAGTTCATTGTAAAGTAAGGCAACTCTTTTCCATTTTCCAAAAAGTAGAATAGTTCCGTAAGGATACGCTCTTCCTTTGTCAAATAAGGAATATAAACCTCATTAACTCTACAATAAGAAAGAAGAATTTGTAATCCGTTTACATGATCATCGTCAAGGTGAGAAACAAAAACCTTTTCGATTACCGCACCCTGCTGAAATGCATCCTTTATTTGCTGTTCGACATTTGCTGCGCCGGAGCTTGAACCGCAGTCAAATACAATGTTTGCATCCATAAACTTTTCCGCAGCGAAATTTCCCTGCCCGATTGGGAAAAAAGTCCTTATCATATTGTACTTCCTCCTTGCACTTTGGTGAATAATCTTAATCTGGAGATGGTAAGACTGTGTTTAAATAGCTGAATTGATGTGTTCATTATATAACAATACGACTTCTATTTGCAACAGAAAGACTAAGCAATTATGAAATTATACGACAATTTGCCGAACAATTATTAAATAACTTTTGCTTCTGCGGTTAAAGCGGGCTCGTGGCAACCACAGATGGGAACTCGGAAATATATCCCGACCGCTCAGCTTCCTGTGGTTTTACCACTTTGAGAACACCAGCCGCCGTTTTCGGCGGCTGCATTACTTTTTGGAGGTGACTGACTATATACATTTACCCGGATAACCTGAAAGCCAAGGCGACGATGTGGTTATGGGAGCTTCGTGACATAGCCATAATCGGCATCGGCCTTCTTATTTCTATCCTCGGCGTGACCAGGGCGAGCTTATATGTGCCGCTTGTGCTTACGGCGGTGTATGCCTTCCTGAGCATACGCCTTGACGGCAGCAGCATTCTGGATTTCATCAGATATGCCGCTGCCTTTCTTATTACACGACAGCAGACTTACGAATGGAGGCTTAGCTGATGAACAGAGAAAAGAAAAAGAAAAACGCCCGCGGAGTTTCGACGCGGGAACTGATGGGCATAGAAAACATTACAGACTGCGGCCTTGCCACGCGGCTCGGCAAGCTTGTGTTCTTCATAATCAAGCCGACGAATATCAGCGTGCTGCCGGAGGCAAGCGTTACGGCGCGCATTTTTGCCCTCCTGAACGTTATAAAGGGGCAAAGCGACATAGAGATGCTGGCGATGAACTCGAAAGAGTCCTTCGAGGACAACAAAAACTATTACCGCCGCAGGATGGATGAAGAAGAGCTCCCGGTGCTGCGAAAGCTTCTGGAACAGGACTGCAATCATCTGGACCGCATACAAATCCTCATGGCGACGGCGCGCGAGTTCTTCCTTGTCGTTCGCCTGCACGATGAGCGGGAGTCCGAGATACTTCCGTATCTCGCGCGAATAGAAAGCAGCATCAGGGACAGCGGCTTCACCGTCCGCCGCGCCGGAGAACAGGATATTATGCGAATGCTCGCAGTCTACTACGAGCAGAATGTGACCACGGAGCACCATGACCGGTATGACGGTGAACGATGGGCTGTGCTCGCGGATGGGAAGGAGGAAACGGTATGAGCCGGAAAAACAATGCGGCGATTGGTGAAGGAGAGCATATCAAAGATTTTCTGGATATGATTTCGCCGTCAATAATCAAGTTCAGCGTCGACCATTTCATCTGCGGCAACACCTTCCGCTGCGTATGGGCGCTCCGCGAATACCCTACGCAGACGCAGGAGCAGGCTATACTCCGGCACCTCGGGGAGAAGAGCGGCGTTACGCTCCGTATATATACAAGGAAAGTCAGCGCCGCCGAGGAAAAGAAAATACTCACAAACGCAACGAACAAGAACAGACTCGGCAGCGCGAACACAAACGACCTTCAACAGACCATTACAGCGGAAAGCAATCTTCAGGACGTGGCCGCGCTTATAGCCGCGACTCACAGGAACCGCGAGCCACTCCTCCACTGCGCCGTCTACATAGAGCTTGCCGCCGCGAGCCTCGACGCGCTCAAGCTTCTTCAGGCCGATGTGCTGACCGAGCTTGTCCGCAGCAAGCTTAACGTGGACAGGCTCCTGCTCCGCCAGCAGCAGGGTTTCCTTGCCGGCAATCCAGCCGGCTACAATTCCTTCGGAGCGCAGTTCGAGCGGGTGCTCCCGGCAAGCAGCGTAGCGAACCTTTATCCGTTCAATTACAGCGGCAAGACTGACGCAAAGGGCTTTTTCATAGGCAAGGATAAATACGGCAGTAATGTGCTTGTAGACTTTGATCAGCGTGACGAGGACAAGACCTCCGCAAACATCCTCATTCTCGGCAACTCCGGCCAGGGCAAATCGTATCTCATGAAGCTCCTTATACTCAACTTTCTCGAAGCCGGGAAGTCCGTCATTACGCTTGACGTGGAGCATGAGCAGAAGGATATGTGCCAGGCTGTCGGCGGTTGCTTTGCGGACCTGATGGCCGGAGAGTATCGCATCAACCCGCTTGAGCCCAAGTGCTGGGATGAGGGCGGCGAGGTGGATGACCCGGACGCGCCGGAAGCGTTTCGGAAGAGCACACGCCTCGCGCAGCACATATCTTTTCTGAAAGACTTCTTCCGCAGCTACAAGGATTTCAGCGACGGGCATATAGACACAATCGAAATCATGCTCTCAAGACTATATGCCGGATGGGGAATAAGCTCGCAGACGAACTTCGGAAAGCTGCGGAGCGAAGATTATCCGATACTCTCCGACCTCTATGACCTCATAGAGAATGAGTATAAGAACTATGACGAAACCAAGCGCCTGCTCTACACGGAGCAGATGCTTCAGGAAATCCTGCTCGGACTGCATTCCATGTGCAAGGGTGCGGACGCTCAGTTCTTCAACGGGTATACGAACATCACAAGTTCAAGATTTCTTGTATTCGGCGTGAAAGGGCTGCTCACGGCGGCGAAGAACGTGAGGAACGCGATGCTTTTCAATATCCTTTCGTATATGTCCGACAGCCTCCTCACCGCCGGAAGCACGGTGGCGGCGCTTGACGAGCTGTATATCTGGCTCAATAATCCTACGGCGCTTGAATACATACGCAACTCTTTAAAGCGCGTCCGCAAGAAAGAGTCCGCGATGATTCTTGCCAGCCAGAACCTCGACGACTTCAACCAGGAGGGCATAAGAGAGATGACGAAGCCTCTGTTTTCCATTCCGCCGCATCAGTTCCTCTTCAATCCCGGCTCAATAGAAAAGCAGTCATACATGGATATGCTCCAGCTCGAGGACGCCGAATACAATCTTATCCGTTTCCCGCAGCGAGGCGTGTGCCTGTATAAATGCGGCAACGAGCGGTATCTGCTGGAGGTGCATGCGCCGGAATATAAGGAAAAGCTGTTTGGAACAGCGGGCGGCCGATGATGACAGTCACGGCAGGAGCCGCGGCGAAGGCTGCACTCGCTGCTCTGAGCAGCGGGAAAGCGCGAAAGGCGGCCGGATGGATTGCTGCCGCGATCCTCTCTCCGCTGATAGTCCTGACCGCTTTCGTGTGTGCCCTTGCCGGAGGCACGGCAAATCACAATGACCTGGCTGTTAAGGCAAGTTTCTACGGGACGGAGTTCTCCGACGATGTTCCGTCGGAGTTCAGAGAGCACATAGAGGATATGCAGACATCGTTTTCCGTTCTGGACAGAGCTGTGACCGCCGTAAATTCAGCGGCGGAAGGCGGAGGCGTTGATCTAGGACAGGTTAAGTCTGTATTCTATGCACTCTGCTTCGGGGATGATGTACCGTCAAGGCGCGCGGCGGACCGCTTCGTGGATTGCTTTTATACTACCGAAACGAGAGCGAGCACCGTCACTGTCGTGCAGGAGGACGGTACCGTCGTGACGCATAGCGTATCGTATACGGTGAATGTTCCCGTGTCTATGAGCGCGGCTTACGCTAATCTTGCCGCTGCATTTGACCGCGAGATTACGCCGGAGGATAAGAATAACGCAGACCATATCTACGCCATGATCTACGGCGCGGCTTTGGGCGGCGGTTCTTTCAGCGGCAATTATATCGCGGGCGGCGAACGGAGCGTGGAGCTCGACCTCTCTTCCTTCTGCGATCCGGACACGAAGAACAGCCGCGACCTCGTGGCCTACGTCGTAAATGCGTGGCAGTCCGGCTGGGGTTACGTCTGGGGTACCTTCGGAGATGTCCTTACGCCTGCACTCTTAGACTACAAGGAAGAACAGTATCCGGACGGCGTCGGCTCATACAAAGGCTTCATCGAAGAACATTGGCTTGGCGCTCGAACGACGGACTGCGTCGGCCTTGTAAAAGGATACGGCTGGCTCAACCCGGAAAGTCTTGAGCTTGAATACGACACAAACGGCATGCCGGACGTGGGCGCGAACCAGATGTACTATGCTTCGGAGGACTCGGGGCCGATAGATTCGCTCCCGGAAGTTCCGGGAGTTGCCGTCTGGATGGACGGACACATGGGAGTATACATTGGCGACGGAGAGGTCATAGAGGCGATGGGTACACACTACGGCGTGGTGAAAACCCAGCTCGATGAGCGCGGCTGGACGAACTGGTTCCGCATACCCTACATCAATTACGACTGATAAAGGAGACTGAAAATGAAGATGCAGACGATAAGCCTTGCCTATGCGGCGGAGAAGGTTGAGGCTATGAAGCTCTACATGGCGAAGAAAAATCTACAACTTGAGAGCGAACTCCTCGAAGCTGTAGACAAGGTTTATGAAAAATATGTTCCCGCGCAGGTGCGTGAGTTCCTCTCGGACAGAGCAAAGGAGGTGGAGGAGCCGCCCCGCCAGCCTCGCGTTTCGAGGGAGAGAAAGCCGGACTCCGGCGGAAGTGAAAGCGAAGAATAAGAGAAAAATGTTCCCTGAGAAACGGGATTGGCAAGCGTGTTTTTACAGGGCGTGAGAGCCCCATTCAAACCCCGTTCAACGCTGCGTCGTGCCGATGAAGTTAATGCTGCGCCCTTGTCCGCGTGTCTGCCCCTTTGTTTGCGCTGTGTGCGATGCTGTACCGGGAGGTGGAGCAAGTACCCCTGACGGGCGTTTTGGGTGCGTTTTGGGCGGATTTTGAGAGGGTGTTCCGTAAAAAATTAAAAGCAGGAGAAAGCGCTGACGGCGATTCGCCGGCGCAATCACACCTTCCCGCGGTGCGGGCAGGGGTTTGCGGCTTTCAAAGTGACGGCGATTTGCCGTTTGCAAAAGCCAAGTGACGGCGATTAATCTGAAAGTCTCCTGATTTGCCCTGTTTGCAGGCAGTTCAGGTGACGGCATTTACAAGGAGATGATACAATGAAGAGAGATAAACATACAGTGCGTTTGAGCCCTAAAACATGGAATATTGTCGAAACTCATTTCCAACAGGATAACTGCGGAACACGAAACGAGTTCATTGAAAAAGCCATACTTTTCTACGCGGGCTATCTCAAGTGCAATGATTCGAGCGCATACCTTCCGCGCGTTGTCAGCGACTCACTCAACGGTATACTCGGACAGAGCAAGAAGAAGCTCGGACGGCTGCTGTTCAAGCTCTGTGTCGAGCAGAATATATGCAATCATATACTTGCCGCAGAGTCGGACATAGACATTCCGCTCTATGATAAACTGCGCGGGCGAGGCGTCAGAGAAGTGAAGGAAACGAACGGTGAAATATCTTTCATCGACGACCTGAAATTTCAGAAAGAGCTTGATTAGGAGGAGCGGAGATGAAAAACAGTAACTACAAATCGTTCGACGAGCTGCCGCTGATGCTCTCGGTGCCGGAACTGGCTGCGGTTCTCGGCATCAGTCGCGCGGGAGCGTATGAGCTTGTGAAGGAGCCTGAATTTCCTTCTCTGATGATCGGCTCACGAATAATCATCCCGCGGGACAAGCTGATAAAATGGATAGACGAAAAAAGCTCAGCGGTCGAATAATTCAGTAGACTTCTGCTGAGAGTTGTGCTATGTGTTTGTGTTAATAAAAACGCAAAGGAGATGAAGACATGACAAAACGCAGAGCTGCCGGAGAAGGAAGCATCCGCAAACGCAGCGACGGCCGTTGGGAAGGACGCTACGTTGCTGGGCACGACGAGTGCGGAAAAGCAATTCGCAAAAACGTCCTCGGCAAAACGCAGGCGGAGGTCAGAGAAAAGCTGCATAGAGCCATAGAGGAATCAAAGAGACTGGACGTAAACAGGACAGACGAATACACCGTCGGCAAATGGGTGGAAACGTGGTATGAAATATACTCAAGACCACACATTCGCGAAAGTACGCAGAAATACTACCGCAGATTCATCGAGCGCCATATCGTCCCGATGCTCGGCGATAAGAAGCTGACGAAGCTGACAAGCCGAGACATTCAGCGAATGTATAACGAGGTTCTCGAGCACGGGCGCGTCAGAGACCGCCAGAGGTTGAAAAACCCCGGCATGAGCGCCGCATATGTCCGAGGACTGCACACAATGTTCCACAACTGCCTTGAACGAGCGGTGAAGGAGCGACTGCTGCTCAGGAATCCCTCCGACGATTGCATCCCGCCTAAACTACAGAGAAAAGAAATGAAGGTCCTCAAGCCGGAAAATCTCAGCGCATATCTCAAGGCGGCGGAGGAGCTGGGCGTGCTTCCGATGTTCTTCCTTGAACTGAGCACGGGGCTTCGCAAGGGCGAGCTGACCGCGCTAATGTGGTCAGACCTGGATATGAAGCGCAAGACGCTGAGAATAAGTAAGCAGGCCATCGGGCTTGATGGCGGCGGTATAAAAATAGCTCCGCCAAAAACAGAAACCTCGATTCGTACAATCGCCATCTCGCAGGAGGTGCTGGAACAGTTGATCGCCGAGCACGAAAAGCACCCGGACAGCCCGTATATGTTCCCGTCTCCGCGAACGGGCGAGCTATACCACCCGGACAGCATCGCAAATCTACACAAAAAGATACTCAAACGCGCAGGACTTGAGCCGATCCGCCTGCATGATTTACGCCACACCTTTGCGACGCTCGCTCTCCAAAACGGCGTGGATATAAAAACGGTAAGCTGGATGCTCGGGCATTACGACGCGGGCTTCACGCTCCGCACATACACTCACGCGACCTTCCAGATGCAGGAAGAAGCGGCGGCGACGATGGGAAAACTCATGGCAAAGAATATATGATGAAAAAAGCACACGGGCGCGTAAATAAACGCGCCTGTGTGTTCTTTACTCGTCTTGCAGAATCCTGCTGTTCTATCCAATGGGTGCTTTTATTTATTTAATACTTGTGGGTCACTAAGGGGTCAGACATTTTTCGGGGTAGTAATTAGAAAGGCAAATCGTCCGAGAATCAGATGATTTCCAGGAAGAAAAAAGAAAGCCATGCACCGTGGTTTCAATATATAAATAAAGATGAACACGCTGAAATAGTTACCATAAATGCCAAAACAACATTGAAAATCCCGTCTTTTGGTAGACAAAAGACGGGATTTTCATGGTGGGGGAAGGTGGATTCGAACCACCGAAGGCATCGCCAGCAGATTTACAGTCTGTCCCCTTTGGCCACTCGGGAATTCCCCCATATTAAATTGGAGCTGGTGGACGGACTTGAACCCCCGACCTGCTGATTACAAATCAGCTGCTCTACCAACTGAGCTACACCAGCATGACCGCTGTTCTATATCAGCACCAGCACGAAATATATTAACAAACAAACTGCGCTTTGTCAATAGTGAGAACGCAATTTTTTTAGTTTTTGCGTAAATTTGTGGCGTGGCAACGGAACTGAACGGCGGGTGCAGCGTAATCGGGAGTTGTTTTGAAGGGAATTCGGACGAATAGCTGTTCATTTTTGCATCGCACGGGACATGGGGCACTTATTCCCGGCACGGGTTATTATCGGGTGATATTCGCGATGTGGATAATTCATATAACGCTTTATATATAAAGGACTATTGTATAATAGATTTAGCATAATTTAATATTGCTAAACCTAATTTTTATTAATTTAATTGGGTTATATTAATCGTTTTAATTGTTCATAATATGGTTTTGGGGCGACCTCTCAGTCAGCTACGCTGACAGCTCCCCTTCCAGGGGAGCTGGCTCGCGTGAAAGGCGAGTCTGAGAGGTGAACGCGCGGGACAGGGTAATTTGGTTGATACCTGTAACTACTGTTTGTAGGGGACGGCGCCCTCGACGTCCCGCCGCGCGAAGCGCGGGATTTCGATCCCCTTGGCTGCGCCGCACCACTTTTTGCTCCCCTTCCCTTGGCTGTGCCGCACCCTTTTTCGCTCCCCTTGGATAAGGGGAGCTGGC
>JAEEGK010029608.1_pt1 | contig 10903 bp, 7 predicted proteins | sample 8958771 | NCBI WGS metagenome assembly JAEEGK01 (sample SAMN16246547, study PRJNA631951) | gut metagenome | biome: gut microbiome; feature: rumen; material: SC-attached | host: Bos | place: Iran: Karaj | collected 2018-10 | reverse complement strand
CCTACAGCTTCACCCGCTGGCGGGGGAAGATCCGCAGCGGCATCTTCTTCTTTTACGTCATCCTGATGCTGATGCCCTATCAGGTCACGCTGGTCCCCAACTATCTGGTCAGCGAAAAGCTGGGCATCCTGAACACCCGCTGGTCCATCATCCTGCCGGGCATGTTCGCCCCCTTCAGCGTGTTCCTGCTGACCAAGTACATGCGGCGCATCCCCTACGCCCTGATCGAGGCCGCGAAGATCGACGGGGCGGGGGAGTGGCAGATCTTCACGAAGGTCTGCCTGCCCCAGTGCCGGGCGGCGCTGTGCAGCATCGCCATCCTGGTGTTCATCGACTACTGGAACATGGTGGAACAGCCCCTGGTGCTGCTGAACGACGCGGAAATGCAGCCCCTGAGCGTCTACCTGTCCACCATCAACTCCGGCGAGATCGGCCTGGCTTTCGCCATGGCCACGGTCTATATGTTCCCGTCCCTCCTGATCTTCCTGGCCGGCGAGGCCTACCTCATGGAGGGCATCACCCATTCTGGCAGCATAAAGGGGTAACGAATCATGGAAGAAAACAAGAAAAAAAGAGGCTGGGTCAAGGACGCCGCCATCATCTTTCTGGCGGTCCTGCTGGTGCTGACGTTTTTCTCCAATACCATCCTGAACCGCTCCCTGCCGGAGGTGGCCACCGTCTACGTACAGGACGGGACCATCACCTCCAAGGTGCGGGGCACCGGGACGGTCACCGCCCGGGAAAACTATGAGGTCACCATCGAGCAGACCCGCAAGGTGCAGAGCGTGCTGGTACGGGTGGGCGACGAGGTCAGCGTGGGCGACGTGCTGTTTATCCTCCAGCCGGGGGACAGCGACGAGCTGGAAGCGGCGCAGAAGACCCTGAAGAATCTGGAAAAGGCCTATCAGCGTTCTCTTCTGAGCGCGGCGGACGCCGATTACGCCAAGGACAGCCGGGACATCGCCTACGTCCGGGAGGAGCTGAAGGAGGCCGAGACAGCCCGGGACGAGGCCGTGATCACGGCGGAGGACAGGGCGGAATACGAAACGAAGCTCGCCGAGCTGGAGGCCGAGGTCGCCGAGCTGGAGAAGGAAGTGGAGCGGCAGCAGTCCGTGGTGGACGCCTGCCAGGCCGGCGTGGAGGAGACCGAGAATGGCACCCTCCGGGACCTGGAGCTGCAGATGCGCTCCCTGCGGGACGAGCTGGAGGAAAAGCAGCTGGCCGTGCGGGGAAAGCAGTCCGCGGTGGATGAAAAGCAGGCCGCCGTGGACGAGGCACAGGCGAAGGTGAAGGAGGCCGAGGAGAAGCGGGACGAATACAGCAAGCAGGATCCCAACTATGAGCCCGTCCTCAACGCCAAGGAGGCCCTGCGGGACGCGGAAAAGGCCCTGCAGGACGCGGAAAACAAGGAATCCGTCGCCTGGACCCTGTACGGCGACGGCTACAACGATATGATCCAGGCGGCCAACTACCTGGATTACGACGGGAAGGTCTACGGCATCCGCGAGGACACGGAGGTCACCTACCGGCACCGCCACGGCATCGCGGACGACGAAGAGCTGACCGAGGAGCAGAAGGCCGAGATCGAGGAGATGGTCCAGCAGGAGGCCCTGGAGACCATGGGGCCCCGGAACGAGTATCTCTCCCCCGATCTGGACATCTACCTGGAGGTCGCCGCGGAGAAATACAGGGGCTCGGAAATGGTCGCCGCCTACGATATGATCAAGGCTGCGGAAAAGGAGACCAGCAACTGCTCCAAGCAGGTGGAGGCAATGGAGGAAGCCTACGGCAAAGCCCTGGAGACCTACAACGACCAGGTGGACGAGGACAGCCTCTATCAGAGCTACCACCGGGAGGTGCTGAAGGCCGAGAAGGAGCTGGATGAGGTAAAGGCCCCCCTGAACGAGGCCAAAAAGGAGCTGGAAAAGGCCAGCGCCGCCATGAGCAAGGTGCAGCAGAGCATCGACGATCTGCAGAACACCGTCAACCGGGTCAACAGCGAAGAACTGGGCGACCGGCAGAAAGCCCTGACCGACGCCAGGGAGGCCCTGAGCAAGCTGCAGAACCTGCAGACCGAGGCCGAGGGCAAGGTGACGACCCACAAGAACGACATGAAGACCCGGGAGCAGGAATACAAGGACAAGGCGCAGGCCGTGCGCAATCTGCAGGATTCCCTGGAGAGCCAGCTCAGCGCCCTGGAGCAGAAGAAGCGCAACGAGAAGCTGGACGCCATGGACCGGCAGGATCAGCTGGAGGAGATCGAAGCCCAGCGGGCCCGGGTGGCGGAGCTGAGCGGCGAGGACAGCGGCACGGAGGTGAAGGCCAACGTGGCCGGCAAGATCCAGACCCTCACCGTCAGCGCCGGACACAAGGCCGAGGCCGGCAACGTCCTGGCCGTCATCGAGGTCCCCGATCTGGGCTACAGCATGAGCTTCTCCGTCACCACCGAGCAGGCCCGGCGGCTGCGGGTGGGGGATACGGCCACCGTTTCCAACTACTACTGGGGCAGCCAGATCACGGCTACCCTGGTCTCCATGCAGACCGATCCCCAGAACCCCCAGGGCAGCCGCATCTGCAACTTCGACGTCACCGGCGACGTGGCGGCGGGCAACAGCCTCACGATCTCCGTGGGCGAGCGCAACGCAAACTACGATATGGTGGTGCCCAACAGCGCCATCCGCAGCGATACGAACGGCAGCTTCGTGCTGATGATCACCGCCAAGAACAGCCCCCTGGGCAACCGTTATTTCGCCACCCGTGTGAACGTGGAGGTCGTCGCCTCCGACGAGCAGTATTCCGCCATCTCCGGCGCCATCGAGCCCTATGACAGCGTGATCACCACCGCCAGCCGCAACGCGCCCATTTCCAGCGGGGATCAGGTGCGCCTGGCCGACAGCAACTGAGCGGGATGAAAAAGAAACGGATCATTCTTGTCCTGCTGATCCACTGCGCCGTGCTGCTGGCGCTCGCCGTCGTCTGCCTCATCGTGCGGAGCGGCCTGGCGGCCACCCAGCAGAGCCAGCTCCAGGCGGAGCGCTGGAAAGGGGACAGCGAGCTGGACTTCATGCAGTTCACCTGTCTCTTCACCAGAGACGGGCTGAAGGACCTGGAGAGCGTCTTCGCCCTCCGGCAGAAGTTCCAAGATAAGTTCGCCGAGGCCGATCTGGAGACCCCCGAGGGGGGCAGCCTCTACTGCGACGCCTGGAGCGCCACCGGCTCCCTGAAGGTGAGCTCCGTCCACGGCAGCGCCACCACGGGCGTGGTGGCCGTCGGCGGCAGCTTCTTCGATTTCCATCCCCTGCCCCTGCGCAGCGGGAGCTACCTCCGGCAGACGGACCTGATGAAGGACCGGGTGCTGCTGGACGAGGTGCTGGCCTGGATGCTCTTCGGCAGCCCGGACGTGGCGGGCATGGAGGTGGAAATCGGCGGGAAGCCCTACCAGGTCGCCGGGGTGGTGACCCGGGAATCCGACCGGGCCACAAAAAAGTTCGCCGAGGACGGCCCCATGCTCTATATCTCCATGGAGGGCTGGCAGGCCCTGGGCGGCGGCGGCATCGACTGCTACGAGGTCGTGCTCCCGGAGCCGGTGGACGGCTTCACCCAGACCGTGCTGGAGGAGAATTACCCGGTGGGGGACGGGGTGCTGCAGCAGAATACGAAGCGCTTCACCCTCGGCGCCTCCATACGGCAGATGAAGCAGTTCGGCACCCGGGGCGCCCGCACCAGCCCCGCCGTGCTGCCCTATTGGGAAAATGCGGCCCGCTGGGTGGAGGACTGGTGCACGCTCCTCGCCTTCCTGGCCTTCCTGCTGCTGATCTTCCCCGGCCTCTGCGCCCTGGCCGGCTGCGTCTGGGGGGCGATCGAGCTGCGGAAGGTCCTGTACAAGCGTCTGCCGCAGCTGTTCCGGAAAACGGGAGACGGGCTTTATGCCATTTCCAGCAGGCTGAGCCGGCGCAAAAAAAGAGACTGACGAAAAACAAAAGCACGGCGGCGGGATCCGAAGGATCCCGCCGCCGCAGACTGTCAAAAACTCAAAAAACAACGTTCCGACAAGCATGGGGGATCCGTGAAGGGGGACGGGAATCCCCCTTCACGTTAAATCCATGCAAAATCAGAAAGATCCCGCCGCCGGTTTGCGTTATAATTCTAGTCCCGTATGAGGTTTTCCAGGGTGGCGTAGAGCACGTCCGGTTCCACGGGCTTGGAGAGGTGGGCGTTGAGCCCGGCCTGCAGGCTGCGCTGCACGTCCTCGTCGAAGGCGTTGGCCGTCAGGGCGATGATGGGGATCGATTTCGCGTCCGGCCGGTCCATGGCGCGGATCGTCACCGTCGCCTCCAGCCCGTCCATCACCGGCATGCGCATGTCCATGAGGATGGCGTCGTAGTAGCCCGGGGCACTGGCGGCGAAGGTGTCCGCGGCGACGCGGCCGTTTTCCGCCACGTCGACCTCCATCTCACGCATCTCCAGCACCATGACCATGATTTCCGCGTTGACGCTCACGTCCTCTGCCAGCAGGATCCTGCGGCCCCGAAGCTCCGCCTTCGCGGGGCGCGCCGCCGCCCGCCTCCGGCGGCAGACCTCCCGGAATTCATCCATCGCCGCGGCGGCGGAGAGGGGCTTGGGGACGAAGCCGTCCACCCCGGCCGCCTTTGCCTCGTCCACGATGTCGTCCCAGTTGTAGGAGGTGAGGATGATGATGGCGGAATCGTTCCCGATGATGCTGCGGATCTGCCGGGCGGCCTCCAGCCCGTCCGTATCCGGCATCCGCCAGTCCGCCAGGATCAGATCGTAGGGCGTCTGCCGGGCGTGGCGGAGCTTCACCAGGCCGATGGCCTCCGGCGCGGAGCCCGCCGCGTCGCAGGCGATGCCCAGCTGTCCCAGCACCAGCTGCGAATGCTCGCAGGCCACCGGATCGTCGTCGATGACGAGGACGCTGAGCTCGCCGGGCTGCAGCTCGGACGCGTCGGAGCCGTCGCCGCCGTGCTCGGCCTCCTGGAGGGTGAGCGTCACCGTAAAGACGGTGCCCTCGCCCTTTCGGCTCTCCACGCGGATCTCGCCGTTCATCATATCCACCAGATTCTTCGTGATGGCGAGGCCGAGGCCGGAGGAGCCGTATTTGCTGGTGGAGGAGGAATCCTCCTGGGCAAAGGCGTCGAAGATGTGGGGCAGGAATTCCGGGCTCATGCCGATGCCGGTGTCCGCGATCGTAAAGCGCAGGGTCGCCATGCCGTCGTAACGGGCCTGCTCCCGGATGCGGAAGGTGACGTTGCCGCCCTCGGGGGTGAATTTCACCGCGTTGCCCAGGATGTTGATGAGGATCTGCCGCAGCTTGATGTCGTCGCCGACGTAGAAGGCGTCCACGCGCCCCTCCGTGAGGCAGTCGTAGCGCAGGCCCTTGTCCCGGCACTGGCCGCCGATGATGGCGTTCACCTGCTCCAGCGCCCGGGAGAAGGAGAACTCCTCATGCCGGAGGGTCATGCGCCCGGATTCGATGCGGGACATATCCAGGATGTCGTTGATGATGTTCAGCAGATGCCGGGCGGAGCCGCCGATCTTCTCCAGATATTCCCGGGTGCGGCCGGAGACCTCCGGGTCGTTCAGGGCGATGCTGTTGAGGCCGATGATGGCGTTCATGGGGGTGCGGATCTCGTGGCTCATGTTGGAAAGGAAGGCCGTTTTTGCCTTGTTGGCCTCCTCGGCCACAGCCAGCGCGTCCCGCAGGGCCTGGCTCTGCTCCAGGGTGCTGCGGGTCTCCGCATCCACGTTGGAAAAGCTCAGCCCCACGGCGTGCACCAGATGATCCGCCCGGTCCTCCGGATGGCGGACCCCGGCGAAGCGGATCATGACGAAAAGCTCCTTCCCGTCCTTTCGGATCAGGTACCGGTGGGAAATGACCCGGCTCTTCCGCAGCCCGTCCCGGATGGCGTCCGGCTGCACGAAGCGCAGGAATTCCTCCCGGTAGGATTCCGTCACGAAGGTGCGGGCGTATTCGGTGACGGCGCTGAGATAGGGAAAGCGCTGGCCGACGCGGTAATCGTTTTCCTCCCCGGACTCCTGAAAGCAGATGCCCTCGTCCCGGTCGAGGTCGACGTAGTACACGCTCCAGTAATCGGAGGAGAGCGCGGTGATCAGACTGCGCTGCCGGGTCCGCTGCTTCTCTTCCTCCAGCAGCCGCTCCTGGAGAGCGAGCCGTTCCTCCAGCTCCCGCTGCCGCCGCTGGCCCTCCCGGTATTCGTCGTCCACGTCCCGGAATCCGCAGACGATGCCCATTTTCCCGCCCGGCATGGAGATCTTGGCAAACTCGATGCGGTAGTATCGCTTGCAGCCGTCGTCCATCCGGCGGAGATAATTCACGGAGAAGCGGGGTTTTTCCTCCAGGCGGCGGACGAGGGCGGGGAGAGCCAGCTCCCGCTGCAGCCGCTCCCGGTCCTCCTCGGCCACCGCGCTGCGGATATACCGGTCCTTCGCGTCGGAATATTTCATGCGGTCCAGGGCGTCCCGGATGGGGGCGGCATGGGCGCTGGCGCCCTTCGTATCCCCGCGGTACAGGGAGAAGTACTCCTTCTCCACGTCCGTGATGATCCAGACCGTGTGGTAGGATTCGCTGAACACCTCGATGACCGCCTGGCGGATGGCCAGGTCCGACTGCATCTGCTCCCGCTTCTCCGTGATGTCGGAGATGAACACGTAGTAGACGCCGCCGTAGGCCGCCGTCTCGGTGAAATGGCCGTAGTCGTCCACCCAGCGCACGGCCCCGTCCTTCCGCAGGATGCGGTATTCCACATAGTCCATGCGGTCCGTGCTGCCGCTGATCTGCTTCTCGATGGAGGCGGCCACGGCGGGGTAATCCTCCGGATGGAGCATGCCCCGGAAGGTATAGCCGGTGAGGGCGCGGAATTCCGCCTCGTCCCGGCAGCCGAAGATGGTGAACACGGCCTCGTTGGCGTACAGCAGCTCCGTCGGCTCCTCCGCCCTGTAGACGAAGAAGCCGCCGGGCATATGCCGCCCCATATCCTCCACGAAGCGAAGGTTGTCCTCATTGAGCGCAAAGCGTTTTTCGGGCATATCCGACAGCCTCCTCAGGGGTCGTCAACGGCGTCCGGGCTTCCCGCCCGGACGTAGTTTCCTGCCTTCTCCTCCGGCCTGCGCGGTCACGCCTTGTCCGCGCCGGGCAGCCGGGTACCGCACTCCGCGCAGAAGGCGTCTCCCGGCAGGTTCTGCTTCCCGCAGCTGGGGCAGACGTAGGCGGCGGCCATGGTCTCCTCGGGGAGCTTCGCGCCGCAGTGGGGGCAGAATTTCCGGTCGGCGGTGACCGCCTCGCCGCAGCCGGGACATTCCTTGAGGTTCTGGGCCATTTTTCCCGCCGCGCTCTGCACGGAGGCGGCCCAGCCGCTGAGCGCAGCCTCCAGCCCGGCTTCGCCGCCGCGGACGGAAGCGGCCTCCGCGGCTTTCTCCGGAGCTTCGGCGCTTTCCGCCGCAGCCGCCATGTCGTCGGCGGCCTTGTTCAGGTTGTGGGCGGCCTGCCCGGCCAGCTTGTCCGCCGCGGGGCGCACCGCGCTCTCCACCGCCTTGCCGACGGCGTCCGAAATGCCCTTGCCGATGCCTTCGCTGATGCCGTTTTTGATCATGTTTTTCAGAAAGCCCATGGTATATCCTCTCTTTCCTTCGCTCCGGCCCGGGGCCGGGCAGTTTTTTTTTCTTTCAGGGGAAGAGGGCCTCCAGAGCGGCCCGGTATTCCCCGCTCCCCATGCACCACAGCGCCCGGTAGGAGGCGCCGGGGATCACCAGCAGCCGCCCTTCTCCGGCGCGGGCTTCGTAAAGGGCCCGGCTCTCCGCCTCCCCCGGCAGGGTCTTCTGCTCCCCGCAGACGAGGAGCACGGGGATATGCACGTTGGCGGCGGCCGCCGCCAGATCCACGGAATCCGGGAGAAAGCCCAGGTTATCCCGGATGCGGCTGCGCAGCATGCGCCCCACGAACCAGTCTCCCAGCTTGAACAGATCCTTCAGAAGCCTGCGCTCCAGGCCGCCCAGGCTGCCGTAGGGGCTCTCCGCCGCGATGCCGTCCAGCCCGGCGTCCGCCAGCTCGCCGTTGGCCGCCAGGAAAAGGGCGGCGGCAGCGCCCGTTCCCTTGCCGTGGACGATCACCGTCTCCTCCGTGAGACCGGCGGCCCGGATCAGGTCGTACAGGTCGAATTCCTCATAAACGCCCCAGGCGGTGGGGACGACGTTCGTTTCCGAGGGGTCCCGATAGCCCCGCTGCTCGGGGATGAGCACGTTCCAGCCCCGCTCCCACCAGTGGGAAGCCCAGGGGAGCACGTCTGCCTCCGAAGCGGCGAAGCCGTGGAGCAGGACGGCGGTCTTTTCCGCGCCCCGGTCGTAAAACCGGTAATCCAGCGTGAGACGGGCGCTTTCCCCGAACCAGCGGGCGGCGGTCTCCGTTTCGAAGGAGCCGGATACCGGGCTCTGCGCCTCCGCCCAGGCCGCGCCCTCGGCCAGGGAAGCGTCGTACCCGGGCTGCTCCTCCTCCGTCACCGCCCATTCGGGCACGGCGGCCAGCTGCTCGGCCGCCCGGTAGCGGAGAAAGCCCAGCTCATAGAGGGTGGCGGCGGCGTTGGACTGCCCCCAAAGCAGGAAAAGCATGCCCACGGCGGCCGCCAGCAGGATAAACAGGGGGAAGCGCAGGGCTTCCCGGGGGTCCTTTTTCTTCATGGGTGAACTCCTTATAACCCGGTGTTCGGAAAAACTATACCACGGCCCCGGGAAAAAGACAATACGGTATGACATATGACTGACATATGACACGGGGGACGGAGCGCAGCTCCGTCCCACCAGCAGACAAACACTTGATGCAAGGATTCGACACGCATGGGGAATGTGTGCAGGGGGACGGGAATCCCCCTGCACGTTAGATCCCTGCAAAATCAGAAAGCATTTTCTGATTTTGCCCCTCCTTGTGTCGACACTTTGTCGACACAAGGAGGGGACGGAGCGCAGCTCCGTCCCCCGCGGGATACATAGGATCAGCCGGTCTTTTCCGCTTCGCTTTCCAGCTGCGCGGGGCTGCCGGGGAAGAAGATGAGCTTCCGGGGACACTTTTCCGCGCAGATGCCGCAGTTCTGGCACTTGGAAAAGTCCTTCACGGAGAGGTTGTTGATGATGTGCACCGCGTTGTGGGGGCAGTTCTTCTCGCAGATGTGACAGCCCAGGCAGCCGCTCTCGCAGACCTTCCGGGTGATGCCGCCCTTGTCGGTGTTGTTGCAGGCGATGGTGCCCGCGGCGTCGTAGGGCATGGCGACGATCAGCTTCTTGGGGCAGACGGAGACGCAGGCCAGGCAGCCCTTGCATTTCTCGTGGTCCACCTTGGCTACCCCGTCCACGATATGGATGGCGTCGAACTTGCAGGCGGCCACGCAGCTGCCGTAGCCCAGGCAGCCGTAGGCGCAGCTGAGGGGCCCGCCGCCGATGGCGGCGGAGGCCAGAGCGCAGTCCTTCACCCCGTCGTAGTTGTATTTGTTGTAGGCCTTGTCGCCGCCGCTGCAGCGCACGAAGGCCACCTGCCGCACGAACTCCGTTTTTTCCTCCCCCATGATGGCGGCGATCCCGTCCACGGCGGCGGCTCCGCCGGGGGCGCAGAGGTTGATGGGCGCTTCTTCCTTTACGATGGCCTCGGCATAGGCGCTGCATCCGGCATAGCCGCAGGCGCCGCAGTTGGCCCCGTTGAGGCACCCGGCCACCTGGGCGATCCGGGGATCCTCCTCCACGTGGAAGACCCGGGAGGCGATGGCCAGCACCAGGCCGAACACGACGCCCAGCCCGCCCAGCACACAGAAGGCAAACAGTACGTTATTCATCCCTCACCCTCCTCAAAAGACCTTCAGGCCGGAGAAGCCCATGAAGGCCAGGGCCAGCAGACCGGCGGAGATCAGCGCGATGGGGAAGCCCTCGAAGCTCCGGGGGGGATCGCCGGTGAGCTCCAGCCGCTCCCGCACGGAGGCAAAGAGGACGATGGCCACCAGGAAGCCCAGACCGCCGGTGACGCCGTAGACCACGCTCTCCAGGAAATTGTAGTTGTTCTGGGTGTTCAGCAGCACCACGCCCAGCACGGCGCAGTTGGTGGTGATCAGGGGCAGATAGATGCCCAGGGCCTGGTACAGGGAGGGGATGCTCTTCTTCAGGAACATCTCCACGAACTGCACCAGGGAGGCGATCACCAGGATGTAGGCCACCGTCTGCATGTAGCCCAGGCCCAGGGGCACCAGCAGGAAACGGTTCACCAGCCAGCAGAAGACGCTGGCGATGCCCATGACGAAGGTGACCGCGATGCCCATGCCCAGGGCGGTGTCCATCTTCTTGGAGACGCCCATGAAGGGACAGATGCCCAAAAACTGGGAGAAGATGAAGTTCTGGATGAGGATCGCGCCCAGGGAGATGGAAACCAGGCCGGTAAAGCTCATTTCTTCTCCGCCTCCTTCTTCTCCTCATGGCGGCGCAGGAGGTACTGCATCAGGGCGATGAGGCAGCCCAGGGTCAGGAAGCCGCCCACCGGCAGGATCAGCATCAGCGCGCCGGTGCCCTCGGGGAGGATGCGGATCCCGGCCCCGTCGGGGCCCAGAAGGCCGCCGCCGAAGGTACCGTTGCCCAGCAGCTCCCGGACGACGCACATCACGATCAGCACCACGGTGTAGCCAAGGCCCTGGAAAATGCCGTCCAGGGCGCTGGCCGCCACGCTGTTCTTGGAGGCGAAGGCCTCCGCCCGGGCCAGGATGATGCAGTTCACGACGATCAGGGGGATGAACACCCCCAGAGATTCGCTGAGGCTGGGGAGATAGGCCTGCAGCAGCAGGTCCACGATGGTGACGAAGCCGGCCACGATCACGATGTAGCAGGCGATGCGGATCTGATC
>JAEEGK010029606.1_pt1 | contig 10903 bp, 4 predicted proteins | sample 8958771 | NCBI WGS metagenome assembly JAEEGK01 (sample SAMN16246547, study PRJNA631951) | gut metagenome | biome: gut microbiome; feature: rumen; material: SC-attached | host: Bos | place: Iran: Karaj | collected 2018-10 | reverse complement strand
CCCAATCCCCAATCCCCAATCCCCAATCCCCAATCCCCATTTAAAATTTAAAATCAAATTTATTTAAATATTATATTATAAATTAATAAATATTTTAATATAATTAAATGATTAATTTTTAATTTTGTTGTTCTAATTTTATTAAATAATTTTATAAATATTAACTAAATAAGAAGTATGAAAAATAAAATATATGTATTATATAATACAAAAACTTCAATTCCTCCTTTTACTCAACTTCTTTTATTTTTTAATTATTCAATTTCCAAAAATAATATTTTTATTATTTTAATGATAATCCCTAAATTTATTTCCATTTTAATAATAACAAGCAAATTTACATGGAATTTCGAAGGATATGAAAATAATTTTTATATTACTTATTATTTAAGAAAACTAAAAGTCATTAATTTATTTCCTATTTTAAATGAAATATCTTTTTATATAATTGGTGCTATAATGCTTTTAATTGAAATAATATTTTTTACCTATTGTTTTTATTATTATATTAAAATAAAAAATAAAAAGGGAAAAAAATTAATAATTCATTTTATCCCAAAATTAATTTTTTATTTAAATTTATTATTTTCACAATTTATAATAGAATATTTTTCTTTAAGTCTATTAATTTTAATTAAAAATAAAATAAAAATTCCTACCTCTAATGTTTTTAAACATTATCAAAATATTAAACTTTTTAATTCTGAGCCATATTTTAATAAAATAACAATTATTGTATTTTTTATGATTGAATTTTTTATGATAGTTTTATTAAATTTATTTATATATTATAGTTTTATAATAATGAATACCCCTTTTCGTCAAAATCAGCTAACTTTAAAATTATCACATTCACATATTTTTTTTAATTTTTTGTGTTATAGTGATTTATTTTGTATAGAATATTATGAAATTTTTTTAGGAGAAAATGGCAGGAAATTATATAATATTTTTTTATATATAATTTTGACTTTTTTATTAATAATTAATGTGTGCTCAAATATGAGAAGTTATGAAATTCAAAATTTTCATTTTGTTCTTATAAAATTTTTCAATACTTATAATTTAGTTTCAATAGTGTTTGAATTAATAAGTAATATAAAAGATTTTAAATTTAAATTATTTGAAATTTATACTTATACTATATTTAAAATAATTATTGCATTTTATTTTATGAAATATTTCTTAATAAAAAGTAATAAATATATAATTCAAATATCTAAAGATTTTTTATTTGCTCAATTTGATGAAAATAAATTAATTAATATATTAGAATGCTTTAATTATTACTTAGATCAATTAATTTTAATTAAAAATCATAATATTAAAGGAAATGATATTTTTAAAATAATTATAATTCATCAAAAAAATTGTGAAAATGAAAATTGTAAATGTAAAGCAATAAACATTAATTCATCTTTAAATTGTGAAAATAATGAAAAAGTAATAAATAATTTATCTAAAATATTTGAATTTTTAATGGAAACAACTTTTGTTAATAATAAAAATATTTATAAAAATATAAAATTTACGCTATTTTTATCTGAATATTATTATAATATTAAAAATAATTTGATTATGAGCGTTAGTTTTTTAAAAAGTGCTTTATTAAATATCAATGAATTAAATTATGTTGATTGTTTTGAAATAAATAGATATATAAATTTTTATATTAATGAATTTAAATTGAAATTCAAATCAAATAAAGAAAATGTAAAATTTTATAATATTTTAGATGATTTATTTTCCAAAGAGGAATTTAAAAATAATATATTAAATTATTGTAATAGATTTTTAGAGTTGATAGATTCAAAAATAATTTATGAAAATTCAATAAAAATTATCACTGATGAATCAACACATGATATTTTAAAAATAAAATCAAATTTTTTATTAAGAAAAAATTTATTGAAAATAATAAATAAATTAATTGAATTAAAAAAGACATATGAAAATATTGCAAAAGATTTAATAGTGAAAAAAAAAGAAAAAAATGAATATGATTTTTATTATATAATATTTTTATTTTATGAAATATTTAGTATGCATTATCCAAAAGAATTTGTAAAATTATGTGAAGGTCTTAAATTAAATGAAGATATTTTTACAAACATTGAATATGAGGATATGTCATATAAATTTGATAATTTAATAAATAAATATATATTACAACAATCACATAATAATCAAATAATAATTAAATTTTCAAAAGGAATAAAAATAAAATATATTTCAGCCTTTTTATCTAATCAATTAAATTTAAAAATTAACAAAGTTTTAAATGATGATTTTTGTAATATTTTTCCCAAAAATATAAGAATAAAACATTATAAGGCAATGATGCATTATATTATGGTTGAACAAAAAATGAATATTAAAAAAAGTACATATATTTTTGATTCAAATGAATTTATGATACCTTGTGATATTATTGGAAATGTTATTCCTCATTATGGTAAAAGTTTATTAATGATAATAAATGTAGATATTAAAAATAAAGATGAAAATTACAATTTTATGATTAATGAACATTATTCTTGTATTAGTATGTCAAAAATATTTGAAGAAAATTATTTTTTAAATATGGAAATTTTAAGAAAATGTGATGTTGAAATATTTGATTTATTAAATGTTAAATCAAAACAAATTAAAAATTGTTTTAGGAAATCTCTCAAGAAAATAAAAAAAATTAATGATTTACTAATAATTAATCATACAGAACATTTTTCAAATAAACTATTTTATTTAAATTCATCAGTTGAATTTGATACAAATACTATATTTAAACCTGATAATGATTTTGATAAATTTAATAAAAATAAAATAATTTTCAATGATAATGAAGAAAATATGCAATTTATAATTGAAAAACCAGATTTTATTGAAAATTTATTAAAAGCTGTTACAAAATTAAGTGATTCAGAATCAAAAGAATATTTAATTAATAATTTAGCAAAAAAATTATTATATTATCAAAAATTTGTAACAAAAAATTATAATGTAGACATACTTTTAGGAAAATTATATGGTGGTATTAGAAATAATAATTTATCTACTGATGAAGATAGTATAAAATTGGAAAACAAAAAATTTTTCTCTTTAAAAATTAATGTAAATATTAAAAAATTATATGATATACCTTTATTTATTTTTTCATTTCAAGATAAAAAAACTGATAATATAATAAATACAGAAATAATATCTTTTAATCAAAGAACTTCCAAAATAATAAAAAAATCTAATCAAAAAAGTAATAAAGAATTAAATAATTCAATAACAGATCGTTCAGTTATTTCTTCAACAACAAATAGATTTTTATTAAATAAATCAAAAACAAAAAAATATAATATTCTAAAAAAAAATTCACAAAATAATGAAGAATATATTAATAATGATATTGATTTAGTTGATATAAAAGAACAAATTGAAAAAAAAAAACAAATTAATCCAGTAATATATTTTCGAATAGAAGCAATATCAATTTTTTTAACTTTTTTTTGTATAATTTTATCAATAATAGATATATCATATCAATTACAAAGAATTCAACGTGTAAAAATTTCTGTTTCATTTTTTAATCATGGTTCTTATTTAGAAGATAAAATTGATTATATTCAACATTCCTTGTATACTGCTGCTTATTTTTATTTAGGAATAAATAATTTATCTATAACAACTGAAAATTTAATAGAATATTTAAAATTAACTGCATCTGATTTAATAAATTCTTCAAAAGAATATTATGCTTTGATGGCTTTATATGAAATAAATTATAAAATTAATTATTTAAAATATACAAATGGAATTTACACAAAAGTTGGATTGAGTTGGAAAAATGAAACTTATGAATCAGATATGTTTACAGAATATTATTATGTCAATTATTATATAAATAAGTTTAATGAAGATAATGAAGAAGATATAAAAAATGATTTAGAATTATTATTTCATAGAAAATATTTAAATAAAGAAACAACACCAATTAAAACAAATTTTGCAAGAATTCTATTTTTTTTAGTAGTTAATTTTGAAAGTACATTTAGATATACATTAGATACAATATATTATGCTTTATTAGATGAAATGTATAATTTTTTAGATAATTCCTTAAATAAAATTATGTTAATGGAAATTTTTTGGGGAATTGGATGTATTTTAATGTTTTTATCTATTTTTATATTATATATTTTTTTTAATAGAAATTTATTTATGTATGTTATTTCTATGTTTTTTTTTGAAAAGAAAGAAAATAACAATTTAAATTTAAAAAATTTACCTGAAAATTTATATATGAAACAAAAACTTGGATTTTATATAACTTTAATTAAATGTATTACTCAAAAAAATAAATATAATTTTTTAAATGTTAAAAATATTTTTAAAGAAGAAAAGAAAAAAATTAATGAAATTAATTTAGAAAATCAATTTATAACAGAAAATAAAACAAATAAACTAAAATTTAATGTTGAAAGTCCACAAATGAAATTATTACAAAAAAATAATAATGATAATAATATAAATGAAAAAAATTCAACAAAAAAAAAAGATAATAATGCAATTAATTTTAATTTAATTGATGTTTCAACTAATTTAGATAATTCAAAAATAAATTTTAAAAAAAAAGAAGAAACTGAAAATATTTTGACTGATAAAGAATTATTATACTTTTTAAATGAAGAAAAACCAATATTAAATTATGCTATTCCTTTTGTAATTGTTATACTTTTTTTAGTTGATGCTATTATATTTTATATACATATTCAGGCAATAGTTAAATATACACGTGATAATAATTATATGTTACATTGTTTTGATAATTATGCAACTTATACATGGACTCTTCCATTAACATTAAGTACAATGAGAAGAAATATAATGCTTAATGAACCAGTATCAGAAGAAGTATTAAATTTTCATTCAGAAATTCAATATTATATTGGAAATTTATATAATTTAAATCAACAAAGTAATTTTAAAATATATGACAAAATAAAATACATTTGGCATCAAATGAATATACCTTTAGACCATGAAGATATTGATTTAGATAATATTTGTTTTGATTATGAATTGTGCAAAGAATATATTAAGAGAGAAAATTCATTTTCTCAAGGAGGGACAATATTAGGCTATGATTTAATTGCTAATGAAATAAATGCAATAATTAATGATTATACAAATTTAAAAATTGAATATGATTCAAAAAATGAAATTATTCCAAGACATATATTAAAACAATATATTTTTACAGAAAAATTTAATAGAGTTCAAGAACATATAGATATAATTTATAGTCGTATTCAAAATAGAATATATTATTCTTATTTTTATGATTATGAAAAAAACAGTGATAGATTATATAAACAAACTATTTTATTAAATATTATCTTTTTTGCTTATGAAGTAATAGTAATAGTGATATTATTATTAGGTATTTTGTTGTATATGAAAAAAAAAGAAACAGAAGTTAAAGAAGGTGCTTTTTTATTTAATAGTGCTTTTTTTAAAGATGTTGAAGATATCTAATTAATTTTTATTTCATATATATAAATATTTTGTGCTTATATATTCATAGTTTATAAATAAAAAATTGAAAAATTAAGAGTTTTTATAAATATATTCTTTAAAAGTTTATTACAAATATAAATATAATAATTTTTTATTTTTATATAAATAATAATTAATTTAATAATATTAATGTTTTTTTTAATGATAAATAATTTATAATTTATATAATTTTATAAATTTAAATTTTTTTTAAATATAAATTATTTAATTGTTATATTTTTAAGCTTAAGATTTTTTTGAATTTTAAATCATAAAAAATAATTTAATTCAAATAAATTTATTTGTTTTTAATAAATATTATATTTAATTTTTCATAATTTATTTAATAAATTTGTATATTTATATTAAATATAATATTATATAAATATAATTTAATATTGATTATTATAAATTTAATATATAAAAAAAAATCAATTTATAACTAAACTAATTTTATTAAATAAAAGTTATTATTATTTTAAAGAAATTTAAATTATTTTTATTTAAAAATTGTAATATTAATGATAGAATTTTCTTTTATATTATAATCTTTTAAAGTTTTATTATCTTCTAACATTTCATTTTGAAAAAAATATCTTTGCTTATTTATTGGTGTTCCTTCTTTTAATAAATATTTTTTTTTTATTTCTTCTATTGTATCATTTTCTTTAACTTCTAATGTTATATTTTTCTTAGATAAAGTTTTTAATGTAATAGTAAAATTATTAATAACATTGGAAATAATTTTTTTTTCCATTAAATTATCTAATATTTTATTCAACAAATTTAATTCATTTTTTAAATTTTTATTTTTACTTATTAAATCTAATAATATTTTTTTGTTATTTAAAATTTCCTCTTTTAAATCTTTTTCATTTTTTTCTATCATTTCTATATTTTATTAAAAAAAAATATATAAATTAATAAATAAATAAATAAATAAATAAATATATATATATATATATATATATATTATAATAAAAATATATTATTTCTTTATTTTATAAATCAAATTTATTTATATATTCAATTATGTTGTATGCATTTGTATGCATTTATAAAATATTTTTTTATTTAAATTTTAAACGTAATTTTGGAAAATAAAGATATATGTTAATAATAAAAACATTATAAGTAATTTTCTAAAATATATAGAAAATAAATAATAATAAAATATAAATTTTGAATTATAATTATTATATTAAATTTATATTATATATAAATAATTATAAATTTTTATATATATATATTTTTTTTAAATAAAATTTTTAATGAAAAATCCTTTAGTTATAAATCAATTAATATGGATTGATGAAAAAATTGAAAATAAAGAAAATATAAAATTTTCTGAAAACCTAAAAATTAAATTTGAAGAATTAAATTTAATAAAATGTGATTCTTTAGAAAAAGGTTTTGATGAAATATTAAAAATAAATTTTGAATTAGTTTATATTATAGTAAGTGGTAGATTATTTGAGAAATATATAATTAAATTAAAAAATAATTATAATATTTTAAAAACAATTCCCTTAACTATGGTTTATACTTCTGATAATTTTAAAAAAGAATTAATGGGAAAAGTTGAAACTAATTATGCTCCGTTTATTATAAAAACAATAATAAATGATTCATTTATTAATCCTGGTGGAATTTGTACTAAACCTAAAGATATTTATAATTTTATAAATAATTTTAATAACAAATATTACGATGAAACAAATAATTTAAATCAATCAAATATTGAAAATATGACAAATTTTAATGTAAATTTAAATAATTTTTTTTTTGAAAAAATTAATTCAATAGATAATTTAATACTTCCAACAATATATTCAAAATTATTTATTCAAAATGAATTAAATGATTATGAAGTTAATATTTTTTTGGAATCATTTTTAAAAATAAATAATGATAAAAATTTAAAAATTTTAATATTTTCATTAATAAAAATAGAAAGTATTCCTATAGAAATAAAGGCAAAATTTATATTTAAAATTTTCATTTCTCATTCAAATATATTTGAAATATTAAATTATAATTATAAACAATCTATAAATTCAAATTTTTCTGCATTTATTTATTTAATGTATGAAGGATTAAAAAAAAATGCTTTAAATAGTAATTTTTCAAATAATTTATATAAATTATATTTTATTAATAAAAATGAATTTAAAATGATTGAAAAAGAATATTCAACATATTTAAAAAATAATGATTTTCAACTTCCTTTTGGTTTTATTTTTTTTAAACATTTTATAGATTTTGATAAAGATAAAAATAATGTTTTAGATTTAGAAAAAATATATAACTATATATTTGAACCAGAATATTCATTTGTATTACTTGAAATTAAAAAAAATGATAATTATATATATTATTCATATAATTTAGATTCAAAAGGTTTTACAGATCCTAAAAATGAAAAAATTTATTTTTTTCCATTTACACCATTAATTATAGATAAAATTTCATATGAAAATTTAGGGGATTTTAAAATAAAAAAATTAATTTTAAAATATATTGATAATTATGATGAAAAAATAAATTTATTTTCATTTAATGATTATTATCTAAATAAATTTTTAAATTTTGAATATTCAAAACAAATAATTAATAATCCTTATTCAATTAAAACGAATCAATCAATAGAAGATTTTAAACAAAATATAAAAGTTATTTTCCAAATGACAAAAGAAAATTATGATCCTCCTCCAGCAATAAATTCATTTAATTAATTTTAATTAAAAAATATCATTAGAATATATTTAATAATTAATTTATATTTTATTTATATTTATTGAAATTAATTTATAATTTAACTTTCCATATTTTAAAAGTTCCATCACTACATCCTGTAACAATATTATTTTCATCAATTTGCAAAACACTAATAATAAATTGAGTATGACATTTTTCTTGACTAATAATTTTATCTAATTCATTTTGCTCAGATAATAATTCATCATTAATAGTATATTTATATAAACCTAATGTTCCTTTATCTTGTTCTTCATCAATATTATTAGCTAAAGATTGACTAATTATAAAATAAATGTTTTTATTATATTTTAATTTATAATCACAAATTAAAAAATTTGAATAATATGTATATATTATATTTGTTAAAGAAAGTGTAGGTAAATTAATAATATATATATATGTTCCTACAATAGCTAAATTATATTCATTTAATTTAACCATATTATTTTTTATTCCACTACCATATATATTTTCAATTGTTTCTAAGACAAAAATATCTTCATATCTTAAATCAATAAATTTAAGGGCTTTTCTATCATAAGAAAAAACTGCTATTTGTTGTTCTTTTTCATTTAATTCATAAATATTGCTTATATTTGCATTAAATACATTAAATCTTTTTTTTAATTTTTCATCATCATTCCATACAAGAATCTCACCTGATTTATCACTTGATATTAAATATCCCCTAAAAGTTTGTATAATAGAAGTAACTGGATTGAAATGTTCATTTAAATAATATAAAGTTTCATAATATTCATCTGTTGATAAAACACAAATATTTTCTGAATTAATATCTAAACAACAATAGAGTTTATTATTAATTTCATTTATATAATTAATTTTATTTTCTATTATAACAGTATGTTCAAGTTGATAATTTTTTTCATTATAAAATTTTAATATTGAAGTATTTTGTGAGTTTAATGTTACTAATTTACCATTATGTAAAATTATCATATCATGTATTTGTAATTCATTATTTATTTCTAATTTTAATTGAAAATTACCTTTTAAATTTCTTCCTTCTTCATCTAAATAACCATGTATATATTTACAATTTTTTCTATTTTTATAATCTTCTGGATCATTTTTAAGTTTTTCTTGAAGTAATAGTAAATTTAATTGTTCTTTGGTAAAATCTTTTTCAGTTTTACCTATCTTTTTTAAAAATTCTTTTTTAAATCTATTTTTTTCTTCAATTTTTCTTTTTTCCTCTGAATTTTGTAATTTTTTTTCATAATAAATTTTTCTTGAATCATTAATTTTTTTTCTTTTATCTGCTAATTTTTTAAGTTCTTCTGTTTTTTTCTTTTTTTCATCTTCTTTTTTTATTTCTTCTACTTGATTTAATGAATTTTTTCTTTCTTTCAAATTTTTATCTAAATTATTATTTTCATTTAATTGAGCATTTATTTTATTTTTAGCATGTTGTAACCTAATTTTTATATTATAATTTTGACGAGAAGATTTTATTTCTGCATTTGGTTCATTTTCTACAGTTGTATAATTTGGTTTTAATAAAGATTTAGGTTGAATATTTTTAATGTAATTTGATTTTATATATTCTATTTTTTTGTTTGGTGAAATTTTTTCAGATTCTTCACTTTTTTTTACAATAGTAACTCTTGGATTATTATCTTTTAATTTTTTATAATATTCTTCCATATTAATTTTGTGTATTTGTTTTTCTTCATTATTAGATTTAATATTTTTTTTACTATTATTATTATTGATTTCTCTTTTATTGTAATCTTTTACATCTTTATTTTTAAAATCATTATTTAAATTATTTTTTTTATTTGAATCTCTTGTATTTAATCTTCTTTTATTAAAAACGTTTTCATTAATTTGTTCTTTTTCAATTTTATTTTTATCTAATTCTTTTTTATTTCTATCATTTGATTCAAATATATTTTTATTTATTTCTCTTTTTTGAGGATTGATTATTTGTTCATTTTTATTTAAATATCTTTCTTTCCTATTTGAATTATTATTATTTTCTCTTGAAATTTTATTATTATTATTATTATTTCTTTCATAATAATTTTTATTAATTTGATTTTTTTGATTTATAAAATTATTATTATTTTTTTCTTTCATGTAATTTTGTTCATTTTTAAATTCTTTTACGTTTTTTGATTTTAATTTGTCAGGATTATAATTTGATTTATTTTCTATATCATTATTTAATATTTCTTTTTTTTTATCACTTTGAAGAATCTTTTCATTTCTATTTGATTGTTTTTTATCTAATTCAAATCTCTTAATTTTTGAATCTTTTCTTATATCAACATCAAATTCTCTACTTTTTTTTTCAAAAAAATTTATTTTTTCATTAATTTTTGACATTAAAATATGATTATTATGTTTATTATTTATATATATTATTAAAATCTTTTTTATATAATATTTTATATAATAATTAAAAAAAACAAAAATTAATTTTGTATTTAATTTTTATTTAATATTCATTATTTTTTTAATTATTTATTTATTTTTTTTATAAAATGATATTATTATTTATATTAATTTTAATTAATTTTATAATGTTAAATTAATATTATTATATATTCAATATTAATTGAATGGGGAT
>JAEEGK010029602.1_pt1 | contig 10905 bp, 3 predicted proteins | sample 8958771 | NCBI WGS metagenome assembly JAEEGK01 (sample SAMN16246547, study PRJNA631951) | gut metagenome | biome: gut microbiome; feature: rumen; material: SC-attached | host: Bos | place: Iran: Karaj | collected 2018-10 | reverse complement strand
GATGTGAAGGCATCAGAATATTGGGAGACGCATTATCGATTGGGTGTCATAGCCGAATCTAAACCAAAGCATTTGGGTGAAGCCACTGCGGATGTCCTGATGATCAATGCTGTCGCACCTTTGCTGTTTTGTTTCGGCAAACTGCACAAAGATGAATCAATGTGCGAGACTGCCATGCAGTTTCTGGAAGACACTGAAGCTGAAGACAATGCCATCATCCGCCATTATGTCCAGTGCTGCATCACAGCGGAAAATGCCATGCAGACACAAGCTTTGTTGCACCTTTATTCATATTTTTGCAAACGTAAACGGTGTTTGGAATGCCGTATCGGAAACGTATTGTTACACAAAACCAACCCATTATCATGAAGAAACCCATTTTTACCTTTTTCTTTACCCTCTTCCTAAGTACATTGTTCGGTCAGTCCACCGACCTCCAACATGTCATCGTGATGATGACGGAACGCTACAACGACAACCATCTAGCACAAAAGACCGCCTTTATGACCCAGGAGCAACGTCGCGACTTCGTCATTGCCGAACGCAAGGCATTTTGTCAAGCCTCACAAGCACAAGTGATTGATTTTCTAAATGGTTACAAGAACGACAATTCGGTCAGCGACCTAACATCTTTCTGGTCGTTCAACGGCTTTAGCTGCTCGGCCAGCGCAGAAGTCATTGCGCAACTTGCTGACCGAAAAGACATTGCCATGATTATCCCCGACGAGATGCGCCCGATGGTGCCCGCTAACGAAAAAGCACACCCGGCTACTGCAAAAGCCAACGCCTGGCATGTCGACAAAATCAATGCGCCTGAGGTATGGAATTATAATGGCACAGGATACACGGGCAACGGCGTCATCGTAGGCCTCATCGACACGGGCGTCAACTACAACCATATCGACATCACCAACAGTATGTGGGACGGCGGTAGCGAGTTCCCGCACCATGGTTACGACATTTTCAACCAAGACAACGACCCCATGGATGACCAAGGTCATGGCACCCATACCGCAGGAATCATTGCTGGTCAGGGCAATGCAGGCACCCAGACAGGTGTCGCACCTGGCGCCAAAATCATGGCTATCAAGATCTTGAGCGCAGAGGGTGAAGGCGAAGCGGCACATCTTATCCAAGGTGTTGAATTCGCCTTGGAACATGGTGCCGACATTCTCAGTCTCTCGCTCAGCGATGTTGGAGCGGGTCCCTGCTATTACTACCGCGACGTTTTCGCCACCTGCCTCGAAGCCAGTGTAGCTGCTGCCATAGCCTGTGGCAACGAAGGCCAAACGCAATACACCTATCCCGTTCCCTTTAACATCAGCGCACCAGGCAACTGTCCTCCACCCTGGCTCCATCCCGACCAACAGATTGAAGGTGGTCTGACCTCCGTCATCAGCGTAGGAGCCACCGACTCCAATGACGAACACTGTGGCTTCTCCTCCATCGGCCCCACGACTTGGACTTCGGGACCCAATGTAGGCAGCTACAACGACTATCCCTACGAAAACGGCGATGCCACCCAACCTGGCTTGATCCGTCCCGACATCTCGGCCCCAGGCGCCAACATCACTTCATTGAATTATCTGTCCACCAATAACTACATTGAGATGGACGGCACTTCGATGGCGACGCCCTGCGTGGCAGGTGTGCTGGCTATGCTGCTCGAAGCCAACCCCAATCTGACTCCTGCCGAATTGGATTCCATCATCGAGCTTACCTCGACACGAGTCGGTAACACCATGAAAAACAACCGTGTAGGTGCAGGTCGTGTCGATGCTTTGGCGGCCGTCAATGCCCTATTCCACCATGGTCCTACGGGTCTTACCGCAGACTTCGATGGCGAGCAAGTCGACCTCAACTGGGAGGCTGCCCCCGAAGCGGTTACATACGAAGTCTATCGCGACGGCCTCCGCATCGCCAACAATCTGACGGGCACCAGCTATACTGACCACCTCAACTATGCAGGTTACTATACCTATTATGTGATCGCCCAACTGGAAAACGACATGACTTCGTTGCCCTCCAATTATGTCACCATAACGAAAGAGGTCGAGCTTGAGGCCGAAGTCATCAACAACACACGCGTTTCCTTGTCGTGGAACCTGCCCGTGGGCATATACGACGGTTTTGAATCGGGCGACTTCTACCAAAACATGTGGATCAACGATGCCACCAGTCCTTGGGTCATCACCACCACGCAACCCAACACGGGCACCTATTGCGCCAAGTCAACCAACACGGGCATGTTTTCCAACAGCAAGATTTCGTTGGCAGTCAACCTGCCCACCTCGTGTGTCGTAAGCTATTATGCCCGCGTCAGTTGCTTCCCGCTCAACGGTTGTGGTTTCTTCATCGACAACGTGCAATATGGCGAAACCTTGAAGGATGAAGTGCCATGGACGCGCTACACCGTTGCCATCGGTCCCGGCAACCATATTCTGGAATGGAAATACGCCAACCAACTTGCTGAAGGAGAATACGATAACGCCTTCTATATCGACGACATCACCGTGGGCAACACCTACAGCATTTACCGCGCCAACTGTGACGGAAGCAATGCCGAACTGATTGCTTCAAACGTGGCCGACGCCCATTATGTAGACTACGGTTGGGATGCCTTGCCGATTGGACAATACAAATACGGCATCAGCACAGACGGCGGAAACACCATTGCCTGGTCGGAATGTTTGGACAAGGATGTGTTGGTCGTTGATGAGAATAACGCGATGGAAATCAAGGTTTATCCTAATCCTACCAACGGTATTCTGTTTGTAGAGGCGTGCCATGGCGCGTCACTACAGGGGGAAACCGAATATTACATTACCAGTCTAACAGGCCAAACGCTACTATCAGGCCACATCACCGATGAAATCCAACAAATTGATGTGACGGGCTTGGCTGAGGGAATGTATTTCGTTAGAATTCAAAGCGACAGCGCAATCCATACATGCAAATTCAATGTAATACGATAATCTACAAATACCACCCATAATGGAAAACGATCAATTCAAACTGCCCGAGAACGCGCAACGCGAACTAAAACCGGGCGAAGAGTATGAACCCATACTCTCGAAAAACAAGAAGTACAAGGAGGTTACGGTATGGTCCGTCTGCATCGGCCTATTGATGACCATCCTGTTTTCGGCTGCCGCGGCCTACCTCGGCCTGAAGGTCGGACAGGTGTTTGAGGCCGCCATCCCGATTGCCATCATCGCCATCGGCCTCACGGGACTGGCCCGCAAGAACGATGCTCTCTCGCAAAACGTCATCATCCAAAGCATCGGTGGCTGCTCGGGTGGCGTGGTGGCCGGCGCTATCTTCACCTTGCCCGCACTCTACATCCTACAAGGCAAGGGCTACCACATCGAAATCAACTTCTGGCAGGTGTTCATCGCCTCGCTCTTGGGCGGCATCTTGGGCATCCTATTCCTCATCCCCTTCCGCAAGTACTTCGTCAAGGAGCAGCACGGCAAGTTCCCCTTCCCCGAAGCCACGGCCACAACACAAGTGCTGGTTAGCGGACAAAAGAAAGGCAAGGACTCCTTATTATTGGTTATCAGCGGTTTGATTGGCGGTCTGTACGACTTTATTGTTTCCACCTTCGGTTGGTGGTCAGAGACGCTCACCACCCGCATGATGGGTTGGGGCACAGCCCTTGCTGACAAAGCCAAACTGATGTTCAAGGTGAACACAGGCGCCGCGGTACTGGGTTTGGGTTACATCATCGGTCTGAAATATGCCTTCATCATCTGCTGCGGTTCTATGCTGGTGTGGTTCATCATCATCCCTGGCATGAACCTCATCTGGGGCGACCAAGTCCTTGACCTGATGAACTCAGGCATCACCGCCACCATCGGTTCGATGGCACCTGAAGATATTTTCAAGAACTACGCACGCCACATCGGCATCGGCGGCATTGCCATGGCGGGTGTCATCAGCATCATCAAGTCATGGAAAGTCATTAAGTCATCGGTGGGATTGGCCGCCAATGAGTTCAAGGGCAAGAAAACCTCTGCTGAACCCGTCGACCGCACCCAGAGTGACATCTCCATGAAATTTGTGGTCATCGGCATCGTAGCCGTGCTCATCGTCACCTTCCTGTTCTTCTGGTTCGGCGTGGTAGACAACGTTTGGCATGCCTTAATCGGCATCCTTGTCGTTGCCGTCATCGCCTTCCTGTTCACGACGGTGGCCGCCAATGCCATCGCCATCGTGGGCAGCAACCCCGTGAGCGGCATGACGCTGATGACCTTGATTTTGGCCTCGTTGGTAATGGTTGCCGCCGGACTGAGTGGTCCCAGCGGCATGACCGCCACCTTGATTATCGGCGGCGTGGTTTGCACGGCATTAGCTGTAGCAGGTGCCTTTATCACCGATTTGAAAGTGGGTTACTGGATTGGCACTACGCCAAAGAAACAAGAAATCTGGAAGTTCGTCGGCGTGGCTGTTGCCGCTGCCACCGTCGCTGGCGTCATTATGATTTTGAATAAGGCCTACGGTTTCGTTGGCGAAGATGCCTTGGTGGCCCCGCAAGCCAACGCCATGAGTGCCGTCATCGAACCGATGATGTCGGGCGGTAGCGCTCCATGGTTACTCTACGGCATCGGTGCCGCCATCGCCTTGATTCTCAACTTCTGCAAAGTGCCGGCATTACCCTTTGCCTTAGGTATGTTCATCCCCATCGACCTCAACATTCCTCTGCTCATCGGCGGTGCCATATCATGGTTCGTCAGCAGCCGCAGCAAGAACCAAAAACTCAACGATGCCCGCTACAACCGCGGCACCCTCATCGCCTCAGGTTTCATCGCCGGTGGTGCCTTGATGGGTGTGGTAAGCGCCATCCTCAAGTTCTGCAATGTGGATGTCGTGGCCAAGACCTCCGACGGCACTCCGTTTGCCGAGATGCCCGTGGCCGGTCTCGTCGCTTTGGTGATGTACATCTCTATCATCATCTATATGATTTGGGACTCAAAACGAGCCAAAGCGGAAGAATAAATGACTGCAACTTTTGACTCGAGTTGTGGCCGCTTCCACCCAACGGAAGTGGCCACAACCTTTTTTTGAGGTTCTTGTTAATCCTGACTGAATTATTCCTACTTTTGTGCCAAATAAAGCTAATAACCAAAACAACTTCTATATGAAAAGACTTTCTATGATTGTGGCGTTGTTGCTGATGGTAGCAATGCCGATGAAGGCCGAGCGCGTTTCGCCCGAAACTGCTCGCAAGGCAGCGACAACATTCTTGAACAACAATGGCGCAAAGACCACGCAACTGGCCGATCTTTCCAAAGAGGCGGGGTTCCAAAACCTATACATTTTCAATGCATCCCCAGGCTTCGTTGTGATGGCGGCCGACGACTGCGTACAACCCATTTTGGGCTATTCTCTGACTGATAACTTTGATGCCAAAGAAATGCCCGAAAACCTCAGATGGTGGTTGCAAGGTTACAGCGATGAAATCCAATCTGCCATCGACAACAAAATGAGAGCCACAATCGAAACCTCAAATATGTGGAAGGACTTAGTTGAGGGCAACTCCAAAGTTGGGAAGGCGACCATGGCGGTTGCTCCTTTGATTCAAACCAAGTGGAACCAAAACATGTACTACAACGACCTTTGCCCTGCTGTATCTGATGGCCCAAATGGACACGCATACACCGGTTGCGTAGCTACAGCCATGGCACAAATCATGAAGTATTGGAGCTATCCTTCAACTGGTATTGGTTCTCATTCCTACACTTGGAATGGACAAACCTTGAATGCCAACTTTGGTGCCACCACGTACGATTGGGATAATATGGCAGATTATTACGAGTATTATTATGCAAATGGAACCGACCAATATGCCAATCCGCTTCCCGAACCTTCTGCTGAAGAAATTGCTGCCGTAGCCACGCTGATGTACCACTGCGGTGTGTCGGTTGACATGATTTATGGAGGCAGCAGCACTGGAGGCAGCGCAGCTCCAAATGCTTATGTGGCCAATGCATTGAAAACCTATTTCAATTATAAAAACACAGCGCAACACAAACAAAAATCATACAATTCAACCGTTTATTATACAGATGACGAATGGATTGCAATGTTGAAAGCAGATTTAGATGCCAGTAGGCCAATACAATATGGCGGACAAGACCCCAATGGCAACAGTGGTCATGCCTTCGTTTGCGACGGTTACAACAGCGATGATTATTTCCATTTCAACTGGGGCTGGGCAGGACATTACAATGGTTATTTCTCTCTCAACAATTTGAACACTGGCGCCAACAGTGGAGAAGCAGGCGCGGGCAATGGTGTTTACACCCGCGACCAAGAAGCCGTCTTCGGCATTGAACCAGGCTCTATGGTTCCTGCCCCGGCAAATCTCACCTATACCCTCAGCGGCTTGAATGACATCACCCTGACTTGGGATGCCGTTAGCGCCGCTTCGAGTTACAATGTTTATTGCGATGGAAACCTTATCAGCAATACAACATCAACGACCTATTCGGAAACTGCCCCGTTCGGCACCCACGATTATTATGTCCGTTGCGTTGACGCCAACAGCCAATTATCCTTGCCTTCCAACACTGTCACCGTTATCATAGATTATCCTACACCCATCGTCACCGACCTCACCGCCACCCTTTCAGGCAATAATGCCAGCCTTTCTTGGACGGCCCCTGAATGGTGCTATCCAGAGGAACCTTTGGCGACTTTGACTTATGGAGATGGAAACTTTAGTTCGTTAAACTCTACACAGTATTGGGCACACAGGTACCTTTCAGACAATTTATCGCAATATGCCGACAAAGCCATTTATAAAATCTCTTTTTATGCTTATGAAACAGGTTTTTACACATGCTATATTTACAAAGGTGCCACAGAGGAATCTTACCAAGGTGACAATATCTTCTGGCCATCAACATTGTTGACGAGCAAAACCGTAGAGGTAAATAGCACATCAGAATGGATAGATATAGACTTAGATGAACTTGTAGCCATCGACGGACAAGATGATATTTGGGTTGTTATGCATGATCCTAATAATGGCAGTAATGGAAGATTTTCTGCTACTTTTAGCACCAACACAGGAAGCGACAATCATGGAGGCTATTGGGGACGATGGACCATGGGCGATGGAAGAAAAGGCTATGTGCTTAATGACGGGTATGCTTTCCTTATCCGCACCTGCGTCACTGATGGCACCTATACCTACAATTTGTATGATGGGACGAGTCAGGTAGCATCAAACATTAATGCCACAAACTACACTATCAACAACGTCGCTGGCAACACCGCCCATCGTTACACATTGAAGACCAACTTCAACGGAGGCTTGACTGACGCTTCCAACATGGCCGGCCTCGCATTAGGCAACGCCTCGTTGTCTTCATTGGCCTTGGCCGCCAACGACAAGATGACCATTACCGAAGGCAGCAAACTCACCGTCAGTGGCACCCTCAGTGATGTCAACGCCGACAACCTCATCCTTGAAAATGGCGCACAACTCGTCAATAGCTCAACTGGCGTGAAAGCCACGGTGAAGAAGAACATCAGTGGATACACAGGAGATGGTGGTTGGTATCTCCTTGCCTCTCCTATCACGGATGACGTCACACCAAGTGTTGGTAATGGCCTCCTTGCCAATAATTACGACCTCTACACCTTCGACCAAAGCCAAGAAAAAGAATGGCGCAACTATGAAGCCCAAAGCTTCGACATCTGCAACAAAATCGGATACCTTTACGCCAACAGCGGCAACCCCACCCTCTCCTTTGCGGGAACATTGGCCGCCAATGTCGAGTCCACTCCTTTGGCCTACGATGCCAGCGCCTCTTTTAAAGGTTTCAACCTCATCGGCAACCCCTATCCATGCAACACATACGTCAACAGAAGCTTCTATGTCCTGAATGAAGACGGTTCCGATTTCACATTGGGCAACAACCCCATCCCGCCTTGCGCAGCCATATTGGTTCAAGCACAAGGTACTGGCGAGAGCTTCTCTTTCAGCAAGACTGCCGCAAAAAACGAACCCAGACTCACCCTTTCTGTCGCCAAGACCAACATGAGGGGTTATGCCATTGTCGACCAAGCAAAGGTCTGTTTTGACGAGAAGGACCGACTCGCAAAATACACATTGAATGAACATGGTGGCAAACTCTACATCCCGCAAAACGGACAAGACTATGCCGTGGCCTGCGCCAATGGACAAAGCGAAATCCCTGTCAACTTCAAGACTGCCAAGGATGGAACCTACACCCTAAGCGTTGAAAATGAAAACCTCAAACTGGATTACCTCTATCTCATCGACAATCTTACTGGCAATGAGGTTGACCTGTTGGCTACACCTAGTTATACATTTGAGGCCAAGACCAGCAATTATGCTTCAAGATTTAGACTATTGTTTGCACCCATCAGTGAGGATGCAGATGGTGACAATGAGCCTTTCGCCTACGTTTCCCATGACGAAATCATTGTCCATAACCCAGGTCAGGCCACGCTGCAGATTGTGGATATGACGGGACGCGTGGTCATGGAAGGAGACGCCACAAATCGCGTCTCTACAACACAGATGATTCCTGGCATCTATATTCTCCGCCTCATCAATGGCGAGAAGGTGGATATGCAGAAGATTGTGATTGAATAAGGCCCTTCGACAAACTCAGGGACCAAGTTTTTTACTACTTTTGCGCCACAATTTCTAGCAAAGTGGCAAGCATCTCACAGCAAATCTATAAAAATGATGCCCACATCGACGCGATAGTCAAGACTTTGCGCGAGGGTGGGCATTTGCTTTGTTCCAACCTGACAGCCTCATCGAAGGCCTTCGTGGTAGAAGAGTCCTTCCGACAAATGGGCGGGCAGCACCTCATCGTCTGCGCCGACAAGGAAGACGCAGCGTATTTCTACAACGACCTTGAAAACCTGCTTGGCGAACGCGGCATGGACTACAGCAAGAAGCAGGTCCTTTTCTACCCTACTTCCTACAAGCGTCCCTACGAACCCGAGAAGCCCGACAACACCTATATCCTCTCACGCACCGAGGTGCTGCAACGCGTATCCACCTCCGAACGCAAGACCCTGATTGTCAGTTATCCCGAGGCCTTGAGCGAAAAGGTTTTCACCCGTAAGCTCTTGGCCAAGAACACCTTCAAACTCAAGGTCGGCGAGAAGGTCAACCTCGATTTCCTCACCGACTTGCTCTATGACTACGAGTTCGAGAACGTCGACTTCGTAGTGGAACCCGGACAATTTGCCATCCGTGGCGGTCTGGTGGACGTGTTTTCCTTCGCCAACGACTATCCTTACCGCATCGAGTTCTTCGGCGATGAGGTCGACAGCATCCGCAGCTTCAACATCGCCGACCAACTCTCCATCGAACAGTTGAAACAAATTGTGCTGTTGCCCAACATGCAGGAACGCGCCTTCATCGAGGAACGCGAGGCCATCCTGCAATACCTGCCTGACACTACCACCGTATGGCTCACTGACATGGCCTTCTTCCCCATCCAAGTTGACAAGGAATACGACCGCGCCGTGGAAGCCTTCAAGAAGATGCAAGAGCAGGACGAGGAAGTGAAGGCATTAAGACCAGGACAATTGTTCAGCAAATCGGAAGAGTTGCTTTCTAGCCTCATAAAACACCCTACGGTTGAGTTCGGCGTATCCAGCAAACTCTCAACTGAACAACTGACAACTGTCAACTTCCACACCAAGCCACAACCTATCTTCAGCAAGAACTTCAACTTGCTCATCGACGACATTGCTGCGCACAAAGAGCAAGACTACCGCGTCATTGTGTTCTCCGAAAGCAGCAAGCAACTCTCTCGTATCCAGGCGATTCTGAACGACATCAACCACAATGACGAAAGTCATCGTGACTTCGAGACCGAGACCATCGCCATCCATGGCGGCTTCATCGACGAAGACCTGAAGGTGTGCTGCTACACCGACCACCAGATCTTTGAGCGTTACCACCGCTTCCACCTGCGCGACAATTTCTCCACCAAGCAGGCCATCACGCTGAAAGACCTCTATGAACTGAAACCCGGCGACTACGTCACACACATCGACCACGGCATCGGACGATTCGACGGTTTGGAGACCATAGACAACAATGGCAAACAACAAGAGGCCATCCGCTTGATCTACAACAACGGCGACCTGCTTTACGTGAGCATCCACTCGCTGCACCGCATCGCCAAATACAGCAGCAAGGATGGCACCGAGCCCAAGCTCAGCACCCTCGGCAGTGGCGCTTGGAACCGTCTGAAAAACAAGACCAAGAGCAAGGTCAAGGACATCGCGCGCGAGCTTATCAAACTCTACGCTGAACGCAAACGTACACCTGGCTTCAAGTTCTCGCCCGACAACTACCTGCAAAACGAGTTGGAGGCTTCGTTCATCTATGAAGACACCCCCGACCAACTGAAAGCCACCAACGACGTGAAACGCGACATGGAGAGTGAGAATCCCATGGACCGCCTCGTGTGTGGCGACGTGGGCTTCGGCAAGACCGAGGTTGCCATGCGCGCCGCCTTCAAGGCATGCTGCGACTCTAAACAGGTGGCGGTTCTCGTGCCGACGACCGTATTAGCCCTGCAACATTACCACACCTTCACAGAACGCTTCGACGGATTCCCCGTCACCATAGAATACCTCAATCGTTTCAAGACCACCAAGCAACAAAACGAGATTCTGAAACGCCTCGAAAAAGGAGAAATCGATATTATCATTGGGACGCACCGCCTCACCGGAAAGGATGTGAAATTCAAAGACTTGGGCTTGCTTGTCATCGACGAGGAGCAGAAATTCGGCGTGGCCGCGAAGGAAAAACTGAAAGAGATGAAGGCCAATGTCGACACACTGACCTTGACCGCCACGCCTATCCCGAGAACCCTGCAGTTCTCCATGATGGGT
>JAEEGK010029600.1_pt1 | contig 10905 bp, 8 predicted proteins | sample 8958771 | NCBI WGS metagenome assembly JAEEGK01 (sample SAMN16246547, study PRJNA631951) | gut metagenome | biome: gut microbiome; feature: rumen; material: SC-attached | host: Bos | place: Iran: Karaj | collected 2018-10 | reverse complement strand
ATGAAGAAAATGTACCTTTTTTATTTGAATATTTTATAAATTTATATTATGGAGTATCAATGAATGAAAAAAAATTGAAGAATATGTTTTATCTTTAATTTAGTGTTTTTTACAAGATGCTTTAAATGAAATAAATAATGAAAATGATATTATGAAAATATTTGAACAAAAAGTTGGATACTTTTTTAAATATTTATATAAACAAAAAAAGATAAAAGAATATTTTTATAATATTTTAAGTTTTGAATTTAAAACAATTGAATTTAATAATAATGGAAAATGGTTATTTGAAGAAATGAAAAATATTAATAAAAGCAATGCTGATATAATTGAAAAAGAAATGAAAAAAAATACAAATACAATGGATGAAGTTGAAAAAAATATTTTCAATCAACAATTTAATGCAAATAAAGTATTATTTAAAACAAAATTAAATGAATTTTTTAAGGAAGAAATTAAAGATGAAAATAATAAATATATGGATAAAATTAAGTTGAAATTACAAAATCAAATTAAAAATGAAGGAATAGATTCATTTAATATGGATCAAATAATTACTATTTTTTTAAGTGATGATTCAAACGAAGAATTTTATTTACTTTACACTTTTAGTGTATATACAGCTTATAGATGTGTAGAAAATATTTTATTAACATTAGGAGAAAATTTAGATGAAATACCAAATATAATCAAATATATTTTAAAAATGATAAAAATTTCAATTCAAAATAAATTTCCAAATATTAAAAAAGAATTAATTGTTGATGTACTCAAAACATTTTTTTTTGAATTTCTTTTAATGAAATTAAATGAATATCCTTATTTTGAATTCATTTATGAAGAGAATGTTATATCTCCTGAAACAAAATATAAAACAAAAATAATAAATGAAGTTATTCTTCAATATATTAATGGAATATTTTATTCAAATAAGAATAATATATTATATTCTCCATTTAATATGTTATTTTTTAATGAAAAGTTAGAAAAAGTTTTTGAATTATTCGATGATTTATTTTATGAAAATATTCATCTTCCAAATAAAATTGAAGAATTTATGAAATACAAAGAATATAAATGGGAAATTTTAAATAATAATCACAAAGAACAAAAATATTTTGAAGAATTATCATTTTGTACTTTTTCAAAAATACAGGAAATTATTATAGATATTATCTCTAAATTAGATATTAATAAAATACCTGATATTCAAAAAGGAAATTTGTATGAAATAATGATAGATAAAAAAGATTCTTTACAAAAAGATTCTTATTTCATATTTCAAAAAATCAATTTACCATTTCAATTAAAAAAACGTACAATAAAATGTTTTAATAAAGAAGAAAAAATCAAAGAAAATAAAGAAAACGAAGATAATAAAATCAATAAAGAAGTTACTCTTGAAGATAAATTAATCATTTTTTTATTTGGAATAAGTGATTTAAATGAAAAAGATTATTCAGAAAAAAATAAACTCTTTACTGAATTTTTAATTGAAACATTAGAATTAATGAATGATGGAAAAATTGTGACTTTGGGATTAGAGGGGGTTGATACTAAAATTGAATGGTATGGAAATAATATTTTATCATTAATAAATGATGAAGAATTTAAAAAAAATAATTTCAAAAAATTATTGGATAATATCCAATCAGACTTAAATCAATCAATTAATGAAATAAATGAAAAAAGTAACAAATTATTTAATTTATATTCAAAAATTGAATTATTGAAAGAGAAGGACATAGAAGAATTAAACAAACATATTAAAACTGGTACTAATGATTTGATTGTTACTTATTTAGAAAATGAGAATGAAAAAATATTTTCTTGTTATACAATAAATGATAAAATAATTAATTATGTAAAAGAGAATAAACTAGTGGATGAATGTATTAATCTTTTAATTAATGGAAAAGAAAAAGAAAATAATGAAAATATGCCTTTAGAAATAAAGAATTTTCCAAAGATATTGTCAGATGAAGATAAAAACTTTCAAATAAATAAGATAAATAATTATTTACAAATTGATAAATATTTTGAAACTGATAAAAGAAAAAAAGAAATTGAAGAAAACATTATAAACAATAAATCAGTGGTAAAGAAAGTTTTTGATTATGTATTATCAAATGCTTTAAAAAAAGGATTAAATGAAGTAGATTATTATTCAAGAAAAGATGGAGATTTGAAAAAAAAGTTAAAAGTATATGAATTTGTAAAAAAAGATAAAAAAACAAAAGATAATCAAATAACAGCAGATAATTTTTTTACAACAGGATTAAAAGATGATGTAGAAAAATTTATTCCTGAGTTTCAAAAATGTATAAAATTTTTTGAATTAGAAGGAGAACCAACTCAAAAAATGAAACATTTAGAAAATGCTTATGATATTGTAAAAAATGTTTATGAATTAAGTGCTTCTTCTGCTACTTTTGATATTCAAACTATTATTTTATTATGGAAATATTTTATTATGTTTTCTGATACTAGAAAATTATTTTCTTCTTTACTTATTCTTCATTTATTTATTAGAAAAGATTTATTAACTGTTACTCAAGTTGAAATTTTATTTGCTGTTAAAGCTGTTATTAAAGATATTTTTAATTTAAATTCTAATCAATTTATAAATCTAAAATAAATTAAAACTTATTGGCCATTCATTATAATACTTAAATAATATTTAAGAATAATATTGAATAATTAAAGAAAAAATAAAAATGAAAAAAAAAATTAATTATTCTTAAAATTAATCATCATCTTCTAATTCTTCCCATTCATCTTCCTCTTCTTCTTTTTTTTTCTTCTTTTTTTTATTTTTCCCAAAATTATATTTATCTAAAATATTACCTAATTCTTCTTTACTAATACCTAATTTTTTATAATCATCAATACAAATATCCTCTTCTCCTTCTTTTAAATCTAAATCAGGATCTCCTTCTTCAAAATCAATATCATTATCTTCTTTCATATATTTTTCCTTTTCATCAGGATAACATCCTAAATCATCAATCCAACTTGGACCAGGAACATAATCTAATATATTTGAATATGAACCTCCATGAATATCAAAACCAAATTTATTAAAATATTCCCCATCACAATCCCAAAAACTCCCATTTGGAGTTCTAAAAAAACCATCATTATCCATTTCACCTTTTGTTTCTTTTGTTTTTATTCTTCTTTCTTTTGGAATTTTACTAGTTAAATTATTATTATCTTTTTCCATTAAGTATTTATTTAAAAAAAAATATATAATTATATATTTCTTAGGTCATTATTAAAATACAATATAAAACAAAAAAAAATAAAAAATTAAAATGGGAAATGGAAATATGAAGCAAACAGAACAAGATTTATTAAATCAAAATTTACAAAATCAACAAAGACAACAAAGACCACAAACTCAAAATATAATGAATCCACCACAACCTCCAATGATTCAAAGACAAATGATAATTGTGAATGGTCGTCCACATCAAATTCAATATATAATACAACCAGGTTCAAATAATAATCAAAGATTTATGTTAAATCAACCGTTATTAATGATAAGATCTCCTAATCAACAATTTCCTTTTCTTATGATTAGAGGAAATGGAATGCCAAATTTTCCTTTTGTTTTTAATAATATTGTTAATACTAATAATAATAATAATAATATTCCAAGAAGAAGAAATGAAGATGGTGTTCTTGAACCTCAAGTTGGAAATAAAAAAATGAATATGAAACAAATTGAAAGATTAGGCATTGAAATTTATGATAAAAATAAACATTATTCTACTGCTAAATGTATGATTTGTTTAGATAGTTTTGAAGATAAAGCTGAATTAAGGAGATTGGATTGTTTACATATTTTCCATAAGGATTGTATTGATGGGTGGTTAAAGGAACATGGTAATTGCCCTATTGATAAAATATTAGTTGATATATAATATATAATATATATTATTATCATTATTCTTTATTTTTTCTTAATAAAAATAGTCCATATATATCAATTTTTTTAACTTTATATCTTTAATATTTATTTTTTAATACAGTTTTAATATATGAAGTAATATTTTTCCTTATATAATAATTAATAATAATAATGTTTGTTAATTATAAAATTAAAAAAAAATTATATAACAATGAGATAAATAGTTTTAAAGATATTTTTTACAAATAGAAAAGAATATTAACTTTATAAAATAACATTCAAAAAAAAGGAAAAAAAAATAAAAAATTTAAAAAAATTCTACAATAAATTTAACATATTAAAATAAAAAGAATTTGATTGACTTCTTAAAGAATTTATAAATAATTATATATTAAAAATAAATTGTTTCATTCTAAAAAACATGAAAAAAAAATTTAACTAAAAATAATGTTTTCATTTATTGTTTAAATCAAAAATATTATTGAATTGATAATTTAAATGATATTATTATTATTAAATTGAATATATGAGTGTTCAATTAATTCATTTCAAAAATTTTATTTTTATATTTTTTTTCTCTTTATTTATTTAAAAATAAATAATAAAACACCAGAATCTTAAAAAATTTCATAAAAAAAAAAACCCAATAAAAAATAAATTAAAAAAAATAAAGACAAAAAATAAACAAAAAAAAAATTCAAAAAAAGTTCGAAAAAATTCTATTATTAAAACCATAACTTTTAATAATAATTTCTACAATATCCTCTTCTTTTATTGATTTGTCCATGAGCATTAGCAGGTCTTTCGAATTCTAAAAGAACTTTATCACAGCAACTATTAACATCATTTGAGGAAGTAAGAGTTCTATAAACACCTCTAAAATCATTTCTTAATTCACTAACAAGATATCCTAATTGGCAATTTAAATCTGCAATTCTTCCTTTACAAGCATTATAAAGAGCTTGTTTTCTGCTCCAATAAGTCCATTGAGCAAGTCCAAAACCAACAGCATCTCTAACGAAATTTTTGTATGAACCATCATTTGTTTTTCTTACATATTCTTCTTGACTTAATCCTATTCTTCTTTGATGAGCATATTCATATACTGCAGGATTTAATTGAGATTCTGCATATAAGTTTCCCATTAATCCTGCTGCTCCAGCTCTTGTAAATCCGTGACTTGTTAAGTAACTCTTTATTGTACTTGCATTGTCACATATTGTTAATGATATGATTGTAAGGATGATGAGGCTTCTCATTTTTATTTTTATTTTTTTTTTATTTTTCGATCAGGTTTTATACAGATTGGATTTTTTTTTTTTTTATTTTTTTATTGTTTAATTTATTTTTTTATTTCATTTTTTTGGTTTTTTTAAGTTGATTATTTGGATTTAATGAGAGAACAGGTTAATTTTTTTTTTTATTATAATTTTAAATTTTTTTTAAATCGGTTAATTATTATAAAATTAAATATCATTAATTGTGTTGGTAGATATTATCTTTTAAAAATAATTCAAAGAATTTTTTCAGTTAAAGCTCAATTGTTTTTAAACTAAATAATATTATGTACTTTTTAATATATGTGAAAAATATTTTATTTTATTTAATTTTCTATGTTATTAAAAGACTTAATATTTAATTAAAATTGACTTATTAATCCTGTTATATTAATATTTATTTTTCTTATATCGTATTTTAAATCAATAATTTTCCAACATAAATATTCATTATAAATAAAAAATTTTCAACTACTAAAGAGGAAAAACACGATGAATATTATAAATATTTTTGTTTTTTTATACACCACATTATTTTTTTTTTATTTTTTATTTTTTTATAATTGAAAAAATATAAAATAAATTTATAAATGAAACCAAATTTATTTAAAGAGATGTTAATTAACTTTATTTATTTGATGATCCGTCTTTGAAGAATGAATATGTTTTTTACTCTTTGATTCCTTGGTGATATAATCGGAAATCAATGAAAATCCAAGTTTTTCAATTTTATTTTTTAATTTACCCTCTTTTTCTTCGATTAAGTCAAAAAAGTTCTTTGCTTTATCAGATAAAAAAGGAAAATTTGATTTATCTGATTGATAATACAAAATATAAAAGTCTTTAAGTTTATAATTTATAAGATTTTCATTGGGAATTGCTTTTAAGAAAATTTCATTTTGATTTTTTTTAGTTTTTTTAAATTTTTTTGTAAGATCTAATTTACACATGTCAGATATAGTCATTTCCATAAATTCTTTCATTTTTTCTATTGTGACTCCTTTATGAGAGAATTTTCTAAAACGTCTTTTTTGATATCCATAATAATCTTTAATATAATCATTTAAAAAATCAATTATAAAGTGTTTAAAATGAGTTTTAATTATTCCAAGAGTATTATCTGAATAATGGTTTGGATGTTCTCTTAAATATTTTTTGCCTAGTGTTGTGTTTGTTTTTGATATATCTTTGGTTACCTCGAACTCAACGTTTTTTGAGGTATCATCTTCTAAATTTATTTTAAAGTCAATTTCTTCAAAGTCATCTGTGTCATGAGTCACCAAGTTTGGATACAAATCATAGGATAATCCAGGACAATCAGAAAAAAATATGTTTTCTTCCATTTTATAAAATTTTTTTTTTGTTCTTAAATAGAAAATTCAACCTTTTTTTTTTAATTTTTTAAGTTCATTTTTATTATTTTAAATTTTCAATATATTAACTCATCCTTTTGAATAATAATTTGAATAATAAAATACCTAATTGAAATCAAATGTTTTTATTACAATTAATTCAAGTATTTCTTTTTTTTTTAATGGTTTTTTTTTTTTGTAAATTGCAAATAGATCTTTTGGAAATAATAATTTATTTTCATTCCTATTTCTCGATTTGCCTTTATTAATTACTTTAGATTAATTTTAAAAATAATTAAAAAGAAAAAATTGGAGAATATTTTATTTAATTAATTATTAAATTAAAATGAAATCACTTTCAGAAAAAGATTTTAATAGAATAAATATTTCAAAAAATAATGAAACATTAACAACAAAAAAAGATTATTTAAAAAAGCAACAAAGACTTAAAAACATATCAATTATAACATTATTTGTTTTTTCTTTGATAATATTCACGATTCAAATAATAAGAATATCAAAAATAATTTCAACAAATGAAAATTTAAAATCCAAAAATAAATTATTAAATAAATATCTTATTAAACAAGAAACAATTCCTAAAATATATTCTCCTAAAATAATACCATATAAATCAAAAAATCACATAGATTCAATAATAGATCAAATATTTTACCCATATAAAAGTGATATAATAACTTCAATGGAAGATATAGATTTTTTAAGAGAAACATTAGGAAAAGTTGGAATGAGAATGGTTTATAAGGCTTCAATGCATGGTGATAATGTTGAAAAATTTCAAGAAAAAACAAAAGTAAATAATCACAATTTAGTTTTAATAAAAACTAAAAAAGGAAATAGATTTGGAGGTTATACTTCATTAAACTTTGAACCAATTCAAATGGCTGGTTTTTTTGCTGATGCTGAAAAAATAGATGAATCTGCTTTTTTAATTAATTTAGATGATAAAAAAGTTTATAATGTTAAAGAACATTTAAATGCTGTTTATTGTGATTATTTCTTTGTTTTTCATTTTGGAGAAAATGATTTAGTTGTTTGGAATAACTTCTTATCTAAAGGAGGAATGAGTGATTTTCCTGAAAATTTCGGTCAAGGTGCTGAAAGAGGAGATTTAACTAGAGAAGGAAGAAAATTTGAAGTTGAAGAATTAGAAGTTTATCATATTAGTTTCTATGAACATGATTTTTCTGATGATTTTGATATTAAACATAGATATGGTAAACAATAATTTAAAATTATTTAATTATTTTTAATAAGACCATTTAAAAATTATGGTAAGTTTAAAATAAATTTATTAAAAATATATGTTTTAATGGTATAATTTATTAAATTCTTTTCTTTTAAAAATTAGTTTTTGAATTTAAACTATTCTTTATTTACTTACATTTGTTTAATAATAATTAATAATAATAAATAATAAAAATTAACAACATCTCGTATCAATTTTTTTTTTTTCTTTTCTTTCTTTTTTCATTGCAAATAATCTTTCAGAATAAAGATCAACATATTTTTGAATTAATTCAATAATAAATAATTCAACGACTTCATAATTAGTAGAAGTAGTTTCTTTAAAAATAGCATTAATTTCTTCAGCATAGTTTTTTCCATTTTCAATACCAACTTTATCATTAAAATATAAATCATTTTTATTTCCAGCAAGTCCAAAAACAATATTATTTTTTCCTAATGTATCAAAAACTAAAGGAGCCCACATTTTTTTTATATCTTCAAAGGATTCATAATTAGTAATATCATAAACGAAAATAACAATATTTGAATTTTTTAAAAAAATTGTATTTAAACTTTTATATCTTTCTTGTCCTGCTGTGTCCCATAAAGTTACTAAAATATTTTCATTGTTAATTCTTATATATTTTGAAAAATGAGATTCACCTATTGTTGATGAAACATTTAACTCAAATCTTTTATTTATAAATTGTTCTATTAATGATGTTTTACCTACAGATGGATTTCCTACTAATGTTATTTTAATTTCTAAATCTAAATCTATTTGACTTAATGAAAAAGCCATATAAATAAAATTAATAAATATTAACTTTCTCTTAATAAATATTTAATTATTAAATTTTATTCTTTGTTTCTCTTTTTAAATTTTAATTATATTATTTTCATAAAGAAATAATTTATAATAATAAAATCTTGTTTTAATTTTTAGTAACATTTATAAAATTTTTTTTATTTTTATTTTTTTCATTTGGGTTAGGATTTATAAAAAAATTTAAATAATTTTCTTTTTTGGAATTTAAATAATTTTTATAATCATCTTTCTGAAATAAATATCCTTGTTTCTTAACAAGATCTCCCATATCATAATAAACAATAATATCTCTTACTTCATCATAAGCTAAAACTCCACTGTTATCTTCACTTTCCTCATCATCATCATTATTATTGTAGAAATTTTCTTTATCATCAAAAATATCAATATTACTTATATTTTGTTCTGTCATTAAATTATTTATTTCATTTTTAGTTTTTGAATTTTTCTTTTGTTTAATAACATTTTCTTCTTCTTCTATTTCACTATTATTTTTAATTTCATTTTTTTTGTTTTTACTTAAATTATTTTTGTTCTTATTTGAAACGTTGTTTTTGTTCTTAATTATATTATTATTACTGTTATAATTTTCTTTTTTTTGTTTTTTCATTTCTTGCTTTTGTTTTGTTTTAGAAATATTATGAATAATTTCTTGTGTTTTATTAAAATTATTTTGTAAGCTGTTTATTCTATTTGGAATTAATTTTGAGAAATTAATATTATATGTTGTAATATTTGATTGTTTATTATTTTTTAATTGACTATTTATTGGTTTAGCAAACTTAATTGTAAAAGGATTAAAAGTCTTAAATGTTTTTTTAGGTAATTTATTCATTGGTTGATTATTAATATTTACATTTTTATTCTTATTATTACTAGTAAGAATAACATTCCTTTGTGTATTATTTAGAGTATCATTTTTTTCATTAGTATTAATAGCTTCATAAGTTGAATCAGTATTTATTTTTAAATTTTTAGATTTTGAATTTTGATATTTTGGTTTTTTAAAATTATTATTTTTATTGTTTTTAGTAGAACTTTTTCCTTTACTTTTTGAATTAGAAACACTTTTATTATATATTGATTTTAATTTGCTTTTTTCTTGTAAAGAAGCTTCAATTGCAGTTTTATTTGAATTTTTATTTTTTTTCATTAAATTAATTTCTCTGAATAATTTTAAAAATTCGGTATTAAATGTATTTAAATTTTTCTTTGATTTATCTGTTGTATGATTATTTAATTTTCCACTAAAACGATTTGAGCTTTTCATTTGATTATTTTGAGGATTTTTTTTTAATACTGATTTTTTGTATTGAGCATATTCGTTTTGAAAATTATTAATTTCATTAATTATTTTATTTGCATTTATGTTATTTCCTATTTTATTTATATTATTATAAAATTCTTTTTTTGTTAAAGTGAATTTGGAATTTTTATTTCTTACAGATATTGGATGAGAATTCATTTTTTCAAAATTTTAAAAATAAAATATTTTGTTTTATTAGAATTGAAATTTATTAATTAATTATTAATAATAATAATTTTAAAATTATAACATATCATAATATTGTAAACTAATACTTTAAATCTTATTAATTAATCTTTTAACTTTACATTAATTTTTTATATTAAAAAATATTTGAAAAAAAATTTGGTGATTTTATATAATAAATATATTATAATTAACTAATCCAATTCTAAACTTCAATGAATTAAAAAGATATTGTTAAATAAATATTTCAATACAACATTAATTACAAAAAATAACAATATCTTTTGGATATATAATAAAAATAGTAATAATTGAATCTTTTCAAAATATATATTCAATCGTATCTTTCATCATTGATTTAGTGAGAAGAACTACAATAAAGATTTAAATCACAATAAAAAATCTAAGGATACTTTCAAAACAAGAATCAATCAAAAAAGTTTTTAAATATAATATAAATAATTTTGACCACTAAAAATAAAATTAATTATACGAGTTTAGTAACTCCACTATTCCAAACCAACCCAACCTTATTGTACTGAAATTAATCAAATTTCTTCCTTAGTTGAATTATTAATACATTTTGATGAAATGTAATAATTTAATCATTCTAGTAATTAAGTTTCAAATAATGTAAGTTTATTAAATAAGAAAAAATCATTTCAATTTTTTATTTATATAAATATTATTTATAATAGCAATTTATTTATTTTTTATAATATATCTATTTAATGGGAATGGGGGATTGGGGATGGGGGATTGGGGATTGGGGATTGGGGATTGGG
>JAEEGK010029598.1_pt1 | contig 10906 bp, 1 predicted proteins | sample 8958771 | NCBI WGS metagenome assembly JAEEGK01 (sample SAMN16246547, study PRJNA631951) | gut metagenome | biome: gut microbiome; feature: rumen; material: SC-attached | host: Bos | place: Iran: Karaj | collected 2018-10 | reverse complement strand
TATTATTCATTTAATCATAATAGTAAAAATAAATAAAAAAATAATTATTATCACTATATATTTAATTAATCGTAAATAATAAACTAATATAATAAGAAATGTCATCAAAAGATTCCCAAGTCAAAAAAATGCAAAGAATAAAAATATTGAATCCAAACAATACTGCAAATCAATTTCTTCAAAAATCTAGCTATGTAAAAACAGTTGAGTATTCTAGGACCCAAAATCAAGTTGAAAATAGATATGCTCAGCCCGCCCCATACTTTGCCTCGAGAAGGGAGTTGAATCCAACTTCTTTGGTTTATTCTAAAGATCAGATTCAATTACCCGTTTGGGACAAAGTAGACGGTCCTAGAACTCAAAATTATCAACAAACAAAATCATACAAATATGAATATAATTCAAAAAATATCACTCAAAGTTCTAGAAATAAAACGAGAGATGAAAATCCATTTTCAAGAAAAGGTCATCAAAGAGATAGATCTCAAGAACAACAAAAGCTAATTAAAAAAGCAATTCAAAATTCTTTAAGTCCTTCATCTAAAAATATTGGAAGAAGACCTCTTGTACAAAATAGAAGTAATTTTAATTCCAAAAGATGGGCATATGCTTCAAAGGCAGATATTAGTAAAATTATTTTTATACAAAGATGGTGGAGATACATATTAAAAAACCAAAATATAAGAATTAATAAAAGATATGCTCAAAGCACCAGTGGACAAAGGTCAAAATCCATCGATGTTGCAAAAAAAAACGCAGGAATGACAAAAATCAAAGAAAACATAACACAAAAAAAAATAGTGGGAAAGAATAATGATGTATATTTCCAGACAAGAAAAGTCCAGATATTTAAGGAAAATAGGGCAAATGATAAAAGTGGAGCCGAATTAGAATCAAAAGAGGCGCGTAAATACATTGAAGGATATTTAAATAAAGAAAAAAAATTATTAACGGAAGATTTCCAAGACGAAGAAGAAAGATACTCAAAAACCCTCAATGAAAAAAACCGAAATACTAATTATTTAAATAAAAGATATGAAAAAGAACAATATAATATGAAAAAATATCCTTCTCAAATTACAGAAAAAAGAAAAGTTGAAGTATACAAAGTTCAAAGTCAAACTCCAAAACCAAAACAAGAAATAACATTTTCATCAAAAGAAACAAATAAAAACGTAGTCACCGAAAAACGAACAATTGAAGCTTACAACAATCAAACAACAAATAAAACATCAAAACAAGTATTACCCGCTAAATATTTTGAAAAAACTGATGTTTATTATGAAGATAGCAGAACTCCAAAATATCCCACAAATATTAGTTATGAAGGAATGAAAAAAATAACGAAAACTCAATATACTTCTACTGAATTTGATAAAGAAAAAAAAGGACAAAGAGATCAAAGAAAAGTACAAACAAGTAAAAATAAACATTTTATAGAACAAGATGGAATTAATAAGAATTATATAAAAGAAAAAATGGCTCAAATTTGGTTAGATGAAGTAAAGAAGACTACTACAAGTAGAGTATCTTTTATTGGACAGGAAAAAAAAGAATTATATGCAGATCTTAGAGAAATTAATGTCATTAATTATCTTGTAAATATAATTAAAGAAAAAGATAATGAATTAAATAAGATTTTAAATCAACTTAAATCTCAAATGATTACAAAATATAGTACATATGATTCTATTACTGAAAAAGAAATGATTGATAAATTGTATTTCTATGAATCAAAAATAAAACAAATAATTAAAATTGTTAAAGAAAAAGATGATAAACTAGATAACGCTGTTAAACAAATAAAATCACGATCTCAAATAAATACAACAAATAGCTATAAAACTGAAATCAAGCCATATACCGAAAATGAACAAAAACTAGTTTATTATGACACATCCAAAAAAAGCTCAGATAATCAAATTGTTAATAGTCGGCTCCACACTCAATCAACTGAATCTTATATGAAATACAGTTATAAAACAGTAAGTAAAACTGTTGAAGAATACAATACAATAAACACTCAAAATTCTTATGAAGATAACAGAAATTTCAGTGATTACGAATATAAAATTAATAAACTAGAAACAATCATAAGCGAAAAAGATGAAGAAATCGATAATTTAGTTAAAAAATTAAATTCTAAATCAGAAAAAGAAACACGTATTGTAAAAGTAAAGGAATCGTGGGATCATTTATTAAAAAGATGTCCAATAAATAATTTATTTATTTGCGAAAAAATAGATTGGAATGAAACAAATGTATTTAGTCCTATAGAAAGTCTAGAAATAATTAATGAGATAGAGAAAGAGAGAACGAGAGAAAGAAAAGATATCATTACAAAAAGAAATAATGTAACAACTAATTTATCTAAGCATTCAATGAAAAAAGAAGAAAATATTTATAAAAAAAAAGTTGATTATATATATACTAGGACAGAAGAAATAATTACGTGGGATAATTTAACGGAAGAAAATCTTACTATTTTTATTGAAGGAATCAGAAAACCAAGAAATGTTATAGAACCAAGAGATGGTATACAAATTAGAGGATTAAGAAAAGAACCGTTAGTCAGACAATTAATAGACGCTTTACTCATATGTGGATATGAACAACCAGAACACGAGGTACAATTAATCCAAGAAATGGAAATACATAAATTAACCAGAAGTAATAATGTCATTGTGCAAAAAGATGGTATAACCATATCCGGAGCTAAAAGAGAAGCTAATATTCGCCAACCAATTAACCAATTATTTATAGCCGCATTAACTAACCGAGAGGAAGAATCCCAAAGAAGAGAGGAGGAATATAGAAAAATTCATCAAGAAATATTAAAGACTGTCCAAATTGAAGAATTCCAAAAAAAAACTAGATTACAAACACAAGCAATTAGTGAATTGAATATTTTAGGATTTGAAATGCCTGATAATGTTATTGTACCAAGAGATTCAGTACAAATTAGAGGATTTGAAAAAGAGAGATTGATAAGGCAACCAATTAATGAATTAAACATTATTGGATTTGAAAAAGATGAAAATACTGTGCAAAGAATTGAAGAATTAGAAATTATTGATACTGAGAAAATAATAGTAAAGAATAGTATTGTTTTAGGAGATTGCTTAAGAATAAAAGGATTAGAAAAAGAAGAATTAAAGCCTCAGTTGATTAATTCATTATTCATCTGTAGATTACAAAAACCTGAAAATGAAATACAAATGGTCGAAGAAATTGAAATTACCCATTCAGAAAAAACAGAAACAGAACACTATTATTCCATTGTAACAAGAGATAGTATTGAAATTAATGGATTAAAAAAAGAATCAAATGTTCTTCAACCAATTCATAGTTTGTTTATATGTAGATTAAAAAAACCTAAAAATAAATGGCAAAGAGTTGAAGAAATAGAAATATTAAGAACTATTAAACCTGAAAATATTATTGAACAAAGAGATTGCATTAAAATATCAGGATTGAAGAAACAGAAATTGATTAAACAACCAATTAATGAATTATATATTTGTGGATATGATATACCTGAAAGGGAAATACAGAGAACTGAAGAAATGATAATATATAGAATTGAAAAACCTGAAAATGTAATTGAAGGAATAAATAGTATAAGAATAAAAGGATTTGAAAGGGATCGTTTAACTAAGCAATTAATTAATAAATTACTAATTATGGGATATGAAAAACCTGAAAATGAATATGAATTAGTTGAAGAAATGACAATATTAAAACAAGAAAGGCCTAAAAATATACTTGAAAGAGTAAATCGTATTCAAATAACTGGATATGAAAAAGAGTGTCTAACTCCTCAGTTAATTAATGAATTAATGATTTGTGGATATGGACCTGAAAACATGTATCAAGAGGTAGAAGCATTTACAATATATAAAGAAGAAAAACCAGATAATATAATTGAACAAATTAATAGTATAGAAATAACTGCTTTAGAAAAAGAAGATCTCACAAGACAATTGATTAATGAATTAACTGTTATTGGTTTTGAAAGACCTGAAAATGAATATCAAGCAGTTGAAGAAATTACAATATTAAAACAAGAAAGACCTGAAAATATTTATGAGAAAACTAATAGTATTAAAATAAATGGTTTAGTAAAAGCAAAATTAAGAATTGAAGAAATTGATGAAATACCTGTGTCTGGTAAAGAAAGAGAAAGAAATACATTTGAGCAAATAGATGAAATAGTGTTAATAGCAAAAGAAAAAGAACGACCACATATAGAGAATATAGATGAAATAGAAATATGGGGAAATGAAAAACCTAAGAATGTGATTATGAATTTAGATACTTTTGAAATTATGAGAGTAGAAAAACCAGAAAATATTTTCCAAGAAGTAGAAGAAATTGTTATTTTTGGAAAAGAAAGAGAACAAAATCGTTTCGAACAAATTGATGAAATTATGCTTTATGCAAAGAAAAGAGAAAATAACTTATTAGAAAATATAGATGAAATTGAAATTATGGGAAAAGAAAGAGAACGTAATCGCTTCGAACAAATTGATGAAATTGAAATATCAGGAAAACAAAGAGAAGAAAATGCCTTTGAACTAATAGATGAAATAGAAATTAATGGAAAGGAAAGGCCAAAAAATAGACTCGTGCAATTAGAAGAATTTGAAATATTAAGACAAAAAAGACCAGACAATATAATTGAATATATTGATGAAATAGAAATACATGCTAAAGAAAGAAAACAAAATGTAATTGAAGGAATTGATGAAATAGAAATACATGGTAAAGAAAGGCCACAAAATAGATTTGAACAAATCGATGAAATTGAAATACATGCAAAAGAAAGACCAAGAAATATTACTGAACTTATAGATGAAATTGAAATATATGGTTTAGAAAGACCAAAAAATAGATTTGAGCAAATTGATGAAATTGAAATACTTGGTAAAGAAAAACCACAAAATAGATTTGAACAAATTGTTGAAATTGAAATAAATGCTGAAAAAAGAGCAGACAATATAATTGAAGAAATTGATGAAATACAAATTTCTGGTAAAGAAAGAGCCATAAATAGATATGAACAAATAGATGAAATAGAAATTCATGCTAAAGAAAGAAAAGAAAATGTAATTGAAGAAATTGATGAAATAGAAATACATGCAAAAGAAAGACCAAGAAATGTTGCTGAGTTAATAGATGAAATTGAAATACATGCTAAAGAAAGAAAGAAAAATGTAATTGAAGCAATTGATGAAATTGAAATTCATGCTAAAGAAAGAGTAAGAAATAGATTTGAGCAAATTGATGAAATTGAATTATTAGGAATTGAAAGAGCAAAAAATATCATCGAAGAAATAGATGAAATTGAAATAAGTGCTAAAGAAAGAAAAGAAAATATATTAGAAAGTATTGATGAAATTGAAATACATGCTAAAGAAAGAGTTAAAAATGTGTTAGAAAGCATTGATGAAATAGAAATACATTCTCTAGAAAGAAAAGAAAATGTATTAGAAAGTATTGATGAAATTGAAATAATTGCTAAAGAAAGAAAAGAAAATATAATTGAAGAAATTGATGAAATTGAAATACATGCAAAAGAAAGAGCAAAAAATGTATTAGAAAGTATTGATGAAATAGAAATAAGTGCTAAAGAAAGAAAAGAAAATATAATAGAAGGAATAGATGAAATTGGAATATATGCTAAAGAAAGAGTAAAAAATGTATTAGAAAGTATTGATGAAATTGAAATACAATCTCTAGAAAGAAAAGAAAATATATTAGAAAGTATTGACGAAATAGAAATATATGCAAAAGAAAGAAAAGAAAATATAATAGAAGAAATTGATGAAATTGAGATACATGCTAAAGAAAGAGTTCAAAATGTGTTAGAGAGTATTGATGAAATTGAAATAAGTGCAAAAGAAAGAAAAGAAAATATAATAGAAGGAATAGATGAAATTGGAATATATGCTCAAGAAAGAGTTAAAAATGTACTAGAAAGTATTGATGAAATTGAAATAAGTGCTAAAGAAAGAAAAGAAAATGTAATAGAAGCAATTGATGAAATTGAAATAAGTGCTAAAGAAAGAAAAGAAAATGTAATAGAAGCAATTGATGAAATTGAAATATATGCTAAAGAAAGAGTAAAAAATGTATTAGAAAGTATTGATGAAATTGAGATACATGCTAAAGAAAGAAAAGAAAATGTATTAGAGAGTATTGATGAAATTGAAATAACTGCTAAAGAAAGAAAAGAAAATATAATAGAAGGAATAGATGAAATTGGAATATATGCTCAAGAAAGAGTTAAAAATGTATTAGAAAGTATTGATGAAATTGAAATAAGTGCTAAAGAAAGAAAAGAAAATATAATTGAAGAAATTGATGAAATTGAAATACACGCTAAAGAAAGGACAGAAAATATATTTGAACATATCGATCAATTTAAAATATATGGAATAGAAAGAAGTGAGAATATTATTGAATCAATTGATGAAATAGAAATATCAGGACAAAAGAGAGCTGATAATATATGCGAAGCTATTGATGAAATAGAAATTACTGGAAAAGAAAGAAGTTTGAATGTAATGGAATCAATTGATGAAATAATCATATCAGGAGAAAAAAGAGTTGAAAACGCTGTTGAAGCCATTGATGAAATAGAAATTACAGGTAAAGAAAGAACTGCGAATGTAATGGAATCAATTGATGAAATAGCTATATCAGGACAAAAAAGAATAGAAAATACTGTTGAAGCTATTGATGAAATAGAAATTACAGGTTTAGAGAGAAGTAAGAATGTTATTGAATCATTAGATGAAATAGCTATATCAGGACAAAAAAGAATAGAAAACACAGTTGAAGCCATTGATGAAATAGAAATAACAGGAAAAGAAAGAAGTTTGAATGTAATGGAATCAATTGATGAAATAGTTATATCAGGAGAAAAAAGAGTCGAAAACACTGTTGAAGCTATTGATGAAATAGAAATAAAAGGAAAAGAAATAGCTAAAAATGTGATGGAATCAATTGATGAAATTGAAATATCTGGAAAAGAAATAGCTAAAAATGTAATTGAAGCAATTGATGAAATAGTAATAACAGCAAAAGAAATAGCTAAAAATGTAATGGAATCAATTGATGAAATAGAAATCACAGGCAAAGAAATAGCTCAAAATGCAATTGAAGCAATTGATGAAATAGAAATAACAGGAAAGGAAATAGCTAAAAATGTAATGGAATCAATAGACGAAATAGAAATCACAGGCAAAGAAATAGCTCAAAATGTAATTGAAGCTATTGATGAAATAGCAATTTCAGCCAAAGAAATAGCTAAAAATGTAATGGAATCAATAGACGAAATAGAAATCACAGGAAAAGAAATAGCCCAAAATGCAATAGAAGCAATTGATGAAATTGTAATAACAGGAAAAGAAATAACTAAAAATGTAATGGAATCAATAGACGAAATAGAAATATCTGGAAAAGAAATAGCTCAAAATGCAATTGAAGCTATTGATGAAATTGTAATAACAGCGAAAGAAATAGCCAAAAATGTAATGGAATCAATTGATGAAATTGAAATAACAGGAAAAGAAATTTCTCAAAATGCAATTGAAGCTATTGATGAAATTTTTATAACTGGAAAGGAAATATCCAAAAATGCAATGGAATCAATTGATGAAATAGAAATATCTGGAAAAGAAATAGCACAAAATGCAATAGAAGCAATTGATGAAATTGAAATCACAGGAAAAGAAATATCCAAAAATGTAATTGAAGCAATTGACGAAATTGAAATCACAGCCAAAGAAATAGCCAAAAATACAATGGAATCAATTGATGAAATAGAAATCACAGGAAAAGAAATAGTTCAAAATGTAATTGAAGCAATTGATGAAATAGAAATTTCAGCCAAAGAAATAGCCAAAAATACAATGGAATCAATTGATGAAATAGAAATCACAGGAAAAGAAATATCTAAAAATGTAATTGAAGCAATTGATGAAATTGAAATATCTGGAAAAGAAATATCCAAAAACGCAATTGAAGCAATTGATGAAATAGAAATTTATGGAAAAGAAATTGCTAAAAATGTGATTGAAGCAATTGATGAGATGATAATCAGCGGAAAAGAAATATCAATAAATGTAATTGAAGCTATTGATGAAATAAATATTACAGGAAAAGAAATAACAAAAAAAGTAATTGAACAAATAGATGAAATTGAAATAACAGGAATTAAAAGAACTGAGAATGTAGCAGAAGGAATAGATGAAATTGAAATAACAGGAATTAAAAGAACAGAAAATGTCGAAGAAGCAGTAGATGAAATTGAAATTTCAGGTAAAGAAATAAGCAAAAATGTTATAGAATCAATTGATGAAATGATAATCTCATGAATGAAAAAGACTGAAAATATTTTAGAACCAGTTGATGAAATTGAAATAACAGGAATTAAAAGAACAGCAAATGTTATGGAAGCAATTGATGAAATTAATATAACAGGAATAAAAAAGACTGAAAATGTATTAGAATCCATTGATGAAATAGAAATAACAGGAATTAAAAGAACAGAAAATGTCGAAGAAGCAGTTGATGAAATAGAAATAACAGGAATTATAAGAAGTGAAAATGTAGCAGAAGCAATAGATGAAATGCAAATATCAGGAATTAAAAGAACAGAAAATGTCGAAGAAGCAGTTGATGAAATTGCAATATCAGGAATTAAAAGAACCGAAAATATCATAGAACCAGTCGATGAAATTGACATATCAGGTAAAATAATAATGGAAAACGTTTTAGAATCCGTAGATGAAATCGAAGTATCAGGAATAAAAAGAACTGAAAATGTAGCAGAAGGAGTAGATGAAATAGAAATATCAGGAATAAAAAGAACCGAAAATACTGTAGAAGCAGTAGATGAAATAGAAGTATCAGGAAAAAAAAGAACTGAAAATACCGAAGAACCAGTTGATGAAATTGAAATATCAGGTAAAGAAATAATTCAAAATGTTTTAGAATCAGTTGATGAAATAGAAATATCAGGAATTAAAAAAATTGAAAATGTTGAAGAACCGGTTGATGAAATTGCTATAAACGCCAAAGAAAAAGAAGCATTAACAGTTGAATATGTTGATGAGATAAATGTTAATGCTAAAATTAAAGAAGAATTAGTAATAGAACCGGTAGATGAAATTACTGTTAAAATGGCTAAATCAACTTGGGATTCATTAGATGTCCAGGGCTCTGGTTTTGAGCTTTTGGGTATCCGAAAAGTTTTGAGACTAGAGAACCAAGATATCGAAGAAGATATTATCCAAGGGGGTAACAAGCCAAGAGATTGGAATTGCCTTTTAGAAATTGATTATAAAGATGACATTATAATTTTGGCTCCAGAAAAGCCAGAATTAGAAATCGAATTTTTAGATGATGTCTTAATTAAATCTTCTAACGATGACATTTCAACAATAGAAGTTGATAAAAGTGTTAAACCAAAAATATCACTCAGGAAGAATATCAAACAAATTAAAGATGAATCTAAATTATCTAAATTATCTAAAGCAATAATAGTACAAAAAACTACAGAAACAATCGAAAAAAGACATTATTCTAAACAAAATAAGAGATATGAAAATAATCAAGGAAATGATGCTTATAGTAATATATCCAGAAAAGTAATAATTGATACAGGAAAAGGAAAAGAGAAAGAAAAAAGTGGAAGTATGTCTAAAAAAGAGATATTATATAAATCTGGGTTAAGAGATCAAGATAGTGAAACTACTGGAACCTTTACTCATATAAGTCAAAGAATTATTTATGAGAAAAGCAATAAAGATATAACTAGCTCAAGAAAAATGGACCAATCAACTAATTATCAAGAAAGTGGAAGTAAAAGTCAATTATTCAAAAAAATAACTGTTAACACAAATAAAGACAACCAGCAAAAAAGAACAGTTACTAAACTAAAAGGAAGAGATGAAAGTGATGGTAATAGTGCAGTCACTAATATAACAACTAAAGTAATAATTGAAGCACGAAGAAAAAAATTAGGAAATGAAGGAACAACTAGTATTGAAGGAAAAACATTAGAAACAAGCAGAAGCAGTAAAGAAAAAACTTCAAAATATGAAAAAGCTAAAACATTTCATTCTAAAAGTTTATTAATTGAACCTGGATCAAAAGAGTATGAAATGGGTAGTACATACTTCTCAAAAAATACCGCTATTTTACCAAAGATAAGTGCATATAAAAAATATAAATATATGAAAAAAACTATGACAGGTGGAAATTTAAATATTGAAACAAAAAAAGGAAGAGATTATAATAATACTGAAGAAGGAGAAAATGAAAAAGTTTTTTCTAGTGATGAGAAAAAAAGTGGCAAAGTCAGGGAAATATTAAAAGGTGTTAAATATTTCACAAAAAATGATACAATTGAGACTACAGAAATGCAAAATAAAAATGAACTAAAAAGTAGTGGTTCTTCCGAAAATTTGAGTTTAAAAAAAAGTGGAAATGAAAAAGAATGGAAAGATTTAAGTGGTAAATTTGGAAATAGTTTTTTTACCTCAAGTGGAAGACAAAGTAAAATGAGTTATTATAGAAGAAGTAAAAAAGAAAAAGGACCTTGGGATGAAATAGATTCTTGCTCAGGAAGGCCATCAAATGAGCAAGAAAAATTAAACCAAAATATAAAAAGAAGCGTAGGATTAGATAGTGATACAAAATATTATCGTAAAGAATTAGTAATTAAACCTGTTGATGTTTCTAAAACGAGTAAACCTTAATATTTTTATTATTAATAATAAATAAATATATTAAATATTTTAATAAATTTTATTATTAAAAATGTTTTATTTTTTTTTTAATTATTATTTTTTTAATTAATATAATTAATATAATTAATTAAATAATATTAGTT
>JAEEGK010029597.1_pt1 | contig 10906 bp, 13 predicted proteins | sample 8958771 | NCBI WGS metagenome assembly JAEEGK01 (sample SAMN16246547, study PRJNA631951) | gut metagenome | biome: gut microbiome; feature: rumen; material: SC-attached | host: Bos | place: Iran: Karaj | collected 2018-10 | reverse complement strand
CCGCTGGTCCTCATCATCCTTGACATTGCGGCGGCCATCGTTTACGGCATCGTAGATATGGACATCCGCAAGGTCATCTACTGGATAGCGGCAGCAGTCCTTACCATCACGGTCACGTTCTAGCCATTTTCGTGACCGCCGCCCGTTGCAAAGACAGCCGTGGAGTGGACGGCGCGGGGTGTAAGCCCCCGCACGGGTACTAACCAATCAACAAGGAACCATGCAGCGCACCAACAAGCTCATTATCGCCTTCACGGCACTCACGGCAGCCGAAATCTTAGGCTTCGCTATCGTCATCAACCTACTCAACCGTTTCTAGCCATGAAATTCAAACGCATCCACATCAACATTGAACGCAAAATCTTCCTCCCGGACCGCACCATCGGCTGGATGAAGATTGCCCACGAATACCTCGACACCGACCTCAAGACATGGCGTTCGCGGGAATACGACCCGCAGGGCCATTTCGTCTGCTACACCATGGAACCCACAGTCCGCACGGGCCCGAAAGTTCCCGGAAAGACAGCAATTCCCGCAGGCACATACCAGTGCGTCATTACGCACTCCAAACGCTTTAACAAGCCGCTGCCGCTCATTTTGGATGTTCCCGGTTTTTCCGGTGTTCGCATCCACGGAGGAAACCGCCCCGAGGAGACACAAGGTTGCATCCTTGCGGCCTTCAAGCACGACGAAAAGTCGAACATCATCTATCAAAACGCCACGTCCACGGTCATCGAGTACATGACCGAGGACTACAACGAAGCGACAGTAACCATCACCAACAAGAGATAACATGAAGCTTTCAATTCGCCCCGACATTCCTACATGGAAAGAGTACATGGACCGCACCGACCTTTGGGAAATCCAGTACAAGATGCACATCGAAATCCAGTCTTCGCTCATCCCCGGAGTCCTCGTCTATGAAATCCACCCCGGCTATATCACTGATTTTCGCAGCGGCCCATCTGTCGTGAATCCGTTCATCCCGAAGATTGGCGATATCAAGCTTGCAATCGCATGGATGATCCACGATGTGAACTATCACGGCTTCCTCAGCAAGAAACTTGCCGACCAGCTCCTCCGAGAAATGCTGGAACACGCAGGCATCGGAACATTCAAGCGCAACGCGGTTTACTATGCAGTCAAGATCTGTGCCGGTTCGCACTACAACACCCTCGACGAAGACCAAGGCCCCATCTACAACCACAACAAAACGCTTGTGCGGATGCGATGGCTAGACAAAGGGCAAGTTCTCAAGAGCTTCAACGGCAAAAAACTCAAAATCAAGGCCCCGTAAGGGGTCTTTTTTAAAGGAGAAAAACATGCAAAAGACCTCAAAAAAGCGCACCGAAATGGGCAATTTCGACACGCTAAAGCACCGAATTAGGCTTGGTCTCAAGTCTTACAGCCTCCATATAATCATCTTCCTTGGCAATCTGTTCGCGTTCGGCCTCATGATCGCCATAATCTTCAAGCTTCTTTCAACATTATCGAGGATAGCATAATGAAAGACATACTCATGAGCATGCACGGTAAATGGGCAGACCTCATTTACCAAGGCAAAAAGACTTTGGAACTCCGCAAGACAGCCCCCAAAACAGGCGGCTATCTTGACGCTACCGTTTACATCTACAATACGGATGTCCGCAGCATCGACGGACGCATGGTTGTTACAGAAACATTTGAAATTACCGAAATCACCGAAGATATCTGCGCCAAATCTTGTGTTTCTCGCGAAGACATCCTCAAGTACAAAGGTGATGGCAAGCTTTACGGATGGGCAATTGAAGAAGCCGACGAATTTGAACCGAACTGGCTCCAGCTGGAAGACCTCGGAGCGACACGCCCGCCACAGTCCTGGCAATACATCAAAAGGTAACTTATGGAACACATCTTGAAAGTCACTAAAAAGAAATTTGAACCGCTGTTGAATGGCGACTTGACATTCGTCATCCGCAGGGCTGACCGCCTGTATTCCGTCGGTGACCGTCTCGTGCTCTTCGAAATGGATGGTGCAAAAGAAACAGGCCGCTCGCTTATCGTCATCATCAAGTTCATAATGCACTCCGAGGACTCCGAAGGAATTAAGGACGATTACTGCGTTTTCAGCGTCAAACGCTCCGCAAAGAACTCCAGAACAAACGCAGGCAACCACCCACAAAGCGAAGCCGAAGCCATAGAATACGCCGCCACAATCGGCAAGTCCGCAGACTGTGCAAAACGCTTCTACAACTACTACGCAATGACCGGCTGGAAGATGAAATCCGGCCTTCCGCTCTCCGATTGGCACGCAGCCCTCCGCAACTGGAAGGACTTCCAGGGCACGCAGAAGACCCCCGAACAGGCCGAAGAAACCAAGCAGCTAGAACTGCTCTTGCCATTGCTCTGCAAAAAGACTGTTGAACTTGCCAAAAAAGCAAAGGAACTCCATTTCAACGATCCTCATGTCGCTACCGTAATTCAATTCTATGGCTTTGAAAGATTCGATTATCCGTTCAACGCATTCGAAGTCAAGGAAATGGTCAATCGCTACCAAACATCCAAGAAAATGGGTACAGGCATCAAAACAATGCGAGGTAGCGAGTACGCCAAAAGCTCTCTAATAGTTCCCAACATCAAAGAATATGCCGAAATCCTCCAAAAGAAATCCAAAGCTTAACAATCCAATCATAAAGCAAACAAATCCCAGGCAACCGTCTGGGATTTTCCTTTTTTCACTATTTTTTGTCTCATTTTAGGCGACAAACCTCAAAAACATGTCCGCACGAAATGTCCGCACCCCATTTTTCAATAAAAATTCAAAATGCTTTAAACGGCTCAAAAACGCCAATTCAATAAAATAAAAATATCTCACCACTCGTGAGACATTTTCGCATCGAAAGAACACATGGCGAAATTTGCGAAAAAACGGCAAAATTAAAAAACACACATTTATCGGGTAAAATGAGACAAGCAAACCCAATAAAATCAAGGGCTCCCGCCCGATGTCCTCCTAAATTCCTTGTCTCATTACTTCCGCTTTGGCTTAATGAATAATTCTCTCGTCTTTCGTCTGTAGGACCGAAGGTCCGTTCTCTCGTCTAAAGAGCTATGGGGTCGTGCTCCGCACTTTGGGCACGCTACGCTTTGGGCTTTGAGATCGCTTCGCTGGTAGACGAGAGACGAAAGATTAATAGTCGCGCTTTTCGCGCCTGTTTGATGAATAATTCTCTCGTCTTTCGTCTGTAGGACCGAAGGTCCGTTCTTTCGTCTAAAGAGCTACGCTCTTGGGTGCGTTTTCTTGAATGCTTGTTTTAGTCGTTCGGCGTTCACGTGCGTATAGACTTGCGTGGTCGAGATGTTTGAATGCCCGAGCATTTCTTTGACGCTCATGATTTCGGCGCCGTTTTCGAGCAAGTGCGTGGCAAAGCTGTGACGCAGCACGTGCGGACTCGCTTTCCCTTCCCAGCCGATGCTTCGGAGCAGGTCGTGGATGTCGTTTCGGAGCGTGCGGATTCCGTAAGGCTTTCCGTCTTCACTTAAAAATACGAATCCCGCTGTAGTGGGGGAGTGTCCGGCTTCGATTTCTGTGACCTTGAACTTTTCAAGCCAGGAAATTAGCGTGTCTGTAATCGGCACGATTCGTTCCTTACTGCCTTTGCCGATTACGCGTACGAGTTTCGAGTGCGTGTCGATGCTGTCCCAGGTGATATTTTGGCATTCCGAAATGCGCAGCCCCGAGCCGTAGATGAGTTCGAGCAGAAGCCTTGCGCGGATTTGCTGGAGCGTCGGATTTTCCAGTTCGGGAAATTTTTCTTCGGCGAGGTCCTTTTGCCCGAGAATGTTGACGAGCCGCTTGGGGCGTTTGGGCATGGGGATTGTTTCGGCGGGGTTCTTTTGCAAAATCTTGGAACGCACGAGATACTTGCCGAAACTCTTCAGCGCGGCGAGGTGCTCGCAGATGCTCGTGGGGGCAAGCTTTTGCCTGATCTTTAAATCCCACACAAAGTTTTTGACGCTCATTTCGGTGAATGTGTCGAGCGGCGCTGACGGCGCCTCCGTCGGGATTTTTTGTGATGCACTTGGATTGCCCGGCGTATTTCCGGCATAGTTCGGATTGTTCCCGACAGCTTTTGAATGGTTACCGGCTGTTTTCTTGTTGTCCCCAGCGAGTGTCGCGAGGTATTTTTCGAGCGATTTCCGGTACGTGATGACCGTCCTTTCGGAATACCTTCGCTGAGTTTGCAGGTATATCAAAAAATTTTGGATGTATTCGTCTAAAAGCATTGTTTTTAACTGTTTCCCGAAGGAAAAATAATCTATCTTATTTGTCACCAAATGTCTTTTTTGAAAAAAATTATATCTCTGCGGAATTTTTTCCTCGCCAGTGCGCTAGTGTCGTCTGCTTTTGCGGCCGACCGCGTTGTGGGCGCGAATGCGACTCTTGATATCGAGCCGGGGGCGCGCTCTGCGGCTTTGGGTTCTGCGACTTTAGCGGTCGAGGGCGATTATCTGGGCCTCACGACGAATGCGTGGCAGCTTTCTCAGGCGAAGTACATGTGGGCATCGTTCTCGCATACCTCTTATTACGAAGATACCAAGTACGATTACGCGTCGATGGTCATCCCGCTTTCGAACAAGCAGGGGCTTGGGGTCGCGTTCTCCAGGTTTGGAGCCGACGATATCCCGTATATCAGGGACGGCGAACCTGTGCCCGAGGGCTCGGACTACAACACGCTTTCCATTGCGGACTGGGTGTTTTCCGTCTCGTGGGGTCGTCGCTTTTTGGACGACCGTTTAGACCTGGGCCTTGCGTTCCATGTGCTTTACCGCGACATGGACCAGAGCGGCTGGGGCTTCCGTGGCGATGCGAGTGCGCGTTACAAGATCATGGACGATTTTTATGTGTCGGGCCTCCTGAAGGGCTGGACTTCGTCGGCTGCGTCCTGGGATTCAGGCGAATTCGAATACTCTGCTCCTGAATTCTACTTGGCGTTGAGCTATGGATTGCCTGTGGAATACCTCTATGGCAGGTTCAATTTCTACTGGCAGAGCGCGGGGCTTTTCCATCACGATTCGAGAGACTTGGACTTTGACGAGGATACTCACGGTGGCGAACGCATCTGGGAAGACCCTCTGGACTGGCTGTCCGGCGGTCGTGGAGGTATCGAGTTCGCGTTTGACTTTGGACTCAAGTTGCGTGTCGGTCTCAGCAGCTTTACGACGTTCAAGAGCGTGACGGCGGGTGCCGGTCTTACGATTATGAACTTCCTTGTCGTGGATTATGCGTTTGAATCCCATCCCGTGTTCTCGCCGGTGCACCGTGTAAGTATTAGCTTTAGCCCGTATCTCTTTGGCCACAAGCCGAAGGGCGAGGGCCATTTGAACAAGACCGCCGCTTCAAAGAAACTCGTGACGGAAGAGCCTGAAGAATTGCTTGTTGAAGATTCGGTAGGCGAAACGGCTCAGGAAGCGCCTGCGACGGCTGCTCCGGCGGTGCAATCGGAACGGACCGTGGAAAGTGCGGCTCCTGTGAACCCTGCGGTGAACGTTGAGTCTACAGACTCCGCTACAACGACGGCGCCGGATTCGAAGCCATCGACGAACGCTACTCCGGCACCGATTGTCGAAACGGACGATGAAATACTGGAGTAGTAGTCTCACGCCCAGAACTTGGAAACTGGCCGCTACCCTATACAGTGTTGAGTTAAGACAATCTGGAGTTCGGAATAAAAAAGATTGCGGCGACGCTATCAAATGAAGTAATTGTGCTTTCGTTTTTTGTCGCAGGCTCTAATCCAGAATACGGCTCGATGGACTGAACATGCTTATGTTCGTATAACCGCAAATTATTCAACTTTTTCGGAAATATCGCTCGAACAATAGCTTATATTTGTTTTATGACGCAGGTAAAATTAAAGAATGTAGGTTTATTTTTTGTGCTCCCGGCTCCGCTCAACCCGATTGGTGCTTTCGATGCCGAAAAGTTCAAGGCAAATTTCCGTTCTTTCGTCGATTCGAATGCTGGAGTCCAGTTCGTGGCTGTCGATTTGTCCGGCCTCGATTTTGTCTATAGCGACGCCTATAACGCCTTTATGCAGTTCCATCAGGAACTCTCCAATAAGGGAGGCTTGTTTGCCGTTCTTGCAAGCAAGGAGTCCTTGGCGAGCAGTCTCCGAAAAGTGGGACTTGAGCGCTTTATCCGCATTTTCTTGAACGAAGAGAGTATGGCGGCCTACGTTCCCGTGCGTTCTCAGACGACTTCTTTGAAAACGACCAAGGCCGGTGCTGATGTTGCCGCCGCAGCCCAGGTCGCTCCCGTTAAAGCTCCAGTCCGGCCGTCTCCCGTGAGGGAACCTGTCAAGCCTGCTCCGCAAGCTAGGCCCGTGCAGGCGCCGCCTGAGGTCAAGACTCCGGTGGTACAACCGAAAATCCTGGACAAGAATCCGCTTGTAGATGAGGAACCGTCTTCGAAGGGGACGGTCATCACCTTGATTGCGCTCCTGTTGATTGCGATTGCCGTGGTCGTTTATTTTGTCATGTAACCGATGGCTGTAGAGTTCCCCACAGAAATTCAACGGAAAAAAAGAAAGAAGCGCTTACAGCACAAGTTTCCGCTGGTGCGAATCGTTTTCTTTTTTGTCCTGTTCGTTGTCGCCTACGTAAACGGGTGGTTCCGCATGCTTGTCGATAAGCTCCCGCTGCCCGGAAACGAGGAACCGGCTCCTCCGGTTGTCGAGGAGTGGATTGAAGGCTGTACGTCGTATGACGGGACGCCTTTCGAACTCAAGGACGGCTATGGACAGTGTTCGTGGGTGGTGAACGATTCGCTCATGCTCCCGAATGCTTTTTTGCGCTACGTGCGCAATCTTGCGTCGGACGGGGCGAAAATCCATTGGGTCGCCCCCAAGAAGGATTTTGGCGAGGCGTTGCTTGCCGTTCTCGAAGATTCCACACGTCATGTCTTTTTGCACATGACGCGCGAGGATTCCTCAAAAGTCTGGGTCTCGAGCAAGACGGGGTGCCTTTTCCCGGGGCCGTGTCCGCATGTTCCGCTTGGCTGGTCGGCGCTTTCGATTATGGACAACTTTGACTTTGAAGGGCAAGAAAAGCTGCTTTCGGCCGATGTGTTCAGCGGCCTAGGCGAGGCGCCGATTTATCCGGTGCTCCCGGGCGTTGTCCTCGAGGCGGGGCGTGATTCTCTGGGCATGTTTGTGGAACTCAACCACGGGAACGGAATCACATCTCGCATGTTCGGCATAGGCTCTTGGAAGATGGCGCCTGTTGTCGGGAGACATCTTGGCGTGAAGGATGTCGTGGGGCGGCTCTCTCCGCAGGACAGTTCCTCGTTCTTTTTGACCGTGCGCCAGAACGGCCTGTTCGTGCGCTGGAAGGATTTCTACAAATCGACGCATCCGGTTGATTCTGCCCAAATTGCTATATTCAAAAAGCATTTGCCTTTTTGAGTGAGTTTATAGATGAAGCGTAAATCCAGAGCGTTGTTCTTTGCCATTTTGATATTCCCGTTGATGGCCTTTTTTGCCTCGTGTACTTGGGATGGCGACGGCCCTCTCGATGTGATGCCGAACGGGCAGTCTGTTGTTGGCAAAGGATATTTTATGGGCGCCAAGCTGGATTCCGGGAAAACGATTCATTTGCTTTCGGACACGCTTTACCTTTCGCTTTCGCAAATCTGGTCGTTCTCGAATTGCTCGCTCAATTCGATTGATGTGGATTACAATGTCCAGGATACGCTCGTTGTCGTTTCGCCGAAGGTGAACATCAAGGTGAATACGGAAGATTGCCCGTCTCCGATGTACCGCCCGGATACGTTGCTCAAACTGTCACTGGATGGGATTCCTCCGGAGGTGACGGGGATTGTCGTCAAGAACGAGGCGGATTCCCTTTTTGCCTCCATCAAGCTCCGTCGCGGAAAGCTTGTCCGCGATACGTTCTCGATTTTTGTGGATTCGGCTTTCGCGAGCCCATCGATGCTTCCGTTGAGAACGAAAAAATCTCCGTCGTTTTTGCGCGTGCTCGATTCCATTACGCCGCAAAAGTTCCATTGGCGGACGCTCCGTGCGAAATGTCAGATGCGCGTGGATATGTGCGAAAAAGTCGTTGCCGATACTATTTACCCGACGAACTGGTATGAAAACGATACGGCGCTTGTGCCGGTACGTTCGGCCTGCGTCTCTAAAGATTCCACTTACTGCCTGGATTCCAAGTGGGAATACGATTCGACTGCGCTTGGCAAGGTGAAGACGCGCCTGGATACGATATGGCACATGAGTACGTACTATGTCGAAAAAATTCCCAAGTGCGCGATGGTGTCGTCTTACGCGATCTCGACTTTTACGCTTGGTGCAAAAGTGAATGTCGTGCGGGACCTCTTCGAGCCCGACGAATCGGAACTCTCCTGCGGGCCGGCGACAAAGAAGGACTGGGTTGCCTATCGCCTGGAGTCCAATAGTCTTGTGACCGCCGACGAAAATAAAGCACCTGTAGATAGTTTATATAAAATCTGGAAATCGGCGACGGTTGCACGCGATACGGTTTATGTGGATTCGCTCGCCGCCGATTCGACGGAGTCGAAATGATTGAATACACCTTTGCGGCTGAAATTCCTGAAGAAGACAAACCAGTAATTCTGGAAAGCCGCATTTACAAGCAATGGCTTGAAGCTTCCGAGAAAAAGTTCAACATTACGAAAGTGCATTTTGCATCGGTCGATTACTTTAGCAAGCGCCATGTCCCGCTGTTCATCAAGTTGAACGCGACAGCGTTCTTGCCGGACGGAAAACCGGTGCACGGGATTGTGCTTGTGCGAGGCCATGCCGTGGGCGTTTTGGTCGTGCTCCATTGCGAGGGAAAACGTTACCTGCTCCTGGTGCGCCAGCCGCGGTTCGCCATTTCGGAGACGGCGTCGCTCGAAATCCCGGCGGGGATTCTCGACTGGTCGGGCGATTACCGCAAGGTGGCTCTTTCGGAACTTGAAGAAGAGGCGCAAATCAAGGCCGACGATTCTGAACTTATCGACTTGATGGACTTTTGGTACAAGGGCGCAAGCGACGGCTTTGCCGGGAGCTGCGGTCTTTTGGACGAACGCATTCGTCTTTATGCCATCGAACGCAACGTGACCCGCGAAGAACTCGATGCGATGGATGGCAAGAACCAGACGTACACTGACGAAAACGAATGGATCCGCACGGAAGTTCTGCCTTACGAAGAAGCAGCGCACAAGTTTATCGACGGGAAGAACTTTATCGCGCTGTTCCTCTACGAACGCTGGCTTGCTTCTAGACGATAGGATTTAGAGCGAAGCGAAAGTACAATTGTTGTCGTGTCATCCTGAACGCAGTGAAGGATCCAGTGAAGAATATTACTGGATCTTTCGTCGATACTCTCCTCAAGATGACGAATTAAGTACAATTAGGAATTAGAGCAACTGCGTTTTCTAACAACTAACGTCCAATGACTAATGACCATTGACTAATGACCATTGACCAACAACTAAAAAATCGTATTGTTGATGGTCAGTCCTGCGAAAAACAGGATGAGGTAGCCGTACCAGAGTCCGGTCGGAACGTAGTTCCAAACGCGTTTGTACTTGCTTGGCTCACTCTTGTTCTTGTCCTTGATGCGGATAATGTTCTTTTTGAGATAGAAACCGCAGAGCGCAAGCCCGGCGATGCTGATAAGAATGAGAAATACGTAAGCCATGCCTTAAATATAGTAATTAGAATTTAGAGCTTAGAGCTTAGAACTTAGCAATTGGTAGACTGTAGGCGGTAGGAGGAACGTGTCATCCTGAGGGGTTCGTGATTAGGGAGAGACGACAACCATACAAGGCGAGCGACGCAACCAACGAAGTTGGGTATGGCCGAGCCGAAGGCGATAGGATCCAGTGAATTCGTGATATTGCGTTATTTATTTTACTGGATTCTTCAGGCTTTCAGCCTTCAGAATGACGTTGAAGCCGAGCGATGCAGAAACATGCTTGCATGTTTCTATATCCGAGGCAAAGTCATGTGCTTGCACAATGACGTGCAAGGTTAGAACAGCACGAACGCTTGCGTTCGTATTGGGTTACCGCCGCAGTCAAGCCCCCGTTAGGAAAATGACGTATAAAGTGAATTGCTTACTCATCATAGCAAAACCCCGCTGCGGTGGTTTAAAAAAAGTGATTTAGAACAAGTCCTATAACGATGGCGTGATGTAGAACAAACCCTAGTGAAATGCTGTTTGACGGATAAACCTAAAAATGTTACTTTATGGGTATGAAACGTTTACTTTTTACTTTTTTCTTCTTGGTGCTAGCTATAAATTCTTTTGCCACTTATGTGGCCGTCCTAGAAACGGGGGCCGACGGCAGTGCCAAGGATAGCGTTCCATTATTAGACCGTCAGTATTTAACGAACGTTTTGCGTGAACAGGCTGTCAAGGAACTGCCTGCAAAAGAAAACTATACCATCATGACCCGCGAGAACATTTTGCAGATGTTGCCGCCGGGCAAGGCTATCGAGGACTGCGAAGGCAACTGCCTCGTGGAGACGGGCAAGAATATCGCCGCCGATTACATTTGCCAGGCGCGCGTGGGGCGCTTCGGGACATCCCTTACGCTTTCGGCGGAACTTTACGAGACGGCGGGGAACAAACTTATCGCAAGTTTCAATGGCCGTGGGCAAAACGTCGAGGAACTTCTTGTGCTTATCGAAAACAAGTCGCATGAATTCTTTAGCGCTATTCGTGAAATGACGCAGCCGGCAGAAACAAGTGCACCTGTCGATTTACCGAAAGCCGATAAGGTCAATGTCGAACGTAAAATTGACGATAAGGTGAGCAAGGTGGGCGAGAGCGTCCCCGCGAACGTGGATGCCAGCGCCGCGACCCCATCAAAGAAGGGTGTCCATTGGGTGCCGCTTTC